>ULST01000408.1_pt1 | contig 43823 bp, 36 predicted proteins | sample 1956951 | NCBI WGS metagenome assembly ULST01 (sample SAMEA4835716, study PRJEB28245) | human gut metagenome | biome: gut microbiome; material: fecal sample | place: Denmark | collected 2008 | reverse complement strand
GCCAAGAAGTGAATAACGAGATTCTACGCTATATGGAGTCGGATGGTTCTCGAATCTGGTGCTGTGTTCGTCATCAATGATGCTTTTCTCTTATTCTTCTGCCAGTTCTTTCATCGCATCGTTTAATGTGTTGAAAAGAACGTTGATGTTTTCTTCTTCATTCTTGCATGCCTCCTTGAAGAGGGCAACAGGATCTTCGGTGCTGCTCTTGAGCGGAGTCTCGTTGAGCAGGATGTTGACATTGTTCAGCAACATGCCGTGAAGGGTAGGCATGTGGAGCTGGTGCTGTTCGCCCTCCTTGCTGCCACATTTCAAGCCTGCGGCGTATGCCTTTACGATGATGCGGACCAGAAGATGGATGGCCATCGGCTCGTCTGCGAGACTGATGAGAATGCCGTGGGTATAATCGCGTACATGCTCTTCAAGAGTGGTAAACTTGCCTTGCAGAAGCCAGGTGAAGTTACGCTTGTATTCTGATTCCATCGCTTTGTACAACTGGTTCGATTTGCAGGCTATGCGCAAGTAGTCGAGCATGGTTGGCTCAAAGGTCGGGTCAGCCTGTTTCATGCTGTCGAAGTTCTTCTTCATGCGCTCGTTGGCTTCCTCGGCAGTCTTGTAGTTGAGGCGTACGAGGGTAGAGAACATGATGTCGAAGAAGTATTGGTTTACCTCGCCATAGTGCTCCAGCATCATCTGCTTGATTTGTTTCGGGTCGTTCTTCTTGCTGAAGTCATTGCCTTCGATGGTAGCATCGATGATGCCACGTGCGTAAGCTTCGAAGAAACCTCTTACAAATGCAGCTACTGCCTGATAACTGTTGATTCTTTTGCTCATTTCTTGTCTGTGTTTATTGGGCTGTTCCTGTTTGGAAATAACAGCTTCTTATTCAAAAGTCTTAAATTCATACCCCTGTTCCATGAGCCATTCTATGGCCTGAGGGAGCGCTGTCTTCAGCTTTTCAATGCTCTTCAGCGAGTCATGGAAGGTGATGATGCTGCCATTGCGGGCATATCGCTTCACATTGTTCACCACATCTTCTGCCGTCATCCATTTGGAATAGTCGCGCGTCACCACGTCCCACATGATGACCTTGTAAGTGCGGTGCAGCCACCAATACTCACTTGGTCGCATCCAGCCGTGAGGTGGACGGAAGAGATGGGCATGGATGATGTCGTTCGCCTTATTGGTGTTGAGCACGTAGGAGATGACACGGTGCTTGAAGGCACCGATATGATTGAATGTATGGTTGCCTACCTGATGACCCTCTGCCACAATCTGGTTGTAGAGGTCATGATGGCGCAATACATTCTCGCCTACCATAAAGAAAGTAGCCTTGATATTGTACTTTCTCAGGGTCTCTAAGATGAATGGAGTTGACTCTGGAATCGGACCGTCATCAAATGTAAGATAGACAGAATGGTCTTTCTTGTCCATTCTCCAGATGGCCTTTGGATATAACCATCTGAGCCATTTGGCTGGTTGCTCTATGAACATGGATAAAACAGGTTTATATGAATAATGAAAAGTTTGGTGTCGTGTTTCGCGACACCAAACTTTTTTCTATTTTTTACTGATTGCCTTCCGGCATTCTGCCACCTCTGCCATGATAGAGACGGTAGAGGTTGTTGAGCTGCTTCTCATACTTCTGCTCCAACTGTGGACTCACCATTCCGGCAGCCTCGCAGATGCTCTGCATGATCATAATCTGACGGATGCAGTCGTGCTCTGCCTGGAGGAAACGGTCGTTTGGCAGCGAGAGATAGTAGTTGAGGTATTGTGAAGCATTCTTCCATACCGCTTCTATATATTCCTTGCCCTTGGCTTTCTGACCGGTCATCAGCCAGCCGCGAGCCATATCCAAGCCACCGCTCATGTAGTCGAGCGTAACATTGTAGGCAGGAATCTCTGTATCAGCCTTCTTCAGAATGTTGATAGCCTTCTGTTTCTTGCCTTCGGCGATGAGCTGGAGGGCTGTCTGGGCGAGCAGGCGACGGTGGGTATAGCACATACGCATGGTTGTCTCGTCGATGTAGAGTCCCTTCTGCTTCAGGTTGCCGAACTTGAATCGGGTCATGATGTTGTGATAAGCCTTCTCTGTATCGAAGTTCTTGGCACCTGGCTTGTTGGTGGTGAACGGAGTGATACGGTTCACAAGTCCCTCCTGTACGAAGTTGTCACCGAGGTTCATGTAGTTCTCTTCGCCTACGGTGAGTGCTACGTAGAGTGGACGGGTCCAGTTACACTGTGCCAACATTTCGAGCATCATGAGGTCGCCCTTGTAGAGTGCGCTCTTGCCGGCAAGAGAGATGACCATCTTGTCAGGAATAGAATCTGATGCCATCATCATGCCGCTCTTCTTTACAGCCTCCTTGTCGATGGTGACATAGAGGGTATCTGTAGGGATGAAGTGCATGTCAGGGTTCTTGCTGCGTACCCAATTCTTCAGGATGTTCTTGAGTTCGAACGGTTCGGCACCAAACTGCTTCTTGGCATTCTCTGGATCCTGCTTGTAGAAGTCGAGAATCTGCTTCTTTGCCTCAGGCTCAACAGATACATATTCGTTGGTACCTGAACAGAAGTCGAGACGTGGCCAGGTGATTGGCACAGATGGTGAGTTGTATGCAGGACGCATCATCTGGTCGATATACCAGTCGGTCTGCAGGTAGCTCAGGTTACATACGCGGGCATCTGTTCCAACGCCTTCTACCTCCTGGTTGTACCAGAGTGGGAAGGTATCGTTATCACCATTGGTAAAGATGATAGGGTTGCCCTTCTCCTGGAGTGACATCAGGTAGTTCTGACCGAAGTCACGGCAGGTGTAACGGTTTGAGCGGTCGTGATCATCCCATGTCTGTGATGCCATCTGGATAGGTACGAGCAGAGTTACTACAGCTACGATGGCTGTTACGGCAGTACCGCTGAGCTTCATCTTGCGCTTCAGGATGTCGATAATGGCGAGTACGCCGAGACCGCACCAGATAGCGTATGCATAGAATGAGCCGGCATAAGCATAGTCACGCTCACGTGGCTGCATCGGTGTCTGATTCAGGTAGATGACGATGGCAAGACCTGTCATGAAGAACAGGAAGAATACAATCCAGAACTGCTGGATACCGATAGGGAGGAGTACTTCCTCTTCCTTGCCGTTTTTCATTACCTTCTTCTTGCGGGTATACCAAGCCTGCCAGAAAAGTCCGATGAGACCGAGAATCAGCGGCATGCAGTAGAATACATTGTGGCCCTTGTTCTCCTTCAGGTCGTCTGGCAATTTGCTCTGGTCGCCATAGAGTGAATCATCGATGAATGAGAAACCGGTAATCCAGTTGCCGTGCTCTGGCTCACCATTGCCCTGGATGTCGTTCTGACGGCCGGCAAAGTTCCACATGAAGTAGCGCCAGTACATGAAGTTGCACTGGTAAGAGAGGAAGAAGCGGATGTTGTCAAACTGTGACGGCATCTTCACCATCATACTCTCTCCGCAGCGGTCGTAAGGAATCTCTGTGCCTTCTACACCGCCCATCCAGTCTTCGTATGCCTGGGCATGAGCCGAACTGTACATACGAGGGAAGAGCATGTTCTGGGCATAGATATACTTATTCTTGTGACTTACTACAAAGTAAGAGTCCTTCTCATCAGCCGAAGCCTTCTCCTTGCGCTGGTAAACCGGTGCGCCTTCTTTCATGACAGGCTTGCACATGTTGCCGTCTACTTCGAGGGCTACCTGTGATGTATAAGCCTGGCCATAGAACAGAGGGCGGTCGCCATACTGGTCGCGGCTCAGATAACTTCCCAGGGTAAAGATGTCCTCAGGAGAGTTCTGGTCCATAGGAGGGTTGGCAGAAGAGCGGATCACAATGAGTGCGTAGCTGGAATAACCAATCATCAGCATCAGCATGCAGAGCAAGGCTGTGTTCTTGACGCGTGCTGAGATGAGCGGCAGGAGCTGCATCTTCTTCTTGGCGATGCCTGTAGATTCGTCAACGCCTGTTACTACTTCCTGCTTGCGCTTGTAGCCGAGTACGAACCAGAGGATAACCAGCACGATGATGCCGGTAATGGCAGCTGTCCAGCCATATCCGTAGAATGGGATACCGAGCATGCCGAAGCCGAGAACGAAGGCGATATTCTGCTTCTTCTCGTTCTTCTCTGATGCATTACAGGTTTCGTAGATGCCCCAGATGACAGAGGCTACGAGACAGATGATGTATACGATTTCACCGGTATTGAACGGACAGCCGAGGGTGTTGACAAAGAACAGCTCGAACCAGCCGCCTACGGTGATGATACCTGGAACCACACCATACAGTACGGCTACCACTACGAGGAATGAAAGGAACAATGCCAGAAGCGAGCCCTTGAGGTTGGCATGTGGCACCTTCTTGTAGTAATAAACCAATACGATGGCTGGGATACAGAGCAGGTTGAGCAGGTGGACACCGATACTCAAACCGGTCATATAGGCGATGAGTACAAGCCAACGGTCGCTATGAGGCTCGTCAGCATGGTCTTCCCACTTCAATATCAGCCAGAATACCACAGCGGTAAAGGCAGAAGAGAACGCATAAACCTCACCCTCGACAGCAGAGAACCAGAAGGTATCGCTGAAGGTGTAGATGAGTGCGCCCACCATACCGGATGCCTCGATGGCAATCAGCTTGCTGGTAGTCAGTTCTTTCCAGTCGCTGATGACGAGTCGGCGAGCCAGGTGGGTGATGGTCCAGAAGAGGAACATGATACAGACGGCGCTCAGCAGGGCGCTCATCGTATTTACCATCTTGGCTACCTGGGTAGTGTCGCTGGCGAAATGTGTGAAGAAATTGCCTAAAAGCATGAAGAATGGTGCCCCAGGTGGGTGACCGATCTCCTGCTTGTAAGCAGTCGTAATAAACTCAGGACAGTCCCAGAAACTGGCTGTCGGTTCAATTGTGGAACAATAAGTGAACGCCGCAATGATGAATGCGACCCATCCGAAGATATTGTCCACTAATCTGTACTGTTTCATTATTGTTTAAACTTTAATGTATTATATTTCTTTCTGAATGCTTTCTCTGTTTCTGAATGCTTTCTCCGTGCCTTTCAAAAAGGCACATTCCAGTTGCAAAGATAATAAAAAGATGAGATAATATGGATTTTTGCACCTGTTTTTTAGGCATTATTATATAATAAGCCTATACATTTAAGAAATGCTCTTCCAGTTTCTCTCTCGGCATATCTGCCGTATCGTGGTAGTGGAGATGATGATTTACGCAGGCGATGTGCTTTACGTTATTGAGCACTTCGGCTACATCATGGCTTACGATGATAATGGCGCACTCCCGGTTGATCTGTTCCAGCATCTCGTACATCTGCTTCTGGAAACGGCGGTCGATGTAGGTGTTAGGCTCATCCAGTATTACTACATCGGGTTTGGAAACAATGGCGCGGGCGAGGAGTACTCGCTGCAGCTGTCCGCCGCTCAAGGCTGCGATATGACGGTCTTTCAACTCCGTGAGCTGCATCTGTTCCAGACAGTCGAGAACCTGCTGGTGCTGTGCCTGGGTGTATCTCGAAAAGAGACTTTTGGCCTTGCTGAGTCCTGAGAGTACCACTTCATAAACGGAGATAGGGAACTGTTTGTCGAGATGATTGTATTGGGGCAGATATCCCATACTGATTTCCCTTACTTGCTCCCCGTCTTTATAAAAGCGGATGCTGCCGTCTGTGGGTTTCATCAGTCCCAGGATGAGGCGCATGAGAGTTGTCTTGCCACCACCGTTGGGACCGATGATGCCAAGATAATCGTCTATGTAGACGGTGAGGTTGATATCGTGGAGCACCTCCTTGCCTTCGTAACCAGCCGAAAGATGCTCGATTTTTATGATTGGAGTCATATTATTGTAGTTTTTACTTCCCAACAACGATTTTCTTGCCTTGTACAGCTGCTGCCGCTTCCTGCATCGCCCAGTTCCAGTCGCCCTGCAATGGATTGATATTCATTGGCTTGGTCTGGCTCTCCTTGATGAAGGTTGTGGTGTTGCGGTTGGCAAATTCTGCCTGTATCAGGCAGAACTTGATCTTTTCTTTTCTGGCTCTTTCGATGAGACTCTTGAGCTGGGCGGCGCTTGGCTCCCTGCCTTCTTCCTCGATGGCAAGCTGCTCCAGCTGGTAATCACATGCGAAGTAGGTGAGGATAGGGTGATAGATGACGAACTTGCGAACCATCTCCGGATTATCCTTGAAACTCTTTCTGATGATGCTGTCCTGCCTGTCGATGCTGCTGAGCAACTGCTGATAGTTTTTCTGGAAGAAAGTCTTGTTTTCCGGTTCCAGTTGGCAGAGTGCCTTGAAGATGTTGCTGGAGATGATGCGGGCGTTTTTGCAGCTCATCCATACATGCGGGTCGGTATTGCCGCCTGGTGTCTTGGCAGGCTTGATGCCCACGGAAGTATCTATCACTTTCATATCTGGAGCGTTGTCCTGCAACTTCTTCATCCAGGTCTGTTCGAAACCGATGCTTCCCACTTTCAGATAGAGGGCACTCCTGGAGAGTTCCATCATCTGCTGGGCATAAGGCTCGTAAGTTTCAGGATTGTTGCCGTTGGATACCATCACGTTGACATTCACCTTATCTCCGGCAATCTTATCAACGAAAAACTTGTAGGGAGGGATGGTTACGGTAACAGCAGGTTTGCCATCGCTGTTGGCGACAGATTCCTTTCCGTTACTTTCTGCGGTGTTGCCTTTCTGCTGGCTGCCTTTACAGCCCGCGAAAACCACACATAATATAATAAGATATAAAAACTTTCTCATAAGCAGTCAATCTATATGAATCAATTCTTTGTTTTCTTTGCAGCTTGTTTAAAAGATGAAACTGAGTCCGTAAACCAGCAGTACATATCTCAACACCTTTCCGATGGTGATGCTGATGACAGAAATCACGATGTTGGCTCTCGTCAGTCCCAAAACGATGGTGATGGCACTTCCCAACAGGGGCAGGAAGGCGAAGAATCCCATCCAGGCTCCTCTGTCGGCCATGAAGTTCTGAGCCTTGTCAAGACTCTCTTTCTTTACATGCAGATATTTCTCAATCCATTCCAGCTTTCCCATCCGTCCTACGCCATAGTTGAACATAGAACCGAGCACATTGCCGATGCTTCCATACAGTACGAGCTGGATAGGTTCCAGTCCGGCAGCCTGTAAGCCCGACATGACCACCTCGCTGCTGAAGGGAAAGAAACTGCCGGCAAGGAAGGCTGATACCAGCATGCCCCAGTAGCCCCAGCTCATTAAGAAATCTATAATCCAACTCATAGTAATATGCTCTCTGGTACGAGTATGTTGTAAGCCATGATAAGTACCAGCATGATGAGCAGCAGGATGAAGGAGATGTTGGTAAACTTACCTCTGGTGAATGTGATGAAATGGGCGATAAGCGGTGCTGTATTCACAATCAGAATGCCGCCCAGTTCCTGTATATATTGAGGCTGGAGGACGATGAAGATAATGCAGGCAACCGATATCATGATAAACGTTTCGTAGATCATGCGGGTTCGTATCTTATCGCCGTAGCTGGTGCGTATGAAGTGGATGGAACCGATAATGGTGAGCAGGATAACGAAACTCAGGTTCAGAATCTGATGGTCGGTAACCTGTGAATAATCAAAGAGTTCGCTGTAGTTGATGAATTCGCAGAAGTGGTCAGCCAGCCCCTGTATGTTGTCGGTATAGAAGAAATAACCGGCTGCAAACCAATAGGGCACGATGAGACCTACCAGGGAAGCAAAGAATGTCTTTACGCTAAACGAGAGGGTAAACACCATCATCATGATCCATAGGATAGGCATGAAATAGCCTATCTGCACGAAAACCATCGATGCCAGACCGATGCAGGCAAAGGCGTAGAAAGTCCAGCCTGTAGAGCGTTTATCCTGATAGCAATTCCAGATAATGAGATAAAAGGCGATGAAACACATCGTCACAATACTGCTTTTTAAAGAGAGGTGGGGGAGTCCTGCCATCGTCATTAATGCCAGAAAACTACAAGATACCATTCGGCTGTAGGTACGCATCAGGGCATTACGGTTGTTCAGTTCCACCATCAGCAGGGTAGACATGGCTGTGAAAGCAAATTCTACCCAGATATTGGATACCAATAAACCTACTGCAACCCAAACCAGCGTGGCAAGGGTTGCAGTAATAGGTAAAGAGTAGCGGCTAGCCGCTACTTTATTTTGAAAAGTTTTCTTTCTTAACATCTAATTCAACATTAAAAAACTAAAGGTCCTGTCCGATATCAGAACGGAAGTACTTGTCGGTGAACTGGATCTTCTGTGCCTCAGCAAAGCTCTTCTTCAAGGCTTCTTCCTTGTTCTTGCCGTAGCTGCTTACGCAGATGACACGACCACCGTTGGTTACTACCTGACCATCCTTCATGGCTGTACCGGAGTGGAATACTACCGAACCTTCTACATCATCTATGCCCTGGATAGGATAACCCTTCTTGTAAGCCTCAGGATAACCGCCGCTTACGAGCATCACGCAGACTGCTGCACGCTCATCAAACTCGATGCTGCGCTTGTCCAGATCGCCTGCTGCGACACCCTCAAAGAGATCCACGATGTCGCTCTTCAGACGGAGCATCACGCTCTCAGTCTCAGGGTCACCCATACGGCAGTTGTACTCGATGACCATAGGCTCGCCTTCTACATTGATCAGACCGAAGAAGATGAATCCCTTATAGTCGATGTTCTCCTCAGCAAGTCCCTCTACGGTAGGACGGATGATACGCTCGTCAACCTTCTGCATCCACTCCTTGGTAGCGAATGGTACAGGGGTAACGCTACCCATACCGCCGGTGTTTAGACCGGTATCGTGCTCGCCGATGCGCTTGTAATCCTTAGCCTCAGGCAGAATCTTGTAGTTCTTGCCGTCGGTCAATACGAATACAGAGCACTCAATGCCACTGAGGAATTCCTCGATGACTACGCGTGCAGAAGCGTTGCCGAACATACCGCCGAGCATCTCCTTGAACTCTTTCTTAGCCTCTTCCAGGGTAGGGAGGATGAGAACGCCCTTACCGGCGCACAAACCGTCTGCCTTCAATACATAAGGAGCCTTCAGTGTCTCCAGGAATTTCAAGCCTTCCTCTACGTGCTCGCCGTCGAAAGTCTCATACTGGGCAGTAGGGATGTTGTGGCGCTTCATGAACTTCTTGGCGAAGTCCTTGCTGCCTTCCAGTACGGCGCCAGCCTTTGATGGACCGATGACAGGGATGTTCTGGGTGCGAGGATCGTTCTTGAAGTCATCGTAAACACCCTTTACCAATGGGTCTTCCGGACCAACTACCACCATATCAACGCCATTTTCTACTGTGAAGTTCTTGAGCGCCTCAAAGTCGTCTGCCTTGATGTCTACGTTCTCGCCGACATTCTGAGTACCGGCATTACCAGGAGCGATGAAGAGTTTCTCACACTTCTCGCTCTGAGCGATTTTCCATGCTAAGGCGTGCTCGCGGCCACCGCCTCCTAACAATAAAATTTTCATTTGCTGTAAGTTATTGTTTGTTATTTGATGTAGAAGTAAACTCCCCTTTTCCGGGGGATGTTTACTCCTAGATATTTACTTGAGATAATCGAAGAAATAATTGCTGATGCGCTCATGCAGATGAGTGCTCTGATGACCTCTCATGTTGTGAGGCTCGCCAGGATAGACGAAGAAGTCTGGCTGGGTGCCTGCTGCGATGCAAGCCTTGAGGAAGGTGAGGCAGTGCTGTGGCACTACGGTCACATCGTTCAAGCCCTGGATAATCTGCAGCTTGCCCTTCAGGTTCTTTGCCTGATAGAGCAGAGAGGTCTTCTTGTAACCCTCTGGGTTGGTCTGTGGGGTGTCCATATAGCGCTCGCCATACATCACCTCGTACCAGTGCCAGTCGATAACCGGACCGCCTGCTACGCCTACCTTGAACACATCAGGGTGGTTGGTCATCAGCGAGATGGTCATGAATCCGCCGAAGCTCCAGCCGTGAACGCCAATCTTGTCAGCATCTACGTAAGGAAGCGTCTTCAGATATTCCACACCCTTCATCTGGTCTTGCATCTCAATCTGTCCGAGCTGGCGGAAGGTAGCCTGCTCGAAAGCCTTGCCACGGTTCTCGCTTCCACGGTTGTCGAGGATGAAGAGCAGATAGCCCTTTTCTGCCATGTAGGTTTCCCAACCACGGCTAGAGTAGTTCCAGCGGGCATCTACGTTGTGGGCATGAGGTCCACCATATACATATATAATGGTAGGATACTTCTTGTTCGGATCGAAGTTTACCGGTTTCACCATTCTCCAGTAGAGGTCTGTTTCGCCATCGGCAGCCTTGATGGTACCGCAGCTGTACTCAGGCACATTGTAGCCCTTCCAAGGGTTCTCGGCTGTGAAGTAAGCGGTGCGCTTGCCGTTCTCGGTATTCACGAGGGCAATCTTGCGAGGCACGGTAGGAGTAGAGTAGTTGTCGAAGACATACTGTCCGTTCTCGCTCAAAGTGGCGCTGTGCCATCCCTTGCCGCAATCATCTACCAGCGTACGCTTACCGGTTTTTGTATCTACGGCAAAGATGTTTCTCTGGATAGGCGATTTCTCGTTGGATGCGATGATGATACTCTTGCGCTTGGTGTTGAAGCCGAGCACTTCCATCACCTCCCATTTTCCGGAAGTCAACTGCTTGATTTCGAGCGATTCTGTGTTGCTGGCCATGCGGCTTCCGTGCTTGCCCAGGGTGCAGAGATAGAGGTGGTTGTAGCCATCCTTGCGGCTCTGCATGATAAAGCTGTTGCTGTCCCAAGGCAGGAACTGGATAGGATGACATGGTTCTACATATTTCTCATCGGTCTCGCGATAGAGTTCGCCTGTCTTCTCGCCGGTTTCTGCATTGTAGGCAGTCAGACGGCAGTCGTTCTGGTCGCGGTTCAGTTCGAACATATAGATGGTCTTGCTGTCCGGACTCCATGCGATGTTGGTGAAGTAGCGGTCGGTTGGGTCGCCCGCCTTCATATAGATGGTCTTGCCGGTCATGCAGTCGAACACGCCTACGGTTACCTTGTGTGATGTCTCGCCAGTCATCGGATACTTGTCTGGTGCAGGAGTAGCAATGCAACTCTGTGTTTCAGGATGATTGAAACCGATTTCTGGGATGTCGACCTGCGGATAGTCGGTTACCATACTCTGGTCCATGCGATAGAAGGCGAGCAGTTCGCCGTTCGGACTCCAGAAGGTTCCCTTGCTGATGCCGAACTCATCGCGGTGAACACTCTGTCCATAAACAATTTCGCGGCTTCCATCCTTTGAGAGCTGGAAATCGTGAGATTTCTTCTCTTTTGTCAGGGCGTTGCTGGTTACATCGAAGGTACGCACATAGAGGTTGCTGCCCTTCAGGTAGGCGAAGGCGTTCTGCTGGGCGTTGGACTCCAGGAGGTTCTCGCCGTCAGCAAAATCCATCTCGCTCAGCAGCTTATGCTTCTTGAAGTCTACGGTATAAGTCTTGCTGCCGTTGCTTACCATCACGATGCTCTTGCCTGCAAAAGGGAAGAGAGCATTGTAGAGGGCTCTTACCTTGATGTCTTTGGTAGGAGCAATCCACTGGTTGATGTCATTGATGCCGAAGAGTTTGGTCTCCTTGCCTGTCGTCTTGTTGACGAGATAGCAGGCATCCACATCCTGGCGAACGAGTTCATTGCCCCACCAGGTGCACCAGCGGTTCTTAGCTACCATGTTACGATAGTTGTTGCCGCCGAAGTTCAGGTCTTCCAATGTAAAGGTTTTCTCGCCTTTCTGAGCAGGAACCACGCCCTGAGCCTGTAAGTCGGTTGCATTCATAGCCATCATAATCATAGCAGCAAAAGATAATTTATAAATTGAATTCTTCAGATTCATTATATTCTTTACTTTATCGGGTTTAACACCCATGCGTCGTGAAACACGACGTATGGGTCGATATGTCTTTAATCCTCGTCGTCGAAGTCAACGCTGAAGTTCTTCTTGCCTCCGCGCTTGCCTCCGAAATCACGGCTACCACGTTTGTCGCCCTTGAAGCCACCACGCTTGTCGCCTTTCTCGAAACGCTTTCCACCGAAGTCACGGCCACCCTTGCGGTCGCCCTTGAAGCTGCGGCTTCCACGCTTGTCATCGTCGTCATCATTGCGTCGACCGCCGCCGATACGTGAACGGCCGCCCTTATGGAACTCAGCACGCTTCTTCTCGAAGTCTTCCAGACGGTGAGTATGGAACTTGAAAGAACGGATATCGTCCTCCTCGTTTTCAGTCTCCTCGCTTACACGCTTCTTGAATTCACGCTCCTTCTTGAAACGGTGCTTCTGAGCCATCTCGCTCTTCTCGCGCTCAGTCTTCACAATACCGCCTTCAGAACGGAAGTCCTTCATCTTGCCGTCGAACATCACATACTTGCGGAATTCGCACTCCAAGCTTCCGTTGAATACAGGAATCTTGATAGATGGTTTCAGACCAATCTGCTCGAAGCACTCCTCGCGGTAGCTCAATACCCAAGCCTCGTTGCCGGCAAAAGCCTTCTTGAAGCGCTCACCTATCATCTTGTAGGTGTTCAGGAGGTTAGGGGTAGAGATGCGCTCACCGTATGGAGGGTTCATCACGATGATGCTCTTTTCTGCTGGCTGGGTGAAGTCCTTGAAATCAGCCTGTGAGATGGTGATGTCCTTGCTAAGACCGGCAGCACGAACGTTGAGGTTAGCTGTGTTTACAGCCTTCATGTCAACATCGTAACCATAGATATGGTGCTCAAACTCGCGCTCCTGGGAGTCGTCGTTATAAATCGTATCGAAGAGATCCTGGTCGAAATCGTTCCACTTCTCGAAGGCAAACTCCTTGCGGAATACACCTGGAGAGATGTTGCGGGCGATGAGGGCAGCTTCGATGGCGATGGTACCTGAACCACACATCGGGTCGATGAAATCGCATTCGCCCTTCCAGCCGGTCATCAGAATCATACCTGCAGCGAGAACCTCGTTCAGAGGAGCCTCTACCTGCTCCTGGCGGTAGCCACGGCGGTGCAGACTCTCACCACTCGAATCGAGACTCAAGGTGGCATTGTCTTCTGCAATGTGGATGTTGAGGCGGATATCTGGGTTAGATACGCTGATATTTGGACGTGTACCCTGCTTCTCGCGGAACCAGTCAACAATCGCATCCTTTACCTTGTAAGTTACGAAGCGTGAGTTGCGGAACTCCTCAGAGTAGACTACTGAGTCAACAGAGAAAGTCTTCTTCACGTCTAAGATGTCATCCCACTTGATCTTCTGGATCTGATCATACACCTCTTCAGCGCTTCTAGCCTTGAAGTGCTTGATAGGCTTTAAGATACGGATGGCTGTGTGCAACTGGAAGTTAGCACGATACATCATTTCCTTGTCGCCTGTGAAAGACACCATGCGGCGACCGATCTGTACATTATTGGCACCCAACTGGGTGAGCTCTTCAGCCAAGACAGGCTCGAGGCCCATGAAGGTCTTGGCAATGAGTTCAAATTCCTGTTCCATTATTGAATTCTATATCTAATAAACTTTGTTTTTCTTTTTTATATTTCTTTGTTTTCGGTTTCATATCCTTGGTAACCCATACGTTGGCTCCCACTACGCAGCCTTCTCCGATGGTGATGCGACCGAGGATGGTGGCATTGGCGTAGACGATGACATCATTTTCGAGGATAGGGTGGCGAGGGATTCCCTTGATAGGGTTGCCGTCCTTATCGAGAGGGAAACTCTTGGCTCCGAGGGTTACACCCTGGTAGAGTTTCACATTGTCGCCGATGATGCAGGTAGCTCCAATCACCACACCCGTACCGTGGTCGATGGTGAAGTGCTTGCCGATGGTAGCCTCCGGGTTAATATCAATACCGGTTTCCGAATGCGCCAGTTCGGTCATCATTCTCGGAATGAGCGGCACTCCCAGTTCGTGCAGTACGTGGGCGATGCGGTAGTTGGTAATCGCCTTGATGACCGGGTAGCAGGAGATGATTTCTCCATGGCTCATGGCAGCCGGGTCGCCCTCGTAGGCAGCCTCTACATCGGTAGCCAGAATCTTGCGCAGTCTGGGAAATTCCATGATTGCCTTGGCTGCAATCACGCCTGCCTTGGCACGCTGGTGCTGCAGTTCAGCCTGGGTTTCCGTTTCGCAGTCGTTGGCGAAGCAGAGACCGGCGAGAATCTGCTCTGACAGCATCTCATAGAGTTTCTCTACTCTTACTCCAATATGATATTTGATGGTTGAGATATTTACCGAAGAATTGCCGAAATATCCCGGAAAGAGGATAGAACGGGACAAACTGATGATTTCTTCGAGCGCCTTGCCCGAAGGAAGTGGATTCCCGTATCGATGCTGATGGAAGAGACCCTTCATAGATTCGGCGCTCGAAAGCTCCTCGATGGTCTCTGTCAGCTGATGAGTTAATGTATCTTTACTCATTTTCTTAATGTCTCAATAAAATTTGAGTGCAAAGATACGATTATTTTCTTGAATGACAAAGAAATAGCTACGGTTTTTTGTATTTTTTAGAGTGATTTTTTGAGGGAGGAAAGACGGAAAGACCCATGTACGGTGTTTTACCATACATGGGTCTGGCTTGTCTTATTTTGTGATGCTGTCCAGGAAGAGGAGCAGTCGGTTGGTGACGTTTACCTCTGAAACCCCGGAATCGAAGTCGAGCGATACGAGGTTGAGCATTGGGAACCGGTCGTGGAGACGTTTCTCGATACCCTTGGAAATCACGTGGTTAGCGATGCAGCCGAAAGGCTGGAGCGAGATGATGTTGTTCACGCCATCACGGATGTAACCTACGATGTCGGCAGGCAGAAGCCAGCCTTCGCCAAACTGGGCTGCGAGCGAAACCAGTCCCTGTACGTCCTTCGCATCATCATAGATATTGGTGAACGGACGGAAGTAGCGGAACTTGCCGGCTGCCTTGTTTACCTGGCGCAATCTTCTGCCTATCAGCGCCTGATAAGCGCCCTTGATGATGAAATCGGGCACTTTGGTGCAACTCAGCCGCATGTGTTTCTGTATCTCTACATTCACAAATTCCTGCAGGAAGAAAGGGGCAAGCAGAGGCGGAACCACCTCAATGCCGCGCGAGATGATGTTCTGCTCCAGGAACTGGTGGGCGAAAGGATTGAACTTCAGGAAGATTTCGCCTACGATTCCTACCTTCGGCAGTTCTCTTTCGAGGGTCATCTGGTTGAATTCTTCGGCTGCCTGTTCCAGGAGTCGGATGAGTCCTTTGGCTGAATTCTGGGCGATAGGTCCGTCTATCAGCTGCATGTATTTATCGCGCAACTCTCTGGCAATACCCGGTTTTCGCTCTCTTACGATGCAGGCGTTGTACATTTCGTTGATTGCATCGCCATAGAAAATGGCGGTAACGATAATCTGACTGTATTTCAGCCAAGGCACATTGAAGCCGTCCTGCTCGTTGTAGTCTTGCTTGTCGTCTGTTGAGCCTGATGCTTCGCCTGTTGAGGCTGTTACACCGAGCGTGAGCAGCGGAATATCCTGGAATCCATTGGAAATCATCGCACGCTTGATGAGACCGGCGTAGTTGGTTGCGCGACACTGGCCGCCCGTCTGACTCATCACTACTGCCGTATTGTTCAGGTCGTATCTGCCTGATTTCAAGGCTTTGATGATGTCGCCGACGATGAGCGTTGCCGGATAACAGACTTCGTTGTTGGCAAACTTCAAGCCGAGTTCGGCGCTTACCTCATCGCTCATCGGAAGTACCTCTACATCATAGCCTATCAGTTTCAGGATAGGCGGAATGATAGGGGTGAGGTATTCGGTCATGAAAGGAGCGAGAATCTTGCGATGAATGTCCTTCTTGGTGAATACCTTGGTCTGCTGTAAATGTTGAATGTTGAGTGTTGAATGTTGAATTTCTTCAGCTGTTGAATTTTTCATTCTTCGTTCTTCACTCTTCACTCCCTTCAGGCTTTCTATCAGCGAGCGGACACGGAGTTTCAGGGAGCCGATATTGCTCACATCATCTATCTTCAGCAGCGTGAACGGCTTGTTGTGGCGCTTCATGATGTCGCGAATCTCGTCCTGGATAAAACTGTCAGGACCGCAGCCGAAGCTGGTCATCTGAACGAAATGAACCTCGTCGTCCTGTTCGGCTGCCCATTGCGCTGCCTTCAGAATGCGGTTCATATACGCCCATTGCTTCACGAGATAAGTCTCTGGCTGACAGTTGTATGCTTCGTTGTTGTCTTGGCTGGCTAATGCTGCCTCATTTCTTTCTGCCGCCAGGTTCTCCAGATTGAAGTCTTTGAAATCTGCAAAGAGATTACCCCGGGCGATGTCTTCGCTGATGACGTTGACTCCCAGATTGGCAATCATCTCGCTCAGCTTGTGCTGAATCAGCGGGTCTGTATGATAAGGACGGCCAGCCAGCAGAATCGTAAGTCCCTTGTTTGGCTTCAGAATCTCCCAGCCCTGTTTCTTAATCTCAGCTGCACATACTGCCTGAGCATAGAGGGCCTCTCTCAGCGCTTTACGGGCAGTCTTCTTGCTTACTCCCAGTTGCTTGAGATAATCGGTAATCTGCTTTTCCAGCGCCTTAGGCTGGGCAAAGTTGATGACGGGCGTATCGATTGGTTTCTTCAAATTGATGACCGACTTGATGACATCGCTGTAGCCCGAAACGACCGGACAGTTGAAGCTGTTCAGCGTATTCTTCGGGTCGTCATTATGTTCATAAACCACGTATGGCATGAGGATGCGGTCAACCTTCGGGTTCTCGTTGAGTTCCTTCAGATGACTGTGAGCCAGTTTAGCCGGGAAGCAGATATTGTCGCTCATCACCGTATTCAAGGCTCCTTCATACTGGCTGAAAGTGGAATCGGAAGAGAGAATCACGCCCAATCCTGCTGCCCGGAGCAGCGCATTCCAGAACGGATATTCCTCGTACATGTTGAGGATGCGAGGAATGCCTACTTTGACGTTGTGTTTTACAACGTCAAGTGGGTTAACTTCCTTTCTATCAAAGAGTAAACTATATTTGTATTCGTAGATATTCTTGCCTTTTATCCCGTTTGCTCCCTTGTTGTTGAACACACGCTCACACTTGTTTCCGGAGTAGAATCGGTTGCCGCCGGCAAAGGTGTAGCGGGAAACATAACAATGGTTTTCGCAGCCTTTGCATTGCAGCTGTTTGGTTTCATAATGAGCCAGATTCTGCAGCTCATCGATGGTTCTTGATGAGGCAGGGTTCGTATCTTCTGCAGATGTGCGATGCTTGTAATCTGCCGCCGCATGAAGGGCACAGCCGTAGGCGCCCATCAGTTCCGGCATGTTGCTTCGTGCCACTTCGGTATGGGTGAGTAACTCAAATGCTCTTACCACCGCATCGTTTCTCATCGTACCACCCTGCACAACGATTTTGCCTCCAAGGTTCTCATTACCATGGAGTTTCAATACCTTATAAAGACAGTTCTTGATGACAGAATAAGAGATTCCGGCAGAAATGTCAGCAACAGATGCACCCTCTCTGAGCACCTGTTTCACCTTCGAGTTCATGAAGACGGTGCAGCGGGTTCCCAGGTCGCAGGGAGCCTTCGACTGGCAGGCGAGTTGGGCAAAATCGCCTACAGAATAACCCATGTTGTTGGCAAAGGTCTGGATGAATGTTCCGCAGCCCGAACTGCACGCCTCGTTGAGTTCCATGCGCACCACAGCCCCTTTCTCCACGAAGATAGCCTTCATGTCCTGTCCGCCAATGTCCAGGATAAAACTCACGTCAGGCATGAGTGAGGCAGCAGCTCTTTCGTGCGCCATTGTTTCGATAATGCCGCTGTCGAGGCCGAAAGCCGCCTTGATAAGTTCTTCGCCGTAACCTGTAGAGCAGGAGCCTACGATTTCCAGTTCAGCGCCTCGCAATGCTGCTTCCTGCTTCAGGGCGTTCAGTCCATCCGCTACTGCCTTGATCGGATTTCCCAGATTCAGGCGGTAATTGGTAAAGACAATATCTCCCGTAGGCGTCTCCGCATTCACTCTTACCGCAACAATCTTCGTCGTAGTAGAGCCCGAGTCAATACCAATCACAACCTGCTGTTTTCCTTTGTTCAGCGGTTGGGTTTCGGTAGCGAATTTCGCCTTTGATTTGAGCCATCCCTGGTGCTCTTTCTCGTTCTTGAACAGAGGCAGCAGACTGCTGGTCCATTCCGTTTGTATTTCTTTTTTCATCCGACTTCTGAGAACAGAAACTGAGGCTGCAGAATCTGCCGATTTTGCCCGGTAAGCACAGCCCAGAGCCGGAATGAGATTGCTGTTTCCGGATACGATGAAGTCGTTTGGAGAGAGATGGAGATAATCGCAGAAAGCCTTGCGGAGAGCCGGAAGAAAGGTCAGCGGACCGCCGCAGAGCAGGATAGGAGCCTCGAAGCTGATGCCGTGAGAAAGCGTTACCACCGTCTGTACGGCGATGGAATGGAAGATGCTGGCTGCAATATCTGCTTCGGGCAGATTGCGCGCCATCAGGTTCTGGATGTCGGTCTTGGCGAATACGCCGCAGCGGGCAGCCATCGGATAAACGTGTTCTGCCTTCATCGCCAACTCGCTCATCTTCTGGTTCTCTACGCCCATCAGCACACTCATCTGGTCGATGAAAGCGCCCGTTCCGCCGGCACAGTTGCCGTTCATGCGCAGTTCCATATTTCCGTTTTCCTTGAAGAAGATAACCTTCGCGTCCTCGCCACCAATATCGATGAGCGCCTTTGCCTCAGGATGAGCCGTACGGGCATAGACCGATGCAGCCACCACCTCCTGTACAAACTCCGCCTGGAGCTGCTCGGCAGTAGCCATTCCTACGCTTCCCGTTACGCAGATTCTTGCCTCTGCATCGCCCGTGAGGGCTAAAATCTCATCGAAATATTGCGACACAAGTTCGTTGACACGAGCGTTGTGGCGTTCGTATTTTGAGTAAATTACCCGGTTATCGCTGTCGATAACGGCTATCTTGGCTGTCGTAGAACCAACGTCCAATCCTATGTAATAAATCTTCTCCATTTCTCTTATCTCAAGTATTTTCTCTTATCTTCTAGTATCTTCTTATCTTCTAGTGGCTTTTCCCAAGTTCCATCTGCTCTCTTCTCATATCCCTGAAAGCGCTCCAGGCTATCAGAACCGCAACGGCAAACGAGCAGCAATCTGCCCACATCTGACACATCTCCACGCCCAGCAGTCCGAAGAAATAGGGGAGGATGAAGATGAGCGGAATGAAGAAAAGTCCGCTTCGTGCCGCCGCTACGATGTTGGCTCTCACCGGTTTACGGATGGTCTGCATCAGCATGTTGGTGAGCACGATGCTGGCTACGAGCGGAAAACTGAGCACCTGCCATCGCAAAGCCACCGAACCTACGGCTACAACCGCTGCATCATCGCGGAAGATGCTGATGATGGAAGTTGAGAAGATGAAGCCGAGAAGGGCACAGACGCTGAGGAAAACCGTGCCGCATCTGATGCAGAAAAAGAAGGCTTCCTTTACGCGCCCGTAGAGTTTGGCGCCGTAGCAGAATCCGCAGAGCGGCTGGAATCCCTGACCCAGACCGATGACCATCGCATAGGTGAAGAAGGAGATGCGGGTAACGATGCTCATGCCCGCAATGGCTGCATCGCCAAACGCACCTGCTGCCACATTGAGCATCAGCGTAGCGATACTTCCCAGTCCCTGTCTTGACAGCGAAGGGGTTCCGCCGAAGATAATCTCCTTGGCAAAGGCGCGGGTAGGGGTGAAATTGCAGAGACGGATGCGGATGTTCTCGCCTTTATGCGTCATCCAGAAGAGCATGGCGCAGCCGAAACACTGGCTGGTGAGGGTGGCTACGGCGGCTCCGGTAATGCCCAGCTGGAAGTAGAGAATGAGCAGAGGAGCCAGAATCAGATTGAGCAGCACACCCGACATGATGCCTTTCATCGCATACATCGTATTGCCCTGAAATCGCATTAGATTATTCAGCGTAAGCGAGGTGGTCATAAAGGGAGCACCCAGCAGGATAATGCCCAGATAGCGCTCTGTATAAGGAAGAATGGTGGGCGTAGAACCCATCAGAAGACAGAGCGGAGTGAGGAAAAGATGACCCAGAATGGCGATGAGAAGACCGGTAAGAAAACTCAGCACAAAGCCCGTTGTTGCCATCTTCTGTGCCTCTTCCGTATGCTTGGCGCCCAACTGGCGCGAAACATAATTGCCCGCTCCGTGACCGAAGAAGAAACCAATCGCCTGAATCACAGCCATTGCTGCAAAGGAAACGCCTACCGCTGCCACACTCTGCGTGTTGATGCTGCCCACGAAATAGGTGTCGGCGAGGTTGTACATGCTCGTCGACAGCATACTGATAATCGTTGGTATGGCCATCGTGAAAATCACATGATGCACAGGGGCATGTGTGAGGAACGTATAGTTGTCTCTTTTCTCTTTCTTCATAACTTTATGATGCTCTTTTGGGGCATTTCATCCTGCAAAGGTACATAAATATCCACAAAGTTGGACAATTATGAACAAACTTTTATAAATTTATAAGAAAAGAGTTGCATTATTCATAAATTTATTGTATTTTTGCACCGCAATTGAATATATATACATAAAACAATATACTAATGAATGATGAGATAAGAATCATACCGATAACGACTAAAAAAGGGCTGAAAACCTTCATTCAGTTTCATTATGATCTCTACAGAGGCCATAAGTTTGCCATTCCTTTTTTGCGTTTCGATGAGATGAATACGCTGGACCCAAAGAAGAATCCTGCCTTCGAATTCTGCGAGGCTCAATACTTCCTGGCGGTTGACAGCGAGGCTCGTATCGTAGGTAGAATTGCTGGCATTATCAACCATCGTGCCAACGAAGAGTGGAACAAGAAGCAGGTTCGCTTCGGCTGGTTTGATTTCGTGGATAATGTAGCGGTTTCCTGTGCCTTGTTGCGCGCGGTAGAAAACTGGGGCAAGAGCAAGGGAATGAACGAATGCGTAGGTCCGCTCGGATTTACGGATATGGACCGTGAAGGCTTGCTCATCGAGGGCTTCGACCGGAAGTCTACGATGTATATCAATTACAATTATCCTTATTACAAGACGCATCTGGAGAGTTATCCGCTCTATGAGAAGGATAACGACTGGCTGGAGTACCGCATCAGGATTCCGGAAGTGACGCCGGCTAAGTTTGCCAAGACTGCCCAGATGATAGAGAGCCGATATAATCTGCATGTCCATAAGTTCACCCGCCAGGAACTGACCTCGGGAGGAATGGGCAGGAAGGTGTTCGAAATCGTGAACGAGACTTACAAGAATCTCTATGATTTCCAGCAGCTTACGGAGAAGCAGATCGATGAATATGTAAATACTTATATCAAGAAGGCTGACTTGAACCTGGTAACGGGTGTGGTAGATGGCAACGCTGGCAACAAGCTGGTTGCCTTCGGTGTTTCCTTCCCTTCGTTTACCGATGCGCTGCGCGAGATAGGCGATGGCAAGCTTTTCCCTACGGGTTGGCTGAAGGTGCTGAAGGTTCTGAAGTGGCACAAGACGGATACGGTAGATTTGCTCTTGATTGGTGTTCTTCCGGAATATCGCAAGAAGGGAGCCAATGCGCTTATTTTTGCCGATCTGATTGAGCAGTATCGCCGTTATGGCTTTAAATGGGCTGAGGCAATGCCGTAGATGGAGACCAATACCGGTGTTCAGAGCCAGTGGCAGTATCTGGAGAGCGAACAGCATCGCCGTCATCGCTGCTATAAGAAGAAGATTTAAAAGTCTCTGTTTTGTGCCGTTCAGGCGTAAAAAGATAGAAAATGGGCTAAAAAGTTAAAAAAACTAACTCATAGTTTTGTGGTTCTCAACTCATAGTTTTCCGGTTCTCAACTCATAGTTTTCCGGTTCTCAACTCATAGCTTTCCGGTTAGCAACTCATAGCTTTCTGGTTGAGAAAATGTAAAATGCTAAACTTTCTCATGCCCGTTCAAGCAACGGGCTGAAGGTCCACAAACTCCGGAAGCAGCACGCCCTGAAAGGGCAGAAGCTCCTAGCCCAGGGCAGCGCCCTGGGTATACTAGCAATCAGCAAGGCGCCCTGTAAGGGCAAAAGCTTTAAAATACCAGGCGATAAACAAAGCTTTTGCCCTTACAGGGCGACAAGTTTGCGTCCATAATACCCAGGGCGCTGCCCTGGGAGGGCACTGAAAAAGGTACCCAATTTTAAGTTGCATAGCTTGTTTTTGAACTTTAATTCTTGTCCAAGAAGCATTTCATCTTTTAAAAGTGGAATACTTTTTTGGACAGGAATATAGCCCCAAATAGCTTTCTATAGCGTTTCTGGCGCTTAATTCGGCAATATATAGAGGAATCTACTTCCTCCCTTATGCATTTTGCATCAATTTGATGATTCTCTTCACATTTGCAGCGAAAATAGTCAAAGCTCCCTGCATTTCCATGCACGACAAACCGTATGACAGGGCTCTGTCATATCCTAAGACATTCTTAAGTTCGGAGTTTTTGGCTTCTATCTTGTATCGTTTCCTCTGAAGATTTATAAACTCTTCTGTTTTTTGATATTCGATTTGCTCCAACTGTTCATCCGATTTGATGGTAACCGCATATGTTTTTGTCTTGGCTCCTTCCTTGTAGCAACCTTCACGTAATGGACAGACCTTGCATTTGTCCACATCAAAATAATAGGTAATGCTGGAGTTTCTGTGACGCTTGTCATTTTTGCGATTATTCATCTCTTTCCATTTCGCCAGATGCCCTGCTGGGCAGACGTACAGATCTGCATCCTTGTTGTATTCAAAAGGGAGTTTGTTTGTTCGATTACCGTCAATTACAGAGCTTAAACGAGCAGAGAGGCGCATATTGTTTTCCTTTGCCATTTTGAGATTCTCCTTGCTGGAATATGCCTTATCTGCTACTATGGAATCAACTTCCATTCCTGCTTCCTCTGTCTTTTTTATCAATTCAGGCAATTGCTGTCCATCACCCTTCTCGCCGGAGGTGACGGTAGCTGCGGTGATAATTCTCTCATCGCTCATAGCTATATGCGTCTTATAGCCAAAGAATGAAGAATGCGCTGTTTTATGTCCTGTACGGGCATCTTCATCTTTTGATATTACGCCTCGGGTCTCTGCATCGGAAATGGTTTCTTTCAGCATGTTAAGACGTTCCTTGACTGCAGGCATATTGGCAGTTGCAGCGTCAGCTTCTACTGTTGCAACTATCGTTTTGGCAGCAGTCATGATAGAAGAATACTTCTTTTCTTTTGGAAGCTCAGGCAATTCCATGCTGTCATCTACAGAATTAACGACCTTGATTACGGCCTTGCAATAATACTCCAAACTCTTTGCTGCACTGATAGGGTTGGAACGAGAATGCGTATGGGTTGCATCAACAATGATGGTTCTAGACTTGAGGACACCTGCTTCTATAGCAATAGAAACAGTCTTCTTGATAAGAAGATCCAACAGGTCCATATTCTTCAGGCGAAGTCGACGGAATTTGGTCAAGGAACTAGGATTAATCAGATTAGTCTCCTCAGGAGTTAATCCCAAGAAGTACTTAAACGACATATCATAGCGAGTACGTTCAACAACATCAACATCCGATATGTCATAGATTACCTTTAAAAGAAGATACTTAAACATACGGATAGGACTCTCTGCTGTACGACCGTTGTCATGACAATACTTGTCCTGCAATTCCTGGTATACGAAACTAAAGTCCACCAGGTCAGTAATCTGGCGGAGCAGGTTGTCTTTTGGGATAATCAAGTCATACAAACTTGAATAATCACTGAATGATATGGTCTGTTGTTGCTCTAGCATAATCCTTGTTTTTTCCTACAAAGATACAAAAAATATTGCACATATGCAACTTTTGGGTACACTATTTCAAAGATCGAATGTTAAACTAACATAACCCATGAAGGGACTTTTTCAGTGCCCTCCCTGGGCTAGGAGCTTCTGCCCTTTCAGGGCGTATTGGGTAATTTCAACCGTACAGGTCGAAAAAGTTTATAGTTAATAGGGCGTAGCCGTTTGCAAGATTGCTATTAACTATCAACTATAAACTATCAACTTAAATATAGTATTCTGCCGAATCAACCAAACCGGCTCTCAGCGCATATTTCGTTGCCTCGTGAACGTTGTTTACGCCCAGCTTGCGGAAGATGTTCTTGCGGTGGGTATTGACTGTATGGAAGCTGGAAAAGCGCTTCTCGGCTATTTCTTTCGTCGTCATTCCCAGCGCAATGTCTTTCAGAATCTCTGTCTCGGTCTTGGTGAGGTTGATTTTCTCCTGCTCCTCCTGTTTCGGAGCCAGAAGAACCTCCATCATGCGCTGGCAGACAAAACGGTTGCTTGCCACACAAAAACGTATCGCCTCCTTGATTTCCATTAGCGAACACTCCTTCAGCAATACGCTGAACTGCGTACTGCTGGCGATGAGAATCTTCACGAAATCGGCACTCAGATCCTCACTGAACAGTAGCCAGCGCGTGTATGGGAAACGCTGGTTTAAAATAAGTAACTCGGCAGCATCATTGATGTCGAAAAGGGTGTAGTCGAGTATTACAACCGTATCCTCATTCTCCTTTAAGGCAAGCATCAGGTCTGCCTTGTCTTCGATGGTCCGGGTTTCCAAACCCTCTATCTTACTGATCACATAGCTCAATCCGGCTCTTGTGATGTCCTGTTTGTCTGCTAATAGAATCTTCATTATGTTTACTCTCTTATATGTTGTTTATATATGTACGCAGATGCCTTGATGCAGTAAAAATACTGCATCAAGGCATCTTTTTTCTTATTAGAATGACATGAGGAAGCCCATACGGATGCCCCATTTTGAGATATTTGCATGGTCATAATAGTTGAGGCGGCGAACATAATCGATTCCGAAGAACTTGAAGATGTTGTGCACGCCGGCTACAAACTCCCAGTATGGCGTCTTGCCAAAGGTATAGGAGTTGGTAGGGAACTTGAAGAGCTTCTCATCATTGAGGTTCTTGCTCGGGTCGTTCTTGCTGGTCAAATCGCCCCAAACACCCTTGATGGCTACATATTCACGCCACTTCAGCTTCTTGATGAGCGGAATGCGGTTGAGCAGCTTGCCGTTCATATCCCAGGCTACTGACCAGAACAGCTGGCGGTCGCTCAGGAACTCCCAGTCCTTCATCATGCTGATGGTTGCCTCCTGCTCGAAGATAGAGAGGTTGACCGGTGGTTGGATGAGCATGGTGAAAGGCACTTTGCTCCACTGCGCCTTGCCCACGATGTTGAAATCCATATAACCGAAGCTTCCCAGCCACTGGCGCTTGTAAATGCCCAGCGTGGTGAGGTTGCTCTGATACTGGCCGCCCATGAATCCGTCTAAGCCCATGGTGTGGCGAAGCGAGATTTCAGGACTGTCGAGGTTGATTGGCAGGCGCTGCTGCTTGGTATTGACATAGGTAACACCCGGGTTGTAATCTAAGCCTACACTTGCCTCTGTGGTGCGTATCTTGCGTATTTCCTCGCCGTCGCTCACCCTGTAGTAGTGGAGATTGCCCACGGTGCGGTTGCTCTGCCAGCGGAGGCTGGTGTCGAAGCGGAAGCCCCAGTCGGTTTCGTAGGTGAAGGTCACCTTCTGGCGATGATACTGATACATCTGGTCCTGCGTAGTGGCACGGAGGGTCATGAAGAAGTTGTCCTTGTTGTGCAGCAGGTTATCATCGGATGGAGATGTAATATCATGCCCCAACTCGAAGGTAAGCTTGCGCATCGGGAACTCGAACGGACTGTTCTTCTTCTTGTTGAACGAATAGGTGAACACATGGCCGTAATACCACTTGTTGCTCTTCAGACCATAAGCACCGTAACCATCCCAGAAGAAGTGAGGGTTGAGGGCTGCCATCGTTCTGCCCGCCAGACGCAGGCGCACACCGTCTACGTAGTTGTTGGAGAGGAACGTGTTGATAGGTCCGAGGTCGAAGAGGCTGCGGCGGTCGTTGATGATGCTGTCTCTTTCAACACCCAGACTGTCTTTCACCGTTACCTTCTTGCCCTTGGTATGAGCCACTTCCACATAGTTCTCCATCAGGGCTCTCACACCGAAGATGATATATTTGAATCCCTTGGAGTTCTCCATGCGGTGGATAAAGCTGTCCATCGACGATTCGCTCTTCGTGAGGCCCACCTGCCGGTATTTGTTCCAGTAAGCCTCATCGCGGTTCATCGCATCCATATCGTGCCTGATCTTCGCCTTGCCCTTGAAGAGCTGCTTCGGCAAAGCATCGAAGGCATAATCGGTGATTCGCGTGTTTCGCACCACCAGCAGGTCCTGAAGAAGCTTGTTGACGTGCAGTTCGGCTATCATATCGTCTTTAGTGAGCACCCACTCGCCGTTATCGAGCTTGGTGTACTCCTGTTCAATCTTCATGTCTGTAACCCAGTTTACATCGCTGTTGTGAGGCATGTAGAGGTTACATTTCTTCACGTGCAGGCTGCTGTCGGTAAGCACATAGAGTTCGCCTCGGAATCCGAAGTCCTGGCTGTTGGCTGGGATAAACTGCAGATGGTAGCACAGGTCTCTTTCCACATACACCGTATCTTCGATGTAGTAATGGTAGAAGCTGATGGCAGTTCTGCCGATAGGAGATGGGAAGGGATATTGCAGCAGGCGCACGTAATCATCGTAGATGTCCACATCGGTGAACACCTCTTTCAGGGCGGTGTTGAGAATCTCTCCGGTCTGGATTACCTGTCCGATTCCATTGCTCTGCTGACCCTTGATGATGTCCTTTTCGGTCTTCGGATCTTTGCGGTAAATATGCTGTGAAACCGTCTCGTCGATGCTGACAGGCAGGGTGAGCTTTCCGTTGTACGGAGAGGTTTCTACCTGGTCGAGGAGATACTGGCGGCGCTGGAAGAACTTGCTTTCGAGCTGCTCTTTCTTCAGGTCGTTGAGCGCGAGTGTAATCTTCTGATACTTATCATATTGCACATAGTCGTGGTTGCTCAGGTCGCTCTTTTTCTTGGCAGCAATCACGCGCCGCATCAGTTCTACGGCAGGATTATCCTTACGCTTGTAGCGGCCTTTTTTCGATTTTACTACCACTTCGGTAAGTTTGTGCGTATCGTCTTTCAGTTTGATTTCCAGAAAGTTGGTCTTTTCGTCAACCTTCACCGATGTGCTCTTGTAGCTCAGTGCGCTTACGGTGAGCATGAGTCCCGGCTTCTTATCAATGGTAAACTTACCTTCTCCGTTGCTTGAAACCGCAATTTTATGTCCTTTGTATTGCACGCTTGCATACGGTACGGCAAAACCGTCGTCATCGATGACACGGCCTGTTATCTTCTGCTGAGCCATCATCTGAAGCGTAGAAATCATCAGAAGGATGACTGTAAAATACAACTTTTTAATACCTTTCATTTTTTATACCTTATTATATATATATAGGGGCTCTCCGCCCATGATTTAATCTTTTCAGGATGCAAAGTTATAACATTATTCGTAAATAGACGCAAAAACCTATTCATTATTTCAGTTTTTTATGAGATTTTCAGAAAAAGGCTTCCATACAGTTCCTTCTGCAGCCTGTTCTTGCTCTTCGCCGTGCGAGCCTGAGTGGTATAAAACTCCTTCATATTGCTCTATTTCACCTGTTTATCTGTCAATATCTGATGAAATTCAGAAAAATAACAGAAAACTATTTGGTTAATTTAATTTTTTAGCGTAATTTTGCACACTGAAATTTAAAGAAGAAACGCCCTTCTGCGGGCTTATTAAACATCAAGAGAATGAATAACAAGGGAAATCTTACCGACGAGCGGCCTCCACTGCTGCCCGTCATCATAGGCACCGGTTTCGGCAGTGGCTTTTGGCCTTGGGGACCGGGAACGGCTGGCTCTGTATTGGCAACCCTCATCTGGGCAGCCCTGGCTTACGGACTCGGTATTACGGGTGAGAGCTTGCAGAGCATCACCTTCTTTCTCGTTATTGTTTCTACCATTCTGGGCACTTGGGCAACAGCGCAGTTGCAGCCTTACTGGGGCGAGGATCCCAGCCGTGTGGTCATCGACGAGATGGCTGGCGTGTGGATTCCCCTGTCGTTGCTGACCCCGCTTACGGCACAGGGCGAAGTGAAAGATGCCTGGTGGTGGGCATTGGTGGCACTTGTTCTCTTCCGCTTCTTTGATATGGTGAAACCGCTGGGCATCAAGAAACTGGATAACAGGCAGGGCGCCTTCTATGTGATGGCTGATGATCTGCTGGGCGGCTTCTATGCAGCCGTTTCTTTAATCATCATCAAAATCATACTGGTTTCGGCTGGAATCATCTAGTCTGGCATTTCTTAAAGAAACAAATTCTTAAGCAGACATTTCTTAAACAGACAATAAAAAATAGATAAAAATATGAATTATAGAGATTTCTTACAAAAAGTTATCTATGCCATCATCAATCCACTTATCAAGGCGATGATAGCAGTAGGTATTACTCCTAACATTGTTACCTTCGTAGGATTCCTGGGCAATATTGTGGCAGCCGGTTTCTTCCTCGATGCTGCATGGATGCTCGGAACAGAGCAGGCTGATTATGCATCTTGCATGGTTACTGTAGGATGGGGTGGATTCATCATCCTCGCAGCCGGTCTCTTCGATATGATGGATGGCCGTCTGGCACGTATGAGCGGCAAAAGCAGTCTCTTCGGTGCACTCTGGGATTCTACACTCGACCGCTACAGCGAACTGGTAAGTCTCTTTGGCATCTGCCTCATCTTCGTACGTATGCAGGGCGCTATGACCTGGTTCTGGATGGGCGTAGTCACCTTTGCAGCGATGATCGGTTCTGTGATGGTAAGTTATGTCCGTGCCCGTGCTGAGGGTTTGGATATTGAGTGCAAGGTAGGTTTCATGCAGCGTCCTGAGCGCGTTGTCGTTACTGCCGTTACTGCGATGATTACCGGCTTTACAGGCAATATATGGTGGCTGGCTGGCGGCATGATTCTGATTGCCGTTCTGGCAAACATCACCGCTTTCTGGCGCATCTGGCATTGTTATGTCGTGATGAACACTCATAAATAATAAGCTGAACTTTCGCATATCAGGAAGTTAAAGGAGTTAAGGAAGTTAAGGAGTTAAGACGTATGTCTTTCAGCTTAAAAACTACGCCAAAAAGACTATTGTCTTAACTCCTCAGCGACCGTAGGGAGCGATAACTTCTTTAACTTCTTTAACTCCTGAACTTGCAAAACTTGAATAAAAAAAGTAGAAAAAAGTGTTTAGTATCTATCTGATTATCCTCCTGGCGGTACTCGCAGCCTGGAAGAAGACACGCCGTTTTGCCTTCTATTTTCTGCCTTGGTTCCTCTTTGGAATCATCTACGATTCGATGCGCCTTTATCCTAACTATATGGTGAACGATATTGACGTGGCGAATCTCTATCATGCAGAAAAGTCGCTCTTCGGCATTCCTGCTTCATCCAGCGCAGAACTGCAGGCTGTAGCCGACCATAGCCAGCTGATGATTCCGGGCGAATACTTCAAGGTTCACCATTGCGGTTTTGCCGATTTCTGGGCAGGCATCTTCTATCTCTGCTGGGTTCCGGTGCCTATTGCCTTTGCCCTTTATCTGTATCTTACGAAACAGCTTAAATGGTTCAGACGTTTCTCCTGGGCTTTCCTGCTGGTGAATGTCATCGGCTTCATCGGCTATTACATCTATCCGGCTGCTCCGCCCTGGTATGCGATGAACTATGGCTTCGAGGCTGTGCTCAATACACCGGGCAATGTGGCTGGTCTGGGCAGATGGGACGCAATGACCGGACTGCATGTGTTCCACGGACTCTATGGCAAGAATGCCAATGTCTTTGCTGCCGTGCCTAGCCTGCATGCTGCCTATATGTTCCTCACCACGATTTATGCTGTGATGAGCCGTAAACGCTGGTATACGGTGGTGCTCTTCGCCTGCATCTGTCTGGGCATCTGGTGGACGGCAGTCTATTCCGGTCATCATTATATCATCGATGTCATGTTGGGTATTCTTACTACGATAGTAGGCGTACTGCTAATGGAATCCAAGAGAATATGGGCAAGATTAAAGAAGAACTCGTAACCTTCGGCAAGGCAGAACTGACCGCCTCCTGCGCCTCAGTGGTAGACTTCGGACTGGCATTCTTCCTCTCAGATATCATCGGCATTTATTACGGACTTGCCAATGCGCTGGGAGTGATAAGTGGCGGCATTACCAACTGCATACTGAATTACCGTTATGTGTTTGGCGATTCCAAGAGCAAGAAAAAGAGTGTAGCCTGGCGCTATTTTATCATCTGGGGTATCAGCTGGATGCTCAATTCGGGCGGCACTATCGCCCTGACCGAATTTCTGAATGCGCACGAACATATTCAGCTGCATTATATGATTCCGAAGAGTATTGTATCTCTGCTGGTAGCGATATTCGTTAACTATCCCGGACAGAAGAAATTTGTTTTTAAGCAGTAATAACCATATCAGATGGGGGCAGTATTCAGTATGTGCCCTCATCTTTTTTGTATCCTGTTTTTTGTATTCTGGCAGGTAATCTGTTGGCATTGGGACATAAAACACGCATCATGGAGCAGTACCCACGAAGAAACCAGGGATGTGGTGAAGCACAACGACTTTGTGGGCGGACAGTTTATCTGGACCTGTTTCGATTATATCGGTGAACCTACTCCTTATGCTTATCCTGCCCGTAGCAGTTATTTCTTTGGAGCGTTTCACCGATTCACATCGCAAGGCATTCTTCGGAAAATGTGTCGTTGTGATAAAAGGAAAGGGAACCCTCAAGGCACAGGCAGTAGACTTAAAGGATGCTTCTGTAGCTTTGTGATTATAGTAATATTCTGAAAATCAAAACATTAAGGATTTATATTGCGAAGAAGGATACACTCTTTCGGTGTATTCCTTTTTCGCTCTTAAAAACGAAAAAGGTTTTGAAGCATTGGGACCCAAGGGATTTGGGTATCTCTATTATGCTAGTAATAGAAATTTAGCTTCAAAACCTGCGGCAAAGATACATCTTTTTTTCGAATAAAAAAACTTTTTCGAATAAAAAATATAAAAAACTTGCTCTTATCAAAAAATATACGTAACTTTGTAAACGATAAGGCATCAAACCCAATCAGCAATCATGGAAAAAGTAATCTTTGTAGAATTTCCTCACGATGCTGGAGCATGAAAGAAATAACAATAATAAAACAATAAACAAAAAATAGTATAATGAAAATTCAAATAGAACAGGCTACGCCAGACAAGGCTTCGCATATCGCATCGCTTATCATGGAGGCGATGAATGCGCAGTGTTGCCAAAATTTTGCTGGTCCTCAGCATACATTGGTTGATTTTCACCGTATGATGACTAAACTTGTAGAGATGGAGGACAGTCAGTATAGTTATAAGAATACATTGGTTGCTATGTCTACTGATGGCATTCTTGTTGGCATCTTGGTTGCATACGATGGTGCTGACGTCAAAAGATTACGTAAGCGCTTTATTGAGGCGGCAATCGTGGCTTTTGGAATAGACTATTCGGCTATGGAGCTTGAAACAGAGGAAGGTGAGTTCTATTTGGATAGTTTGGCAGTCTCTAACCAATACCGTGGAAAAGGTATTGCATCTAAACTGTTGGATGCTGCTATCTCTCGCGCAAGAGAATTAGGACTTCCTGCTGTAGGTTTGCTTTGTGATAAAGGCAATCCGAAAGCGGAGCGTCTCTATACGAAGGTTGGTTTCCAATATGTCAATGATACCACTTGGGGTGGTCATGCAATGAAACATCTTCAGTATAAATTGTAATCTGATAGGGCAAACTGTGCAAACGTTTGCCCAATAAAAAGTATAGAAATCAACAGAAAATGTGCTGTTTATTGCGCAAACTGTAGTATCTTTGCACCATAAGTTCATAACGAATAGGTTTTTTGGTTTTTAGAAAAGATATTTTAGTAGTTTTTGTTGATTTAATAATAAAAGCTCGGTCTGCAGTGATGCAATGCCGAGCTTTTGTATTTTTACTCCCATTCAGGGTATTTCCTTTCTGTGTCTTTTATTCTAATTCCTCTATTTCTTTTTCGTCCATGTCTTTATCTAACTGGTCTCTCCACAGATACTTTCTGGTTTCATGCACTATGATACCACTCAGGCAGAGCAAGGAGATAAGGTTTGGTATGGCCATCAGGGCATTCATGCAGTCGGCAATGTTCCAAACCAGTCCCAGACTGATGACACTACCCAGGAAGATAGTAGCAATATAGACTAAGCGGAAACAGAGCATCCACTTTTTGCCTTTCAGATATTCTACACACCGTTCTCCATAATAACTCCATCCCAATGTCGTACTGAATGCAAATGTTGCCAGTCCGATGGTCAATATCGGAGCTCCGATATATGGAATCTTACTGAAGGCAGCCTTGGTGAGTGCTGCTCCGTTATGGTAGTCAATGTCTGGGTATGCTATGATACTTGAGGTGATGACGAGACCTGTAAGGGCACAGATGATGACAGTATCCCAAAAGGTACCGGTAGATGAAACCAATGCCTGACGCACAGGGTTACGGGTTTGGGCTGCTGCAGCAACGATGGGTGCCGAACCCAGACCACTTTCGTTAGAGAACAATCCGCGGGCTATACCATAGCGGGCTGCGATCATCATGGTACTTCCAGCGAAGCCGCCACCTGCAGCCTTTGTTGTGAAGGCAGAGTCTAAGATTACGTGGATGGCAGGCAATAAATAAGCATGATTTACACAGAGAATGTAGATGCAGCCTAATACATAAAAGAGTGCCATGAAAGGTACCAGCATGCCACAAACCTTGGAGATACTTTTCACGCCTCCAAGAATTACAGCTGCTCCTAAAGCCGTAACGATGGCTCCAGTAATGTATGGAGAAATGCCGTATTGGTTTTCTACCAGGGTAGAGATGGCATTTGCCTGTACCGTGCTACCGATTCCGAATGATGCCAATGCGGCAAAGAGGGCGAACAGGACTGCAAGCCATTTCCAGCCCAATCCTTTTTCCAGGGCATACATAGGACCACCCAACATCGTGCCTCGCTTGGTCTTTACGCGATATTTTACGGCGAGTAATCCTTCGGCATATTTGGTAGAAATACCAAAGACACCGGTTAACCAGCACCAGAGTACGGCTCCTGGTCCGCCAAGAGCGATAGCTGTAGCCACACCGATGATGTTACCGGTACCAATTGTAGCTGCCAGTGCTGTTGCCAGTGCTCTGAACTGTGAAACATCTCCTGTGGCATTCTTGTCTTTCTTTACAGACAGTTTGATTGCCTTGAAAATCTTGCGTTGTGGAAAGTGCAAGCGGATGGTCAGAAAGATGTGGGTTCCTAACAGCAGGATAATCATAGGCCATCCCCACAGGAATGAACTAAATGCGGTGAAAAAATCGTTTATTGCATCCATCTCTTAAAAATTTTATGTTTATCTTATATCTATATTTTTTATATCTAATTCAATTTTCGCAAGTTCAGGAGTTAAAGAAGTTAAAGGAGTTATCGCTCCCTACGGTCGCTGAGGAGTTAAGACAATAGTCTTTTTGGCGTAGTTTTTAAGCAGAAAGACATACTTCTTAACTTCCTTAACTCCTTTAACTTCCTGATATGCGAAAGTTCAGTAACCTTGTTATTTCTCAAATTCTATCTTTACGTTTTTGAATCCCATTGCTTTCAGCATCTCTCTAAACTGAGTTTTGGCATTCGCCTGTGCAGTATAGATATTGGTGCGGTTTAAGCAACGTTTCTTCATGGCTTGATAAGCACGCTCATACATAGCCTGTCTGTCGCTGCCTGTCCATTTGCCTTCTTCAAAGAAACTCTTGGTCTTCGCTTCGTCAATGAAGTTATGGTCCAGCAGTTTGATAGGAGGTAAAGTGCATACGATGCTGTCCTGGCTGGCTTGTAGCCATCCTTTTTTTACATCCTTCATATCGATACCCAAGCGCAATGTTCCATAATAGATACGTACCAGTTGGTCGTCGCCCCAAAAGCCACGGCGTATAGTATCTATCAGTTCTTCATCACTTACAGATAGAAATTCCCATTGACCGATATTCTCGATGCTTTCTACCTGAGTGGGTGAGAGGGTTGTCTTATCTTCCTGTACCACGCTGACCTCGTTGTCTTTGGTGAGCCAATAGAAGGCTCCACCCAGAATAAGGATCAGTGCTAATAGTACGATGATTTGTATTCTTTTCATATCATTGTTCTCCTCGCTTAGTGATTCTTTTCGATAGTAGTCTTATCCAGAAGAGTCTTCAGATCATTGAATGTGAATTTCTTCCTGAAACTGATTTTGATATTCTCTTCAGCGAATCCCATGTCCTGTAGCATCGGAATCAGGGTGTTTGCTGCACTTTGGCGTGCCTGTTCAAGAATATCTAGGTTCGGGATATCGCGAATAATGCTTTCCCTGCCTTGTTGTTCGAATTGTGACAGTTCTGCATCACTGTAGTTTCTTCTGGTGAGTGAAACGAATTGTCTTACACCTTCGTGATTGATTTTACTGCTGGTGAGCATCACTTTTGGGTCTGGTAAGATGATTTCTATCTTGTCACCTTGTCGGTTAACGTTCTTAGCAGAGAATCCTGAAAAGTCTACATAAGCTTTTAATGTCGCATCCATCGGAATGGCCACCTTGCGGTTTGAGCCGGGAACATGAATATTAAAGTCTTTCTTGAACAGTGAGCCCTTCAGATTGAGCTGGTCATCATGTGTTATAATCTTATGAACATGAGCTTCTGCTGTATATAAGCGATTGCATTTCTGTATCTGCATCACCATCACAGGTATTGTGTCGATGACTTGCTCCTTCTTTTCTGTTTGCTGATGCGAACATGAAACGAAGGCAAAAAATACAGAAATGATAAATATTAACCTATTTTTCATACTTAATGTCTTTATTATGCTGCAAAGGTACGGCAAATTGTTCGAAAAACAAAACAAAATCATGTTTTTTGATGTTCTTTTGCTAAGAAATGAAAAAAAAAGCAGAAAAAGCACTTTTTTTATATCTTGATTAAACCTTTTCATTTTCTTTTCGTCAAAGTTACGATTAGAATTCATAAACTGAACTTTTATTATATCGTGTAAGATTCAATAGGAAATTTATTAGTTAGTATTTAGGTATGTTAAGGCGTCTGCTTGTGAAAGTAGGCGTCTTTTTGCGTCTGATTTTGTGTAAGAATGTAGATTTCGGTTCTTTTCTTTGGCTATTTCAAAAGAAAAATGTACTTTTGCAGTAAGAAAAAATAACGGAATGAAACGAATTGATTATATATTAATAGGTCTTTTGGCTATTTCTAGCTTGACGGCTTGTACTGAAAAGAAGAAGAGTAATATCATTATTGCTCCTAAACCGGTGGCTAAGGTTGTGAACAAAGCTACTCAGAAAATGAGTGATTATGAGCAGACCAGGGAGGCTGACTGGGTTGGTTCTCATTATAAAGTGGTGGTGAAGCGTAGTTCTGACAAGGAACTTCCGGTTCTCCAGTTGGACGAAAACACCAAGTATTATGATAACAGAATTTCGGTTAAGGTATTGAGAAGTGATGGCTCAGAATTCTTTAGCCGTACTTTCACAAAGAAAGATTTCACATCCTATATTGACAAACATACACAGGACATGGGTGCTTTGCTCGGTATTGTGTATGTGAAAGCAGAAGGTGATTATCTTTACTTCGCAGCAAGTGTTGGGTCGCCTGATGTTACCAGTGATGAATATGTACCTCTGGTACTTAAAATTTCCCGAATGGGTAGTATTTCTATTTCAAAGGATGAGAAGTTGGATACCAACGCTTCTGCTGAAGAGGAAGAAGATGGGGTATAAAGCGGTTCTTCCGTTCAATGTATGAGTATTTATTATGTCTATCTGAAATTATTATTGTACTTTTGTAAGCGTTTTCATATAATAATGTATATATCAGCAGGCATTAAAGTATAGTCATGAGCTCGGTTACATCATCTTGGCTCTTGCCGTTGTTATTGTAGCTTTCCTTGCATACAAGGGGCTCAAGAAGAAATAAGAAACTATCCCCCATCCTGCTTCCTCAAGCGGGATGGGGGATTTTTACATTTCAGGGATTATGGATATATTTTTTCAAAAAAACGCCAGAAAATTTGGAAGTTATAAATTTTCAGCGTATCTTTGCAGAAGATTAATTAATCAATAAATAATAAGAAATATGGCAAGACTTATAAAAGAAACACCGATACTCTATGGTGAAGACGCCAGAGTTTTTGAGGCAAGGATGAAAAATCCTCCAAAGGAAAGCCGCGAAAAGATGGAAGAAATCAATCGTGACTATAATTATATCATGAGTTTATTCGTAAATTGATTATGAACGATAATGAAGAAATTTGCGAACCGTTAAAGATTCGACGATTAGATATTGATGACAAAATATCTAATTTTAACTGTGGGGATGAAGACTTAAATGACTTCATCCTTAATGAGTCACAGTTGTATCGCGGAGAGTTATTAGCTGTAAGTTATGTTATTGAAGATAATAATGGTGCAGTTCTTGCATACTTCAGTTTAGCAAATGACAAAATCTCCATAACAGAGTTTGAAAATAACACAGAGTTTAATAGGTTTAAAAGACGTTTTAAAAATTCTAAACGCCTCAAAAGCTATCCTGCTGTAAAAATATGCAGATTAGCAGTTGATAAAAATGCACGAAAGTTACATCTAGGAACAAAACTTCTGAATTTTATCAAGGGATATTTTGCTAAAGACAATAAAACTGGTTGTAGATTTATTACTGTTGATGCATACATAGAGGCTATACCATTCTATCTAAAGAATAGCTTCTTAGAGCTTACTAAAAATGATAAAGACGCTACACATACAAGATTATTATATTATGATCTTAAAATGATGTCTTTGTAGAATTATAATTCGTATTTATAAGAAACTATACCCCCATCCTGCTTCCTCAAGCGGGATGGGGGATTTTATCTTTTGTACAGAACTTTCGCATGCAGGCTCTACACACCTTGAACCAACGAACACCGGCTAAAGATTTACATAGATTCTGGGCTTGAATAGAGTCTGAAAACGTTAAAGAATACAAACAAGATGTCGCATTGCCCACGAATGAGACACCTAAAACCCAAAAAGCATACCTGAAAAAACAAATATTACCCCCTCCACTTTCAAAAAAAGCCTTAACTTTGCACCAGTTTTTTACAATCTGTATCATGAAGAATTTAAAATACTGTAAATTATAATCAAAACATAATAGATATGAATGAAGTTTTAACTAAGAAAAAGTATGTTGCTCTTTGGAAAAAGACAGTATATTTTCTAAAAAAAAAAGATCAATATGAGAAATTACTTAACTGGAAAAGAACGATTACTGGTCGCATTGCTTACTTTTATTCTTCCATTTTCTTTCGCGAAAGCAGAAGTAAAAGAAGATGGAAAGACGGGGCAGCAAGGCTGGTACGTCGGAGTAGAGGGTGGAATGCCTTTCGGTTTCTCTACTTTCTCAAGCTTCGGACATGACAAGACTCGTCTCGGTTGGGCTGCTGGCTTATATGGGGGCTATCGTTTTAACTCCATCTTCTCGGCTGAGTTATCTGCTAAATATGGAGAAATGAACTTGTCGGCACAAGACTGTTGCATAGAACGTAACTATTGGTTGGGTAGCGACGGTATGCTTTACAACGCAGGTGTCTTAGGCATGGACAGTTGGGAATATGCCAATCTGGAAAGCCATGTCAGAATGGGCAGATATGGGGCAAGAGTGAACGTTCATCTCCTTGGACTGTTCCATCAAACAGCTGACAGCCGATGGGATTTGGCTGTTACACCTCATATATATGCAGTAACGACCAAGGCCGATATCCATACTATAGCCGATGATGCCAAGGTGATGAAAGGTTCTACCAACTGGCATTTGGGTTATGGAGCAGACTTGCAGGTTGGTTATCAACTGACCTCATGCCTGAAATTGGGCATCTATTCCGGTTTGACCCGTCTTACTGGCGAACGTATGGACGGAATGCCAGAACATCTGCATAAGAACAACTTTGTTTGGGAAAGTGGAGTAAGATTGGGGATAAACCTCTCTAAAAAGAAGAACAAGATAGCAGAAACTCCATCAGTTCCACAAAAGGAAGTTCTACAACAAGAACCAGTTTCTTCGGAGAAGGTCAATCAGAAAGAAACTGTGGATAAGGCAGAAACAAAAGTTGCTGAACAAGACATAAAAGAATCTGCAAAGGTGACTTTCCCTGTCATATATTTCACCTTCAATAGTATCGACATCCAGCAAAATGAAGAGACTAAATTGAATGCTATTCTCAAAACATTGAAAGAGAATCCGAACATGAAGGTGACGGTAACCGATTGGTGTGACACAAAAGGCAGCGTGGCTGTCAATAAACGTATATCTCGCCAGCGTGCAGAAGCCGTAAAAACTTGGCTTGTGAAGAATGGCATAGAGGCTAATCGCATTACTGCAATAGGAAATGGTAGCGATGACACCCAAGATGCGGATAAGGCTCGCCGAGTAGAGACTAAAGATAATAATAAGTAACCCATAAAACAAGATAGAGAATGAAAGCAAAAAGAAGATTTAATATTTGGTTATGGGTGCTGGTATGCGTCCCATGCCTCTTGGCAAGTTGCGACCATGATGTTCATGATGGCGAAGGGGATGGAGGCTTGTCGGTATCGCTCACTTGGGCAGATGAAGCCGACCAAGGTACGGAAGTGAAGGATGTGAAGCTCTGGATATTCAATGCCGATGACGGTTCCTTAGTTGAGGAAAAACTTGATGGTAGTACTAAGGAGGTGGCAAGCCAACGCTTCGCTCTTCCAGTAGGGCATTATCAGATTCTGGCTACCACCAACCTTATAAAGCCATTCTTCACCACTGACCAGACCCGGGCTTTGACCAACTGGAACAATATCCAGATAGGCTTGACCAATCCTAAAGATGTAAGGAACAATGCCTATTTCGGAGTTGCCGATGTGAAGATAGATAACAAGGGAGGCAGCTATGTGGTGCAAAACCCTATGAAGAGCGTGCTTTCGGAACTGACCGTCATCATTGAGAATGTGCCGAAAGGCACAGAGATGAGTGGCAAGGCTTTGGATTGTGCCTGGTGTCTGTTCCCTACACAGAAGAACAGTGATGGAGACTACGGTTTGCCGAGCATAGAGCCAACGGAAGTGGAAATACCTACTATTTTGGCTACTGAGTCAACCCTGAAATCAGAAGTCATTCGGCTGATGCCGACCATACAGGGAAGTTCCGCCTCTCATGTTTATCTCCGCCTCTTGCTGCCTGACGAGACCTTGCAGGAGTATGACATCACCGCCCCTGCGATGAAGGTTGGAGGAAAGTATGAGTTGCGACTCAACTACAACCAAATGCAGCCAAAGATGAATCTGGAAGCTACCATCAACGGTTGGACGAACCTCAACAATGAAGTAGAAATCAAATAATAATAATAACATTTAAAATATTGATAAGATGAAAAAGATGACGAAGTTTTTTGCCCTTGTACTCTTGGCAGGTGCAATGGTTTCATGCAGTACAGAAGATATCGCACCTTCTACCCAGAACGATAAGGTAGCCGTGCAGTTTACTGGTGGTATTAGCGTAAACACCCGTGCTGCTGGTGTAGCTTGGGCTGATGGTGACAAGATTGGTATCTTCATGACAGAAGCTGGCAAGACACTCTCTGCGGATGTAATCAAAGAGGGTGTTGACAATGTTTGCTATCAGTCAAATGGAAGTATAGCCTTTTCACCTGTTTCTGGTGGTAAGACTGTTTTCTTCCCGATAGATGGAGATGTGGACTTCTATTCTTACTATCCACAGACCACTGTCAATGACTACAAGGTAGCACTTGATGTAACAGACCAAACGAAACAAGAAACTATCGACTTCATGTATGCCAAGACAGAAGGCTGCAACAAAGCTACGCCACAGGTTGACTTGAAGTTCTTCCATAAGTTAAGCAATCTTATTTTGGATGTTCAACCAGGTAACGGTCTCACGCAAGAAGACCTTAAGAAAATGACTGTGACAGTGAAAGGTCAGAATACCAAAGCCACTTTCAATCTTGTGGATGGAACTATCTCTGGTGAAGAAACTCCTGCGGACATCACGATGAAAACTACCGAAGCTGGCAAGCTGTATGAGGCAATCCTGCTCCCTACAGAAGAAGCAAGCCGAGTGATAGAGTTTGACCTCAAGAATGGTTACGACGCTCCTTTTGTATGGACAATGCCTGTAAAACTTGAGGGTGGCAAAAGATACCACTATACAGTAGTAAAATTGAGTCGTTCTGCCGTAGATATTTCTGGAACCATTAAGCCTTGGACAGAGGCAGGAGACAATAATGAACATATAGCACAATAACAACTCTTAAATAACAAGATATATGAAAAAATTTAAATTCTTATACATCGCAGCCGCAGCATTGCTGTTTGCAGCTTGCGCTAACGAAGAAGACGGTATCGGCAACAATGGTCCTGTTGCTGCTACAGTAAAGGCGGATATTTCCAACAATATCAAAACCCGTGGAACAGCAGACAACAACAGCTGGACAGCAGGCGATGCCATTGGCGTATATGTCACATCTTCTGGCAATACAACAGGAGACAACAAAAAGTATGTAACAACAAATGGGGATGGTACTTTTGAAGCTGCTGGCAATAACAACATCATCTATTTCAAGGACAACAAAGAGACAACATTTAGTGCATACTATCCTTATAGCAAATTCTTAACTGATGGTAAAATGAATTGGAATATGGCTGAGGTAGCAGAAAACCAACCTTGTATGGCTGATGTACTTTTTGCCTCAGGAGCTACTGCAAGCAAAGCATCTCCAATTGTGAATTTTACAGATATCGAACATCGCTTTAAGCATTGTATGAGTATGGTTGAATTCAAAATTAAACCAGGGCAGGGTGTCAAATATAACAATTATAAATTCAATCGCTTAGAGTTGAAAGGAATATTTACAAGCGGTAAATTTGACACAAGAACAGGTTTGGTTGAAACTGTTGGTGACAGAATGACTTTTATCCGTAATTTTAATGATGCATCTTTTGAAAGCGAAACAAGTTTTGCTTATATCATGTTGCCGCAAAGCCTTGAAAGCAATAAGATGGATATAGATATTTACTTGTTGTTGAATGATAGCGAAGTAAAATACACAACCCCTATAACACCATCCACCAATGGACAATTTGAAGGTGGCAAAAAATATACATACAACATAACTGTTAAAAATACGGGGATTACTATAGATGATGCTAATATATATCCTTGGGAAAATGGTGATTCAAGTGATTTAGACGCAGAAATAGAATAATTCTAATAAATAAGGTACTGAAAATAGGAAATACAGGGTTAGTGAGCTTGGCCGCTCACTAACTCACTAACAATAAAATACTGAAGATTATGAAGACAATAAAACAAAGAATTTCCTATGCGATAATGGGCCTTATGGCTATGGGCTTTACAGCATGTACGCAAAATGAAGATATGGTTCCTACGCTGAAAGGGCAGGAAATCAATGCCACTTTCTCTGTTGGAGGTATGCAGACTCGTGTCAATACATTGGGAGACGGTGACAGTTGGGAGGATGAGGACCGAATAAGTGTACTGCAAATTTTCGGTGATGAAACTGCTAAAACTGGTGAATATAAATATGTGGAAGAAAATGGGTTATACCGCTGGGAACCTACCGTAAGACTTCTCTGGGAAAAAGAGGGAAGACGCGATTTGATCGCTTGGTATCCTTATGATATGCGCTATCCTTTTATCTATAATTTGCATACAGACCAAAGTGATGAGACTAAGTTGAAAGCTGCAGATTTAATAAACGGATACTGGTACGATTTCCCTAAAGATTATGTATATATTCCTATGAAGCATCGCATGTCGCTGGTCACGATAGTATATCATGTTGGAACTGCGGATTATCCTAATAAGGATATTAGTGAACCACAAGTGTATTCAAAATACAACAGTGTTAGATTTAGCAGAGACCAAGTCAATGGGCAATTTGTCATGAATACACCTACAGGTAATCCAGATTGGGTACAAGCCTGTAAGCATGACGATAATAAGTTTTCTGCAATCGTTATCCCTGGTTCCTACAAAGCTGGCGAGATTTTCGTGAAATTCAAGATAGGCGTTCAAAACTTCAATGCAAAAATGATGTCAAATACGGAGTTTCAAGAGGGCCATCGCTACACCTATAGTCTCAAAAAAATAGGAAAAGACAAAGTGGAACTGACCCAAATCAGTGTAGATGCTATGACTGGTTGGACAAATGAAGAAGAACTCTGATAAACAATGGATGATATAACTATGCGCAAGATATTTCAATACATCATGCTGGCTGTCGTTACTATAGTAATGGCGTCATGCACAAGTGATATAGAAGAAACTACCGCAGCAACAGGCAAGAGCAACGTACAGTTGGTTGTTGGTGAATTTCCGGCATTCGGAGATTCACAGACTCGTGCTATAGGTACACCTGATGCAGGCAAGACTTCATGGGCTGAAGGAGATGAGTTGCTTCTGGAGATGACCAGCACTACTTTAGGGACCAAGTATGCTGCTTTTACATATAATGGCAGTAGCTGGGAATTGACAAGTGGCGAGCTGTCTTATAAAGAAGACGAAGAGCCAACCTTTCGTCATGTATATTATGCTCCTAACTACAAATGGGAAGCCGGAAAATTAGTTTTGAAAGAAGGTAAGGTTGCTGGAACGGATGAATACATCAAGGGAACAGCTGCAATCACTGGTAATAGTGAGACTATAACCGTTTCTTTTGCCGAGGCAACACGCAACTATTCACGCCTCCGCATTGCAACTATGCCAAATATGCAAATAACAGTTAGCATCGATAGATACATTCCTGCAGGCAGCAGCGATATGGAATGCGATCAAAATTATGCCCTTACTTCTGATGAAAAGGGCAATGCCTATTTATATGGTTCTTTTGTACCAAATTCCAAAATCACTGTGAAATATGGGGAAGCACCTTTGGCAACTTATACATTCTCGCAAGCAACAGTAAATGCTAAGAGTTATGCACTGGATGCTACTGTTGTTTCGCTGGCTGACTAAGATATCACTTACAATCAAATTGTGGAAGACGTCAAGAATGAATTGAATGCGGGCAAGACTTACATCAATCTCATGCTTGCTCCCGGTGCGGATGAAAATACATTGGATGCAATACATATCGGACTTCAAGAAGCAAAGTATTGGAGTATAAACCTTACTTTGATAGGATGTAAGAAGATTCCTAATGGAGGATTTAGTCATTTTGACATGCTGAAATCCATAGCCCTCCCAGATGTTACAGAAATCGAGGAAAGAGCTTTTTCAGATTGCGCAAGGCTTCAAAAAGTACTTTTAGGCAATCTTACAAAAGTATATGGTAAAGTCAATAATAATGGTATCTTTGATGGTCTCGACACCCGGTTCATCGATTTGGTTTTGTCAAAAGACCAGAAAGTTATGAATGGTGCCGAAAACGAAGAAGGTAGGTATTGTTGGACTGCTGATATTATTAAAGATTATGCTCTTAGTGATAAACATGTCAGCAAAAATTTCCTTGGACGTGAATTTAAGTCCATAACGTGTAGATATAAATTTGAATAATAAAGTAGATTGTTTAACTCCTAAGCTGGGCAGGAGTATAAGTTGCCCAGCAATTATATCCCCCCGCACTTCACTTTTACCTTTGCACTTGGAAACAAGTTTAAACGAATTGGTTA
>ULST01019200.1_pt1 | contig 85767 bp, 63 predicted proteins | sample 1956951 | NCBI WGS metagenome assembly ULST01 (sample SAMEA4835716, study PRJEB28245) | human gut metagenome | biome: gut microbiome; material: fecal sample | place: Denmark | collected 2008 | reverse complement strand
ATAGTGTTTTTAACTAATTCCCCCAAGTTTTCAAACTGAGCCCTCAAGGCTCGGTTTTTCTAATTTTTGCAGACATAAAAAAGGCTATCTCAAAGTATATTTTGAAATAGCCTCTTTGTTTTTCAACATGTAATGTTGTGTGCGCCTGATAGGACTCGAACCTACACGTCTCACGACACCAGATCCTAAGTCTGGCGCGGCTACCAATTACGCCACAGGCGCGGCAATCCTTTCGGTAAGCGGTTGCAAAGGTAATGCTTACTTCTGAAATAACCAAATTATTTCATTATAAAATGCATATAATCCTTTATTGTTTGTGATTATGTAAATATTCACGTGCCGCTTCAATAATAGTATCAATGCCTTTGTTGTAATCTTCGGAAGTGATATCTACTTTTTTATCCGGTTCGATACCGAATTCCAGATGTTTCATATCAGGATCATACATCGGGCTTGCAGAAAAGCGGACAGACCAACCATTGGGGAGTTCGGAAGAGAAGGGGAGCCCTGAACCGCCACCGGTTTTGTCGCCGATAACGGTAACTCTGTCTAATTGTTTCATTCGGTTCACAAAATCGTTGGTGGCACTATAAGACCGGCGGTTTGTTAATACTACGGTATGTTTCTGCCAGCGTACACGATCCATGGGTGGCTCAAGATAAACAGCTTCGGGAGTGGAAAACTCATTATGGCCGGGACCGGTTTTGTAGGACATGTAGCCAATCAGCTTTTTCTCGTTAGTGAAGCGTTCTGCCAGTTTCTCGGCAGTAGTGAGGTTGCCGCCTCCGTTATTGCGGACATCAAGAATTAATCCGTTGCAAATGGCCAATTTGCTGAGAATTTGATCTAGGTTGCCGGAACCGATACCCGACTGGAAGCTTCCACAATATACATAGGCTATATTATCTTCTAAAATCTGATATTTAAGTCCTGAAGCGGTATTATAATCCTTTCCCAAATAGCGGCTTTGTATGCTGTCATCAAAATTGCGCGGGTAATTGTCGTACCACTCTCGGTATTGGGAAGTACGATCTTTTGAAACCAAATTGACATGTCCGTCCCGCAGTTCGTTCAGCATTTCCGATAAGACATCGAAGAGTTGTTCATTACTCATACTGGAAGTTAACCGCTTCTTATAATCAGAATGGATTTTATTCCAATCTAATCCGTATTCCTGATTCTTATATTCTAGGAAACAATAGTGTTCATCGATGATTTTCCATAAAGCTTCGAAGTTTCCATCGGGAGAATCATTGAAAGTATCTTCGGTGATGCAGGAAGTGCCTGAGAGAATCATCAAAAGGAAGATGGCTGTTTTTTTGAATATTTTCTTTATCATATACGATTTAATATGGACTGACCTTTGGGGACATTCCTACTTTCTTTTTGTTTTTTATCAGATAGAAGTTTTTCACAAAGCCCAGCATGAATACGTGAGACCACGTGTGACTTTTTAAGTGGTTGACTTTAGCCTGCTGGATATCACAAATATATCCTGCCCGCACATTCATATTGCCTACAGGAAAGTCGAGTGTGAGCAGTTGACGAAGCGCCGGCTGATTGTGTAAAGAGGTGAAAAGGATATTTTTTCCTTCATGTTTCAAACTGAAAATCTCATAATAAGATTGTCCGTATTCGGGTGAAAACATAACTCCCATTAAAGGTAGGTTGGCCTGATAGCGTGCTATCAGGGGATAGTTTCCGATACGGAAACGGTAGATGACCATACCGGACCCTGCAATATTTACATACGCTTTGGCTTGCGCAGGATTATTGGAATTTCTTGTGTTGTATACAAATCCTCCGTTTAAGTCAATCATGGGTCCGGCAAGGATTTTCAAGTTCTCTGCCAGCCTGAACTGATAGTGCCAAGCATAATTCCAATTGATTAATCCAGCCAGTTCACTGCCTGTCTCGGCTTTATTGTCTGTCAGTGACAGGTTTATCTGAAACAGACTTTGCGCAGATACGTTGCCGTTCAGCAATTTGGTCATTCTCATACTCTCTCTGAGAATACGGATTTCGGGACCGGTATATTCCATCGGAGACAGATAAGTATCAAGGATATTGGTATAGCCTGCTCCATAAAGGGTAGCCCGCATGACGTATCGGTTTGTCTGCAGGCTGTCTTCTTGTGCTTTACCCCCAAGGACAAAGGGCAGCAACAATAATAGTAAGAATATTTTCTTCATGGATTAAAACAGTTTCATTTGCCCGGTTATCTCATCTATGATATCTGTCTCACTCTTGCCATGGTCAGGATCTTCTATCATTGCCTCTTTTTCATTGTCATCATCATTCTCTTTTTCGTTATCTTCTTCTGCCGAAGAGGATTCGTCGGGAAAACGGACAGGGGGTAGCTCGTTGATAGATTCCACAGCATACGTGGTTATTCGTTTTCCTTTTGCTTTATAGCTTTTCACACCGATAAACTCATCGACATCAATTTCCAAGGCCTCGCGGAAGCTGTCGTGACCGCCAAAGATAACTTGTACCCGCGGATAGACGATGCTGGTCAGCAGAATAGGACGGCTGTCCTTATTCTCACCTAGATAATTGAGCTTTTTGGAAGTTGCTTCAAAGGTGAATCGCTTTAAATAAGGATATCCCTGTTGGTCAGCGTCATAGAGTGCTGCCGACCATACTTTGTTGGCATTGAATTTTTCAATCACACAAATTCCCGGGTCATAATGATTATTCAAGTCAAAGTTGGTGGTATAGAATTCTCCGTTTTCTTGAACTATCAAGATAAGGTCATCGCTTTGGAATTCTCCAAGGTACTGGCCGCGTTCGTCATAATTCAGTCGTAGAACATCATGGTCAAACCATACTTTGCGTCCTCCCAAAGTAGAGCCTCCGCGTTGCTTCAGGGCAATCTTATGCACTTCATATTTGCTCAGGATATTTCCCATGGACTGGCGTCCTTTGATATTGATATCACTGAAATCTTTTTCATAGATTATCTTTTTGATACGCGGGTTCGGTTTTAGTGTTATCTTGATGACTTCTGCCTCACCGTTGGGGTTAGCCGTGAAATAGACGATACGCGAACCGGGAGTTCCCTGAGTGACATCGTATTCGCGGTCACGGGTAATCGAAGTGATATTGAATCGCTTTATATAATGAAATCCTTCTTTTCCGTCGCGATACACCACATTGTAAATGGTACGTTTGTCGTTCTTTTTGAAAACGTTTACATACAGTACGTTTTTGCCGACAAACATCTTGTCGGTTACACGAACCACTTTGTATTTTCCGTCTTTATAGAAAATAATCACATCATCAATGTCCGAGCAATTGGCCACAAACTCGTCTTTCTTCAGGCTTGTGCCGATAAAACCTTCTTCGCGGTTGATATAAAGCTTCTCGTTAGCTTCGACTACCTTTGCTGCTTCTATGGTATCGAAATTGCGCAGCTCGGTGCGTCTCGGATAATTCTTGCCATATTTTTCCTTCAGCATCTCATACCAGTTTATGGTATAATCGATGATATGCGCCAGTTTATCATTAATGTCTTCTATTTCTTCTTTGATGCGGGCGATGTTTTCGTCTGCTTTATCTTTATTGAATTTCAGAATACGTGCCATTTTGATTTCCATCAATTTCAGGATATCTTCTTTCGTTACTTCCCTGATAAATTGCGGATAGAATGGGGTCAAACGTTCGTCGATGTGTGCACAGGCCGCATCCATATTTTCAGATTGTTCGAATCTTACGTCTTTATAAATGCGTTCTTCGATGAATATCTTTTCAAGAGAGGCAAAATGAAGATTCTCCAGAAGCTCTCCTTTGCGTATTTCCAATTCCTGACGAAGCAGGGACAATGTATTGTTTACAGATTTTTTCAATACGTCACTGACAGTGAGAAAGTGTGGCTTGCGTGCATCAATCACACAACAGTTAGGTGATATGCTCACCTCACAGTCTGTAAATGCATATAAGGCATCCAGTGTTTTGTCGGAAGATACTCCGGGAGCGAGATGCACCAATATCTCTACTTTCTCTGCTGTGTTATCATCTACCTTACGGACTTTTATCTTCCCTTTTTCAACTGCTTTCAAAATGGATTCTATCAGTGACGAGGTTGTCTTTCCATAAGGAATTTCGGTGATGGCCAGCGTCTTGTTATCCAGCTTGTTTATTTTGGCGCGTACTTTTACCACACCGCCGCGCTCTCCGTCATTATAACGGGATACATCGATAGACCCTCCGGTTTGGAAATCAGGGTATAATTTGAACTCTTCTTTGCGCAGATAGGCAATAGATGCGTTGCATAAATCATTAAAGTTATGCGGAAGAATCTTTGAAGAAAGTCCTACGGCGATGCCTTCCACTCCCTGAGCGAGAAGAAGCGGAAACTTGACCGGTAGTGTTATGGGTTCTTTGTTTCGTCCGTCGTATGAAGATTGCCATTCGGTGGTTTTGGGATTAAAGACCACGTCGAGGGCAAACTTCGAAAGCCGGGCTTCAATGTAACGGGGAGCTGCCGCACCGTCGCCGGTCAGAATGTTACCCCAGTTTCCCTGACAGTCTATCAACAAGTCTTTTTGTCCTAATTGTACCAGTGCGTCACCGATAGAAGCGTCACCGTGAGGATGGAATTGCATGGTATGACCTACAATGTTGGCCACTTTATTATATCGTCCGTCATCCAATCGCTTCATACTGTGAAGAATACGCCTTTGAACCGGCTTAAGTCCGTCATTGATGTGCGGAACGGCACGTTCCAAAATAACATAAGAGGCATAATCCAGAAACCAGTTTTGGTACATACCGCTTAATTGATGCTTGACAGATTCATTTTTGGTATCTGCGGGCTTATAGTCTGAATGTTGGTTTTCCGCTACGGGAGTATTTTCATCGTTCTGTTCTTCTTTATCGATAATATCTTCGCTCATATATATTTAAATTCCTTAATGTTCTGCTGATATGCACGCAAAAATACGATTTTTATTGAAAAAAATCATTTACTTTGCACATTATTTCGTCCTAATTAAGGGATGACAACAGGAAAAACAACAAAAGTGTAAGAATAAACATAAAAGGAAAATGGCACAAGAAGATGTTTTTAAGAAATTAGTTTCTCACTGTAAAGAGTATGGTTTTGTATTTCCGTCAAGTGATATTTATGACGGATTGGGTGCTGTCTATGATTACGGTCAGATGGGAGTGGAGTTGAAGAATAACATCAAACAATATTGGTGGCAGAGCATGGTGCTGTTGCACGAAAATATTGTGGGTATCGATTCGGCAATTTTTATGCACCCTACTATCTGGAAGGCATCGGGACACGTTGACGCTTTCAATGACCCCTTGATTGACAACCGCGACTCTAAGAAACGCTATCGTGCCGATGTTTTGATTGAGGACCAATTGGCTAAATACGATGATAAAATCAACAAGGAAGTTGCCAAAGCCGCCAAAAAGTTCGGAGAAGCTTTTGATGAAGCACAGTTCCGCAGCACCAATGCACGTGTGCTGGAGCATCAGGCTAAACGCGATGCACTTCACGAACGTTTTGCAAAAGCATTGAATGATAATGATTTGAATGAACTTCGTCAGATTATCTTGGATGAGGAAATCGTCTGTCCTATTTCGGGTACGAAGAACTGGACGGAAGTGCGTCAGTTCAACCTGATGTTTACTACCGAAATGGGCTCTACTGCCGACGGTTCTATGAAGATTTATCTCCGTCCAGAGACGGCACAGGGTATTTTCGTGAATTACCTGAATGTGCAGAAGACCGGTCGTATGAAAATACCTTTCGGTATTGCTCAGATTGGTAAGGCGTTCCGTAACGAAATCGTTGCCCGTCAGTTTATCTTCCGTATGCGTGAGTTTGAACAAATGGAGATGCAGTTCTTTGTTAAACCGGGTACCGAGCTTGATTGGTTTAAAACCTGGAAGGAAACCCGTTTGAAATGGCATAAAGCATTAGGATTTGGCGATGACCATTATCGTTATCATGACCATGATAAATTGGCACATTATGCGAACGCTGCAACGGATATCGAGTTCTTGATGCCTTTCGGATTCAAGGAAGTAGAAGGTATTCATAGCCGTACTAACTTTGACTTAAGTCAGCACGAGAAATTCTCAGGCAAGAGTATTAAATATTTCGACCCGGAATTGAACGAAAGTTATACTCCGTATGTTATTGAAACATCCATCGGTGTAGACCGTATGTTCCTGAGCATCATGAGTGCTGCTTATACGGAAGAAAAGTTGGACAACGGTGAAACTCGTGTCGTTCTGAAATTGCCCGCAGCATTGGCTCCCGTAAAACTGGCTGTCATGCCTTTGGTCAAGAAGGACGGTTTGCCTGAAAAAGCGCGTGAAATCATGGATAATCTGAAGTTCCACTTCCATTGCCAATATGATGAAAAGGACAGCATCGGTAAGCGTTATCGCCGTCAGGATGCCATCGGTACTCCTTATTGCATCACTGTGGATCATCAGACACTCGAAGATAATTGTGTGACATTGCGCAACCGCGATACCATGCAGCAGGAGCGTGTCGCTATTTCGGAATTGAACAATATCATTGCCGATAAAGTAAGTATAACAAGTCTGTTGAAGACTTTGCAATAATTAATAGTGTATGAATAAAAGTATTCTTTGGCTGATTAGCCTGTTGTTTGCCGCTTCATTTGCAATTGTTTCATGTAGTGAATCGGATGGAGAAGAAAATCCTTATGCAAACTGGCAGGAGCGTAATCAGAAATATTTGGATTCCATTGCGGCTGAGGCAAAGGCGAATCCGGGTGAATGGAAAGTTGTCCGTTCCTATAAACTTCCTCCTTTGGGCTTGAATGAGCAGGGAAAGGTGAACGAGTATGTTTATTGTAAGATAATAAACAACGGAGAAGGAGAAAGACCTCTGTTTACGGATACTGTGGCGGTTAATTATCGGGGTAAGTTAATAAACGGAACTGTTTTTGACCAAAGCTATAAAGGAGAATTGAATCCGAGCATTGCTGTTCCGGTCGAATTTCCGGTAGGCGATGTGATTGTCGGGTGGACAACAGCTCTTATGAATATGACCGTAGGCTCTAGATGGGAACTTTATATTCCTTCCGAACTTGCTTATGAAGAAGCTGGAAGCGGTTCGATACCGGGCTATTCTACTTTGTTTTTTGATGTGGATTTGGTGAAACTTATTCCTTTGGCATCGAATGGTAAAAGTGCAGAATCGGCTTTGGATACTGAATAAGCGGTTATCATAAAAGATTTGAAAGAGTATTGCAGTTCTTCTGTGATACTCTTTTTTTATGGAATATGTTCAGCAAAGGCTGTTTCATGTTTGGCTATCCGTTTGTCGGGCTAAGCCTTGCATGCCCCAAGGCTAACCCTTTTTCTGTATATGGCCAAGCTTTTTTCTACGTCCGGTTAGTACGTCCCACTGCAACAGAACGTACGTCCCACTATAGCAGGATATACGTCCCACTGTAGCAGGACGTACGTCCCACCGTTGTAGGACGTACTGGTTCTCCGTATAAAAAGGGTTAATCTGAGGTATGAAAGTGCTTAGCTTTGGGCAAGAAGAGGCTTGGTTCTAAAAAAATAATCTTTATCTTGGTCTACCCCTTAGAAAGGAGATTGACGCAAAGATAAAGATTATAATATTAAAGAATTAAAGCTTGTGTGAGCAGCGGATTATTTCACATTTCCCACTTTAATCAGGTATTCTGCAATCTGTACGGCATTCAGTGCTGCGCCTTTCTTGATTTGATCGCCTACAATCCAGAAAGTCAGTCCGTTCTCATTGGCCAAGTCCTTGCGAATGCGGCCAACGTAAACAGGATCTTTACCTGCCAGGAACAATGGCATGGGATATTCTTTCTTCTCTGGATTATCCATCAATACCAAACCTTCTCCTTTGGCAAATGCTTCGCGGGCTTCTTCGGGAGAGATGGGACGTTCTGTTTCTACCCAGATGCTTTCAGAGTGAGAGCGGAGAGCAGGAACACGTACACACATGGCACTTACCTGAATGTCAGAGTGCATAATTTTACGTGTCTCGTTAAACATCTTCATTTCTTCCTTGGTATAACCGTTGTCGGTAAATACATCAATTTGGGGAATCAGATTGAATGCCAACTGATAAGCAAATTTATCTACAGTGACGGGTTCATTAGCCAATACCTGGCGATATTGTTCGTACAATTCGTCCATGGCTGCTGCACCTGCGCCGCTGGCAGCCTGATAAGTAGCTACATGCACACGCTTAATGTGTGAAAGGTTTTCGATGGCTTTCAGGGCGACTACCATTTGGATTGTTGTACAATTGGGATTGGCTATCACATTGCGTGGACGGTTTAATGCGTCTTCCGGGTTCACTTCTGGCACAACCAAGGGTACATCTTCATCCATACGGTATGCGCTGGAATTGTCGATTAATACGGCGCCATGTTTGGTGATGGTTTCACAAAATTCTTTTGTGGTTCCGGCACCTGCCGATGTGAAAGCGATGTCAACACCTTTAAAGTCATCGTTGTGCTGAAGGAGTTTTACTTCTATCTCTTTACCGCGGAAAGTGTATTTTCGTCCTGCACTGCGTGAAGAACCGAACAACATCAACTCATCCAACGGGAAGTTTCTTTCATCGAGCACACGCAGGAACTCTTGTCCTACAGCTCCGCTCGCACCAACAATTGCTACTTTCATTTTGCTTTTTTATTTTATAAATTAGTAATACTTAATCTGTTTACCTGCCAAGCGAGCAGGTTCAGATTGCAAAATTAGAACATTTTGGAATATAAATCAGTAAAAAAGAAACTTTTTTCGTAATTTTGTCGATATTATGGTATAACCCTCAAATAAAAGCAATGGAATTATTCGGTTTAAATATTCATTTTCCGGTTACTGACCCTACTTGGATATTCTTCCTGGTACTTATTATTATCTTGTTTGCTCCCATGATATTGGGGCGTTTGCGCATTCCTCATATCATCGGTATGATTCTTGCCGGTGTATTGGTTGGCAAATATGGTTTTAATATTTTGGAGCGAGATAGCAGTTTCGAGTTATTCGGAAAAGTGGGATTGTATTATATCATGTTTCTGGCGGGGCTGGAGATGGATATGGATGACTTTAAAAAGAACAAAACAAAGGGATTGGTCTTTGGACTGTTCACTTTCCTGATACCGATGGCGCTTGGTATATGGAGCAGTATGAGTTTATTGGATTACGGACTTGTCACTTCCATCCTGTTGGCCAGTATGTATGCCAGTCATACTTTGATAGCTTATCCCATTATCAGTCGTTACGGTTTGTCCCGGCAGCGTACGGTGAGCATAACGATTGGGGGAACGGCGGTGACTGTCGTATTGGCCTTGATGGTGCTTGCCGTGATTGGAGGTATGTATAAAGGAGAGGATGTGGGAGGATTGTTTTGGGCCATTTTGCTGGGAAAGGTTCTTGCATTGTTCGGCTTGATTATTTTTCTTATGCCTCGCATCAGTCGGTGGTTTTTCAGAACATACGAGGATGCGGTAATGCAGTTTGTCTTTGTCTTGGCTATGGTGTTCTTAGGGGGTGGACTGATGGAGCTGGTAGGAATGGAAGGTATTTTGGGTGCTTTTCTTGCCGGTTTGGTACTGAACCGTTTTGTTCCTCATGTTTCTCCGTTGATGAATCGGTTGGAGTTTGTAGGTAATGCGCTTTTCATTCCTTATTTTTTGATTGGTGTAGGAATGATTATTGATGTACGCTGTCTGTTTACGCAGGGTGAAGCACTTAAGGTGGCGGTTGTCATGACAGTGGTTGCTACATTCAGCAAATGGCTTGCGGCATGGATTACTCAAAAAATATATGGCATGCAGAAGGTGGAACGCAGTCTGATATTCGGATTGAGTAACGCGCAGGCGGCAGCTACGTTGGCAGCCGTGTTGATTGGACATGAAATTATCATGGAAAACGGAGAGCGCTTATTGAATGATGATGTGTTAAACGGAACGGTGGTAATGATATTGTTTACCTGCATCATCAGTTCGGTTGCGACGGAGAGGGCAGCGCGCCGGATGGTTACACAAGAAAACCTGACCGGCAATGATGATAAAAATAATAAGGAGCAAGAACGGATTCTCATACCTGTGGCAAACCCTGATACGATAGAAGGATTGGTGGGAATGGCGCTGATGATGAGGCATCCTAAACAGAAGGAACCGTTGGTGGCTCTTAGTGTGATAAATGATAATAACGCTTCGGAAACGAAGGAACTGATAGGTAAACGGAATCTGGAACGTACGGCAATGGTTGCTGCTGCTGCCGATGCTTCGGTCAAGACGGTGCTCCGTTATGATTTGAATATTGCACAAGGCATTATTCATACGCTGAAGGAATATGCGGTGACGGATGTGGTTATCGGTTTGCACCGAAAGACTAATCTGATGGATTCATTCTTTGGTACAATGACGGAGAATTTGTTGAAAGGCACTCACCGGCAAATTATGATTGCCAAGCTGTTGATGCCGGTTAATACGCTTAGGCGTATTGTAGTGGCTGTACCCGAAAAAGCAGAATATGAGGTTGGATTCATGAAATGGGTGGTGCAGTTGTGCCGTATGGGTAAGTTACTGGGATGCCGTGTGCATTTTTTTGCAACGGAGGATACCCTGAGACACTTGCGTGCGGTGGTAGAGAAGCAGGAAGCAAATACGTTTACGGAGTTTTCTGTATTAGAGGAGTGGGATGATTTACTGTTGCTGACCGGTCAGGTTAATTTTGACCATTTATTTGTCGTTGTTTCGGCTCGTAAGGGCTCTATATCCTATCAGACTTCTTTTGAGCGGTTGCCGTCTCAGGTTAGTAAATATTTTGCAGATGCCAGCTTGTTAATCATATATCCCGATCAGCTGGGCGATCCGCAGGAGATTGTGTCTTTCTCCGATCCGCGCGGACAGTCGGAGACCCGGATGTATGATAATGTTGGTAAGTGGTTTTATAAATGGTTTAAGAAAGGTGATGAACGGAACTGATACGGAATGGCAGCAACGCACGGAATTGTTGCTGGGAGAGGATAAGATGCTACGTTTGCGAAATTCCCATGTGCTTGTTGTGGGTTTGGGAGGAGTAGGAGCGTATGCTGCCGAAATGATTTGTCGTGCCGGTGTGGGACAAATGACGATTGTGGATGCCGACACGGTGCAGCCAAGCAATATCAACCGCCAGTTGCCGGCTTTGCATTCCACACTGGGACGGCCGAAGGCGGAAGTATTGGCAGAGCGTTTCAAAGATATCAATCCCGATTTGAAACTGAATGTGTTGTCGGAATATTTGAAAGATGAACGCATTCCGGAATTGCTGGATAGTGCTGAGTTTGATTTTGTGATTGATGCTATTGATACGGTAGCTCCCAAATGTTACCTTATATATAATGCGCTTCAACGTCATCTGCCTATTGTGAGCAGTATGGGAGCGGGTGCGAAATCGGATATAACCCAAATCAGATTTGCTGATTTGTGGGAAACTTATCATTGCGGTTTAAGTAAGGCTGTGCGCAAGCGCTTGCAGAAAATGGGTATGAAGCGTAAGTTACCGGTTGTTTTCAGTACAGAGCAGGCAAATGCGGATGCGGTTATTTTGGTGGATGATGAAAAGAACAAGAAATCCACAGCCGGAACAGTGAGTTATATGCCTGCCGTGTTTGGATGTTACTTGGCAGAGTATGTGATAAGAAAATTGTAATTATGATAGAATTAAGTGGAATAACCAAGAGCTTTGGCACGTTGCAAGTGCTGAAAGGAATAGATTTGCTGATAGGAAAAGGCGAAATAGTCAGTATTGTGGGACCCAGCGGAGCCGGAAAAACGACGCTGCTTCAGATAATGGGAACATTGGATAAGGCGGATGCAGGTACGGTGATACTGAATGGTACGGAGGTTAACCGGTTGAAGGAAAAAGAACTGTCGGCTTTTCGCAATCAGCAGATAGGCTTTGTTTTTCAGTTTCATCAGTTATTGCCGGAATTTACAGCATTGGAGAATGTGATGATACCGGCATTCATATCCGGAGCTTCTTCGGGAGATGCGATGAAGCGTGCCAAAGAAACATTGGATTTTCTGGGGCTTGCCGAACGAGCTTCTCATAAGCCGGCGGAGCTGTCGGGAGGAGAGAAGCAGCGCGTTGCTGTGGCGCGCGCATTGATAAACAGCCCGGCGGTTATCCTTGCAGATGAACCGTCGGGCAGTCTGGATACTCGTAACAAAGAAGAACTTCATCAGTTGTTTTTTGATTTGCGGGATAAGTTAGGGCAGACTTTTGTTATAGTTACCCATGATGAGACGCTTGCCAAATTGACCGACCGTACTATTCACATGGTTGACGGCAGGATATCCATAGACCGTTAGCGTAATGGTATATGGATATTTTCGTTTTGCTCTTTCCATTTATCAACTTGGAATCCGCCTGTATTTCCTTCTTCCAGCAAAACTCCGTCCATGCTTAGGTTGATGGTGGTTTTGGTGCCTGCGGTGAGTTGGGTGGACAGTTTCTGCTGATACCGTTTGACTTTACCGTTTTTCATTCGGACAAATATCTGGAAAGGCGGAGTCGGGCCGGATGGAAAGACAGAAACGAATTCTTTGCTCCATTGTTTACGGTCGGTACTGGGGCTCATGCCGAATTCAACCGTCTTGAAAGTTCCTTCCGGTTGCGCAGAGAAATAATTTAAATCACTATAAATTCCTCCGATGTACACCCACATGGAATCAATGCCATTGCCGAAAGCATTGCCGTTTGTCTCCGTGGCAACGACTTCCAAAGCTGCCGAAGCACGTCTCAAATGAGCCTGCAGCTCCTCTTCTCCTATGTTTATGCTCTGAGTGCCGTACACTAAATCGTGAACCGGATAACAGACGGTGTCGGCAGGAACCTTGCGCAGTCCCAAAGAAGTTCCGTGCAGCTCTTCACCAACGATGAGGATAGGGTCGGCTATGTAAGCGTCTGTGGTATTATAGTAATTGGGATATCCCCAATAGATTATATTATAGGTACCTACCGGAAGCCTTAACGGATAATTCTTTGACTGGCCGATACCATTGTTGATGGCATAGTAAGCGGGGAAAGGGACTTGCCGTCCTGTCGGAGTGTAGTTGCCTACATAGATACTGCCATCGGGTTGGCAGGGAAGTACTTCCAACGGTCCGGTATAGGGGTCGGTGCTATGCTGTTCGAGGGTTGCATAAAGTGCCGGAGACACTAGATTGTCCGGATTGACGTTGGCAGGGCTACAGTCATCGTCTTTTGCACACGAAGCGAGTAATGACAATAAAGGTAAAAATAAAAACTTTCTCATATACATCTCGGGTTTAGGTTTAATAATCCCTATAACAAGATGCAAATGAGAAAGTTTGAATATAGAGGGGAGAAAGTTATCCTTCTACTTCCTCCGGAAAACTGGTTTTCAAAATTTCCCGTGCCCGTTCGTAATCCTTTTCAAAGACCAGAACCTGTATACCCAGACCCGGAATATAAGAGGCTATCACTTGGGCGGACAATTCTCCTTGGAGCATCGACTCTATGCCTTCGTTTCTCAAGAGGTCTTGCAACATGTGCGCTTGCACATTGTTGTAAAAGGTAGTAAGAATAACTGTTTTCATCATTTGTTTCCTCCTAATATTAAATGTTTTGGAAATATTATTTGCAATTCTGCAAAATCCGGCGAGCTACTTCTCCCGTCACGTCACCGTCTTCACCGAATGCAGCACCTCGCTCATCAAAGCGACGTGCAATTTCTTCGATGGTATCGTCACCGATTCCGGCTTCGCCCAGACGAGTCTTCAGCCCCAGGCTTTTAAAGAATTCCTCGGTTTTGTCGATGGTGAGTGCGATACGTGCGCTCGGCACACCGGAAGTCACCCCCCAGATACGTTCTCCGTATTGTAGTATCTTGTCTCGTTTTTTATCCGCAAGTGTGCGTAGTGTTCCGGGAAATACGATGGCAAGGGTCTGTCCGTGGGTCATGCCGTGCAGGGCAGTCAGTTCATGGCCAATCATGTGGGTAGCCCAGTCTTGGGATACACCCATGGCAATGAAACCGTTCAATGCCATGGTAGCCGACATCATGAATTCGCTCATCAAGTGATAATCCTGTTTATTCTCTTTGATGAGAGGGGCTATCTGCACGAGGGTTCTCAAAATACTTTCGCTCCAGCGATCCATCAGGTATGATTCATTGCTTTTCGTCATATATTGTTCCATGACATGAACAAAAGTGTCAGCCAGTCCACAGGCAATCTGGAAATCGGGAAGAGAGAAAGTGACGGTCGGGTCGAGAATGGAAAAGACGGGATAGTCGGCATAAAAAGGATACTTCTCATGAGTTTCCCGGCGTGAAATCACGGCTCCGTTGTTCATTTCGGAACCGGTGGCAGGGATAGTCAGCACTGTTCCCAATGGAATAGTCACTTGTGAGCTTCCTTTTTTTACCAGTTCCCAGGCGTCTCCCTCGTATGGGATACCTGCGGAAATCAGTTTGGTGCCATCAATGACCGAACCACCGCCTACGGCAAGCAGGAAATCTATATTCTTTTCCTTGCCTATGGCAATTGCCTTTTTCAGTGTGTCTATATCGGGATTGGCCTCAATTCCCCAAAACTCGGTATAATCACGTCCTTCGAGTGCTTGGGTTACCTGTTCGTAAACTCCGTTTGTTTTGACACTTCCTCCTCCAAAGGTAATCATGATACGCTTGTCGGCAGGAATTTGCTGAGTCAGTTGGTTTATCATTCCTTTACCGAAAAGGAGTCGGGTAGGGTTGTAAAAAATGAAATTATTCATAATCTTTATTGGGTTTTCTATTGTTTAGAACGTAAAGATAGGGTTTTTTCTTTATCTTTGATAAAAATTTTAGCTAATGAACGTAAAACTCGGAAAATACAATCAATTAAAGGTTGTGAAAGAAGTAGACTTTGGAGTCTATCTGGATGGAGACGATGATGGTGAAATACTGTTGCCGGCCCGTTACGTGCCCGATGGTTGCAAACCGGATGACGTGCTCAATGTGTTTATCTATTTGGATAACGAAGAGAGATTAATAGCCACTACCCTGCAACCGTTGGTTCAGGTAGGTGAGTTCGCTTGTCTGGAGGTGGCATGGGTCAATGAATTTGGAGCTTTCCTGAACTGGGGACTGATGAAGGACTTGTTTGTACCTTTCCGCGAACAGAAAATGAAGATGCAGCAAGGACGTAAGTATGTGATACATGCACATATAGACGAAGACAGCTATCGCATTGTCGGTTCCGCCAAGGTAGAGCGTTACTTATCCAAAGAGCATCCTGACTATCACCAGGGACAGGAAGTGAATATTTTGATATGGCAGAAAACCGATTTGGGTTTTAAAGCGATTGTCGAGAACAAGTTCAGCGGATTGCTTTATCAGAATGAGATATTCCAGCCCGTCGAGACAGGTATGCAGCTCCGGGCTTATGTGAAACAAGTGCGTGAAGACGGTAAGATAGACTTGGCGTTGCAACAGGACGGTGTGAAGAAGGTGGAAGATTTTTCGGAAGTCTTATTGAAATATATTAAAGATAATGATGGTTTTACTCCGTTGAATGACAAGAGTGCGGCAGAAGAAATCTATAGTGCTTTTGGCGTGAGCAAGAAGACATTCAAAAAAGCAGTTGGCGATTTGTATAAAAAGCGTTTGATAGTGCTGGAAGAAGGGGGAATCCGTCTTGCCTGACGGGAGTTTTCCCTATCAAATATAGGAAAAACCCTATGAATAAATGGGGAGTTTCAATTGTGGGGGAAAGGGATTTCCCCTATTTTTGTGCCATAAGAATTAACAAACTAAAAACGGTATGATTATGAAGAAATGGACCACACTATGGATAATGATTATGATGCTGGGCGTGTCGGTTCCCGCGTTGGGAGCAATGAGTATCAGCAAGATGAGACAGAACACGCGTTTCCTTACCGACCGTATGGCATATGAGTTGAAACTCAGTCCTCAACAGTATGATGATGTATACGAAGTGAATTATGACTTTATCAACAATGTCCGTTATCTGATGGATGATGTGGTAAGAGGGTATGATTATGCTTTGGAGCGTTATTACGATTTTCTTGATGTTCGCAATGACGACCTTCGCTGGATACTTTCCGGTTCTCAGTATCGTCGCTTCCTGAAAGCGGAATATTTCTACCGTCCTATTTACGCGCAAAACAATAAATGGCAGTTCCGTATTTATATGGTTTACAATAACGTCAACTTTTTCTATTTCGGAAAACCGCATCATTATGCTTCATATTGCGGCGGTCATTATCGTACTCATTTTAATAATGTCAGTTATTATCGCACCCATTTCCATAACCGCTATCACCACGATATCTACGATGGACATTATCGCATCCGTCATGATAGGGTGACTTATGACAATCATCGCCGCCGTGATTTTCAGGTCAACGTCCGTCCGCCGAAGAAAGACAATCACCGTCCTGCCACGCCTCAGGCACGGCCGGGCAGAAGACCGGGAAGGGATAATAACCATAAGCACGAGGAGCGTCCTTCACGCCGTGAATATAATTCCCGTCCTGATAAAGACCGTCGTGAAAACAGGCGTTCCGTCTCTCCGAAAAGAGATTCAAAGAAAGAGAATAAAAGGAATGACAAGAATTCGAATCAATCCGGAGGAAGAAGTGCAACACACGCTCGCACAGTGTAATTTAATGGCTATGATATAAAAAGCAGCAAACGGGCAAATTTCGGTTTTAATATACCACAACCGGAGTTTGCCTGTTTTTTTTTGTAACTTGCATTCGACCGGCAACGTTTTCTCACGTATCATATAATAAACGAACATAGCATGATGAATCAAGAACAGATAGAGGAACTTATTGACCGTAGCAGACAGAACGATACGATTGCTTTCGCTCAGTTGGTTTCTGAATTTCAGACGATGGTGTTCAGACTGGCTTTTCGTTTGCTTTGCAATGAGGACGAAACGAGGGATATGGTGCAGGAAATATTCGTCAAAATCTGGCTTTCGTTGGATAAGTATGACGGAAGATGCCGGTTTACTACCTGGATGTACAAGATAACCTGTAATACATGCTATGACCGTTTGCGTGTGCTGCAACGTTCGCCTTCGGCTTTCTCATCCGATTTTGCTCCGGCGAATGAGAATTGGAAGTCGGAGGAAAACATAGAAGAAGCTTTGGTCAATAAGGAATTGCAGGATTTGATTCTCCGTTTCACAGGAGATCTGCCTCCTAAACAGAAGCTGGTGTTTACATTGCGTGACATTGAAGAACTGGATGTTGCAGAAGTAATAAGCATCACCGGGATGACCGCCGAACAGATAAAGCATAATCTTTATCAGGCACGAAAACAAATAAGAGCTAAAATCCATCAAATAGAGACAGACTTATGAGACAAGAGGAAAACGAACGATATGAACAATGGTTGCAACAGGTGAGAAAGACGCAACCGATACTGACAAGACCGGATGACTTGACTCGGAATATTCTCCAAAAAGTAGCCCGGACTCCCCGAAAAAGAAAGGAGCACAGAAAATTCATGGCTTGGGCTTCGGCCGTGGCTGCCGGTTTCTTGCTTTGCTTTATGGTGCATGAGACTGTCTTCTATTCCGTTTCTTCCAATGCGGGCACACGGGATGCCGTGTTAAATGCTTCTCCTTTGTACCGCCGTTTATCAGAATGGCCGGCAGACCGGAACGCAGACATGAGCCTAAAGGAAAAGAGTGCCTGTCTGTCCGAAATGTGGAAAGCACGGAAGGCTAAGCAACACGGACAAAAGCGATTGATACATCAATTTATGAGTAACAACCATTAAAATGAGTGCGATATGAAAAAGAGAATGAACATAGTAATGGTAGCCTTATTGACGATATTGGCATCATGTTCCACCAATTATCAAATGGTGACGCGCGTTCACAAGGACGGAACGGTGGAAAAGGAAGTATGGGCACTCGCCGATTCTGCTTTCTTGGCCGGAGACAGTAACCATAATCCGTTTTTGTTTCGGTTGGGAAAAGATTGGGAAGTGGAAGAATTGGATTCATGCATCGAGACGGACTTCTTTGGAGAAACCGGAAAACTGAATCTTAAGGCATGCAAAACACGGAACGGCTTGGAAGGCATGGATTTCTTTTCGGCAAAGGAAAAGTGGATGCGTCCATTGGCAGTTCCGGAGGAAAAACTGGAAAAACATTTTCGTTGGTTTTATACTTACTATACTTATACCTGTGATTTTCAGGAGATAAAAGATAAAGGACCTATACCGATGGATAAGTACCTGAGTAAAGCCGAACAGCTCTTTTTGTTGCAGGGAAAAGCGGACGGTTATGCAGGAATGAATGGAGTGGAGCTGATAAACAGCTTGGAAGACACAGAGCAGCGTTTCCTTGAATGGTTCTATCATACTCAGTTTGAAATGAGCTATGGGATAGTAGAACACTTTCTGAAAAAGACCCCGGCTGAATTGACCTATCTGTCGAGACTGGAGAAGGACAAAGAGGAAATCTTCCGCAGCGATGGGAATAGGAAGAAAGAAATGGAATGCTCGCCGGAGTATATATGCAGATTGCTGGACAAAAGGTATCAGACTGCCGTTTTCGGCAACTTATATAAAGACTATGCCCGGCAGATGGAGCAATTGTTTGAAGAAAAATGCATCGCTACACAATTATTTGAATATCAGATAAAGTTTGAACTGTCTATGCCGGGAGAACTGCTCTCTTCCAATACAGTATCGGCCGAAGATGGAATGTTGGTATGGAAAGTGGATGCCTATCGGGTGTTGGTAGATAATTACCGGTTACAGGCCGAGTCACGGGTAATGAATATATGGGCTTTTGTGCTGACCGGGCTTCTGCTTGCAGTTGCACTGATCTTGTTCATACCAACCCGATGAATTTGGATATGAATACATATATACGTGCGGGCTTATGGCGGATGTCCTGTTGAATGATAAGTTAGATATGTCCCTAGAGTACACGATCGGATAAATTGGGAAGGTAAAATTATGAAAACAATCCATATTTTGCTTTTTGTTAGCGTAGGTGGCAGAATATGGATTGTTTGTGGATGAATTCGAATTATTCCAGTGTCAGCGGTATTCCTTTATAGAAGTCCAGGATTTTGCTCCTGAACAGATAGTCATATTTGGCTTGTACCATATCCGATGTGGCTTTCATCCAATTGGTACGCATCTCATTGTATTCCGTGGCAGTTGCTTTTCCATTGGCATATTTTTCACTCATCAGTCGGAAAGAGGCTTCGGCAGATTCGGTTGCCGTGCGGCTACTCTTGAATTTACTTTCGGCGGCTACGGCATTGTAATAGGCCTGCTGGATTTCTTTGAATAATAATTTCTTGCTTTCTTCCAGTTTCCATGACAGGGCAGTGCGTTGGATGCGTGCCATCTTTACTCGGTTGCGGGTCTCAAAGCGGTTGAACAACGGGATGCTGAGCGAGAACTGGAAATATTTATTGAAGTTTTGGTGCCATTGACTGTTGAAAGAAACATTTTCTTCTCCGGCAATCTTATAATAACTGGTACCCAGTCCGGCTCCGAAACTTAATTGCGGATACCAGTTGCTTTGGGCAATGCGTATATTCTTGGATGCACCTTGCAAGCGATATTGTGCAGCTTTTATGCCCGGCTTGGTGAGAACGGCATCGGCGTAGATATCTTCAGGCAGCGAAAGCGAATTGAAATTATCATCTACCTTGGGAGATGCGATGCGGAAACCGTCCGGTGTGGGAAGCTCCAATAGCTGGCTTAAATCCAGAAGGGCTAACCGGTAATTATTGTCAGCTTGTACGGCAGACATCTCGTCTTGTGCCACACGTGAGCGTGCATCATATACTTCTGCTTCGGATGCTTTGCCATTCTCAAAGAAAGCGGTCTTCAGTTTCAATTGCTCACGGCTCAGTTCCACTTGGCTGTGTGCTATCTTTGCCAGCTCTTCATCAAAGAGAACTTGAAGATAAGAGGAAGTAACCTGTATGCTGATATCTTCCTTGGCTTTATTCAAGTCTTCAATGGCAGCTTTCAGGTTCAGCTTACAGAGAGCTATGTTGTTGGGTATCTGCAAACCGGTGAATAACGGTACATTGGTCCCCAATGAGAAATTGGTATTTTGGGTGTTGCGGTTGCCATAAGTGTTGTCCGCCTGAAGAGCGCGGCCGAAGTTGAACGATTGTCCCACATTTCCGTTGAGGTTGGGCAGACGGCTCCATCGGGCAGTGTTCAGTTCCACAGCATTCTGGTCGCGTGTGGCTTCCTGTTGTTTAATGCTTAAATTGTGTTCGATGGCATAGTCAATGCATTTCCGCAAGTCCCATTCCTCTTGTGCGAAAGAGGGAAGGCAAGATGCGGTAGCCACTATCAGGGTCAGTATTTTAGCTTTCATCCTTATTTGTCTTTTTTAGTTCCACGTACGATATCATTGGCCTGCAAGCCGTTTTTGATTTCTATCTTTATTCCGTCACTCATTCCGGTAGTCACCTGCTTGCGGGTGAATGTCTGTTGCGGAACGCTGTCGGTCAGTACATACACGAATGTAGAGTCTCCGCTGAATTCGACGGTACTTTCGGGCACAGCCAGAACTTTGTCGGCGTGCTGCAATACGATTTCGGCATTGGCGCTATAGCCCGAACGAACGGTAACGCTGTCGGGAACGGTGATGGCTGCTTTTATTTCAAACTGGTTGGCGCCATTTTCCTCTACACCTTTCGGGGAAATATACTCCAGTTGTGCATCAAAAATCATATTCTGCAAGGCGCCTAGCGTAATTTTGACTGGAATTCCTTCGCGTAGACGGCCTACTTCTGTTTCGTCTATGTTTCCGCGGAAGATTAAGTCGTTCATGTTGGCAACGGTAGCAATCGTTGTACCGTCATTGAAGGTATTACTCATGATAACTGAGTTTCCTGCTTTTACGGGCACATCCAGAATCAATCCGTCGATGGTGGAACGGATGAGTGTGCTGCTGAATGAAGCACTGTTCTTAGTGATGCCTTCTTTAATGATTTCAAGATTATCTTTGGCCGTTTGAAGTTCTTCGCGCACTTGTTTGACAGCCACTTCGCTCTTTTCAAATTCTTCGCAGCTTATCAGTTTGTCGGTATATAGCTTCTGCATGCGGGCAAAATCTATTTCTCCCTGTTTGGCATTGATTTCTGCCAGACGCACCCGGCTTTCGGCAGAGTTCAGTTGTCCCAGTTCGGGAATAACCTTTACTTTGGCTATTACTTCACCCTTCTTTACTGTTTGTCCGGCTTCTTTATATACCTCGTCGATGATGCCCGAAATCTGTGGTTTAATTAAGATTTCATCTCTCGGTTCTATCTTACCGGTGGCAACGGTGGTTCTCTTTAAGTCGGCTATTTCGGCTTTTTCTGTGTTGTACACAGTTTCTTTGGGTTGTGACTTCTGATAGAGGAAGACAAAAGTTCCCAAGAAAATGAGGGCTACGATGACTAGTAACGCAATCTTTACATACTTTTTCATATCTGTTTGTTTTATTGTTTTTACTTCATTGGATTTATTTATGTGTCGGGTTGTCGGGCAGATTATTCGTCCCGGATAGCTTCTATCGGTTTGATGGCCATGGCGCGGTAGGCAGGTGCCAGTCCTGCCAGTGTGCCGAGGATCATCAACAGGATGCAGGCTCCGATGGCCATCCAGAAACTAATCTGGAAATGCGCCGGCGTGTCCGAATGGGCAGTTCCTATCTCCATCATTTGCAAGATAAACACGGCAAAACAGATGCCCGACATGCCGGCAATGATGGTCAATACCATACTTTCGGAAAGAATTTGGTTCATAATGTCTCTGGGCTTGGCACCGATGGCACGGCGAATGCCTATCTCGGTCGTACGTTCTTTGACTGTCACCATCATAATATTACTTACACCGATGGCGCCTGCCAATAATGTTCCTAATCCGACCATCCAGCTCAAAATCTTTATGCCTTTAAACAGGTTGTCTATCATGCTGAACATTGCTTCTGCATTTACAGTCACCAAGGCTTGTTTGTCATCGGGATGGATAAGGTGTGCTTGTTTTATCACTTTATCTACCTTCTTCTCTATCTCGGAAATGGAATATCCCGGTTTGGCTGTGTAGCATAGTAATTGGATTTTCTGTCCGAAGTTATAGTTCTGCTGTATGGTGGTGAAAGGAATGGTGATGCTGGTAAGTGCATTTCTCTGCAGACTCATATTGCCGGCAGTGGTGCTGATTCCGATTATTTGATAGTAAATTCCGTTAATGCTCAGGAACTTGCCACATGGATTATCACCTTTTGGGAATAAAGTTTCGTGGATACGCTTGCCGATGACACAAACTTTTCTACGCTCTTTTACATCTACCATATTGATAAAACGTCCTTGTACGATGACCGGTTCCTCTATATTCGTATATTCGGGATATACGCCTTTGAGGGTACAATTAATCTTATTTTCTTTATAAAGTGCTGTCATGCCCCATTTGGCTATGGTGGGGGTTACTACGTCAATTTCAGGGATTGCCCGGCGAACGCGCTCTACATCTTTATTTTCTAAATCCCACCAGCGTCCTTTTCGGAAGCCTTTATAAGCCTTGCTGGTTTGGTTGGTTCCCATAAAACCGGAATTGGTAGCGAATCCGTCGAACTGGGATGCCAGCATGTCCTGCATTCCCTGACTGCCGCCCATCAGGGCAACTAACATAAAAATGCCCCAAAAAACACCGAAGGCGGTCAACAGGCTTCTTGTTTTGTTTCTCGTGATGGTGATGAGTATTTCCTCCCATCTGTCTATGTCTATTCTTATCATATTAATCTGCTCTAAGTGCTTCAATAGGACGAATCATAACGGCTTTACGTGCCGGGAAGAATCCCGCCAATGTGCCGGCTATTATCAGGGTAAGGGTGGCCTGAATAGCAATATTCAACCCCACGGTGGGATTCAGGAATACGGTAGCCGAAGCTACACCGATGTCCATCACTTGCTCTCCTGCTACCGCATTCATGTATTCGGTAACGGCAATACCTGCCACCATGCCTATATATCCAAAGAAAGTGGTGATAGCTACGCTTTCTGCAATAATCAGCCAGAGGATAGAGACTGGTTTGGCTCCCAATGCCTTGCGTATGCCGAACTCGCGGGTACGTTCTTTGACTGTAATCAGCATGATGTTGCTTACACCCACAATTCCGCTCAACAGGGTGAAGATGCCGATTACCCAAATAGCAGTGTGCAAAATGTTGTTGCCCTTCTGTTGCTGTAAATATTGAGTGAACCGGTTGGAAATCCATATTGCTCCGCGGTCTGTCGGGTCAAAGCGCTGATGGTTGCCGATGGCTTGCCGGTATTGCTTCTCGAAATCTTCGTTGGCTTTTTCGGTGGGTAAGTTTTGTGTCAGGAATACTAAAGTTTCCAATTTATCGCCTTTATTGTATATCAGTTGCAGAGTTGTGAATGGAATGTAGGCTGAGGGAGAGTAGTTGCCCATATCTGTATAGACTCCTATTACTTGGTAGGCCAGGCCACTGGCGTTTACATACTTTCCGATGACATTTGCATCTTTCTTACCGAAAAGCATTTCTACCGTCTTCTCATGCAAAAGGATTACTTTCCGTTTTTCTTTGATATCGGGGGCGTTGATGAAACGTCCTGTCTTTATAGAGATGGCATCGATATGCAGATATTCGGGCGTTACGCCTTCCAGCAAAAGAGAGACGTGATCTTCTCCGTAACTTAAGTTTACGCTGCTTTGCTCTATGGTGGCACCTACGGCAGTAACATTGTCTTTAAAGTTGCCTGTAATCTCCATATCCTTTTCTGTCAGCTTGATACTTCTGCCTTCCTTTAACCCGTCAAAAGGTTTGTTAGTCCATCCCGGGTAGACTTTCATGGAGTTCAGCGCCCGTCCGCCGGCGTTGCTCTCAAAGGCATTGATTAGTCCATTGCCGGCTCCAAGCAGCACAATGAGCATGAAGATGCCCCACGCTACGGCAAAACCGGTGAGGAACGTGCGCAGTTTGTTGCGCTTTATGGTTCCGTATATTTCTTGAATAATGTCTATCATATGTGTGTGCTGTTATTTCATGAAACCGTTCTTCCCAAAAGGAGAAGAATCATGGTTGAGATTTTCTTCGATGCGTTCGATAAGACCGTCTTTGATATGGATAATCTTGTCGGTTTGGTTGGCAACGCCACTCTCGTGGGTGACAACCACGATGGTTAAGCCCTCTTTTTCATGTAAATCCTTTAATATCTGCATCACCTCTACCGATGTCTTACTGTCGAGTGCTCCTGTGGGTTCGTCTGCCAAAATGATTTGCGGTTTTGAAATCAATGCGCGGGCGATGGCTACACGTTGTTTCTGTCCTCCCGAAAGTTCGTTAGGCATGTGATGTGCCCATTCTTTCAGTCCGAGTTTTTCCAAATATTCCATGGCAAGCTGGTTTCTTTTTTTTCGACTCATGCCTTGATAGAATAATGGGAGAGCTACATTTTCCATTGCATTCTTAAAAGAAATAAGGTTGAAAGACTGGAATATGAAACCAATCATGCGATTCCGGTATTCTGCGCTTTTTGTTTCACTAAGGTTCTTAATCAATACATCATTCAGGTAGTAATTGCCCGAATCATAGTTGTCTAAAATCCCCAATATATTTAATAAGGTAGATTTACCGGAACCGGAGGCGCCCATAATAGACACAAACTCACCTCTTTTTATATCGAGGTTGATGCCTTTCAAAACGTGCAAAGGCGCTCCGTTGTGATAGGTTTTGTTGATATTCTCTAAATGTATCATAACCGATGAAATTTATTCGTGTTTGAATAGTTAGACGTACCTGCTCTGTGAAAAGTTGCATGGATACACGAAATAATTGAAAAAAAATTTGCTCCCTTTTTTCGCATTCAGTACATTTGTTCCCAATAACTAACCCTAAATTATACATATCATGGTAACAGGCATGGAAAAACCCTACGTTGTAGGTATGGACATCGGCGGGACTAATACAGTTTTTGGTGTTGTAGATTCACGTGGTAACGTATTGGCTACCGATTCAGTTAAAACACAGTCATACTCCAAGATAGAAGATTATGTAGAAGCTGTATGTACAAAGTTACGCCCCTTAATCGAATCTTTTGGCGGAGTAGAGAAAATCAAAGGTATGGGTGTAGGTGCTCCTAACGGAAATTACTACAATGGTACCATTGAATTTGCTCCCAATTTGCCTTGGAGAGGTGTTATACCTTTGGCTGCTTTGTTTGAAGAAAAAATAGGTGTTCCCACAGCCCTGACCAATGATGCTAATGCCGCTGCTATCGGTGAAATGACATACGGTGCTGCCCGTGGTATGAAAGATTTCATCATGATTACTTTAGGTACCGGTGTAGGTAGTGGTATTGTAGTAAATGGTCAGTTGGTGTATGGACATGATGGTTTTGCAGGCGAGCTCGGACATGTTATCGTGCGTCGTGAAAACGGACGCCAATGCGGTTGCGGTCGTAAAGGTTGCTTGGAAACTTATTGCTCAGCTACCGGTGTGGCACGCACAGCTCGTGAATTCTTGGTTGCACGTCCCGAACCTTCTTTGTTAAGAGATATTCCGGCTGAAGAAATTGTGTCGAAAGACGTATTTGACGCTGCCGTAAGAGGTGATAAACTGGCACAAGATATCTTTGAATATACCGGACGCATTTTGGGTGAGGCTTTGGCTGATTTCATTGCATTCTCCAGCCCCGAAGCAATTATTCTGTTTGGTGGTTTGGCAAAGTCGGGTGATTATATCATGAAACCTATTCAAAAGGCTATTGATGATAATATCCTGAAAATTTATGCCGGAAAGACTAAGCTGTTGATTTCAGAATTGAAAGATGCTGATGCTGCTGTTTTGGGAGCAAGTGCATTAGGTTGGGAAGTAAGAGATATCTGATGGAAAACAAAACACAAGGATATAAAATTCGGGAATATCACGGTCCGGTAAAGCGTTATTGCCAGATGTTGAATTTGAAAGATGACCCGGCATTGATTGCAGAATATCGGAAACGTCACTCTGAAGAAGAGGTGTGGCCGGAGACTTTGGCAGCAATCCGTGAGGTGGGTATTCTGGAAATGGAGATTTATATTCATGGCACTAGTTTGTTTATGATAGTGGAGACTCCGCTTGATTTCGATTGGGATACAGCTATGGCTAAAATGGCCACATTGCCCCGTCAGGAAGAATGGGAAAACTATATGTCTGTTTTTCAACAGGCAGAACCCGGAGCTTCTTCAGCTGAAAAATGGCAGTTGATGGATCGGATGTTCCATCTTTATAAATAATATATATTTAACGTATACTTTATGGAGAGGAGGCTGTTCTGAATATGAATTCAGGATGGTCTCTTTTGTTTGTGCCTTATTTATGCTTTCTCCGGTCTGACTGAGTTCCTTATTGGATAAATGGGATAGATATAAAAAAAAGAATGTTTCCTCATTTCAGGGGAAACATTCTTTTCATTATTATAAATTATAAACTTGTGTTCTCAATGGTAAAGCCATTAGGCATTAGCCTGTTGGCTCATTAATTTGTGAAGTTTGTACTGCAAAGATTGGCATGCAGCTCCCTTTCTCATTGCTTTGTATCTTTTCAACTGATACTGCAACATCTCGATTGTGTCATTTGTTCTTTTCATTTCCATAATTACATCTTTTGTGTTCTCCCGTTTGGAGAACTGGTTAATCCTTAAAACCTTTTTCTTTTCTTTTATTACTCTGCAAAGATAACACCAAATGAGCAAAATATGTTTTGCAACATGCTTTTTATATTGTTGTTTTAACTTTTAATATTGAAAATGGCTTCTGTTTAATATAAATTTAGAAATAAAACTGTAATATTGGCACCTGTTGCCTGACATGAAAATACTTCTTAATAAAAGTGGTGAAATACATTAAAACATGTTAGAAAGCATACTTTTTTTTCTTGTTTTATTTGCTTATTTCATAAAAGTCCGTACCTTTGCACTGTGTTTTTCATAGTATTAGATTTAAGGTTAACAAAGGTTGGAGCAAGGCGTTGCTCCTTTTTTTATGCCTTGATGTTTCATGCACCGCTAAAGAGATTTAGTTATATGAAATAAAAAAGGAACGCTCCTGATGGAAACGTTCCTTTTTTATGTAGGGATAATAAGTCTTACGCGTTAACTCTTTTTTCTTGAATTCTAGCCTTCTTACCGGTAAGAGCACGTAAATAATACAATTTAGCGCGACGAACTTTACCAACTTTGTTAACAGTAATACTGTCGATAGCCGGAGATTCGATAGGGAAGATACGTTCAACACCTACAGTTCCAGACATTTTACGAACGGTGAAACGTTTTTTGTCACCATGTCCGGCGATTTTGATAACAACACCACGGTACAACTGTACACGTTCCTTGCTACCTTCAACGATACGGTATGCTACTGTAATAGTATCACCAGCTTTGAATGAAGGATGCTGTTTGCCAGTAGCAAATGCTTCTTCAGCAATTTTAATTAAATCCATTTCTTTTGATTTTAAATTGTTTATCGTTACAACGCAACATATCAAGTAACTCTTCTTTGACAGCGATTGCGCGAAAGCGGTGCAAAATTAGTGGTTTTTCGCCATACAACCAAATATAATTTCATATATTTTTATCTGATATAGTTGGCAGCTTTTTCTTTTTTGAGTACATTTGGGCAATAAACGCTTTAAAAGCGTAGAGTAAAGAAGAATGTGAAATAATAAAAAAAGAGTGACTTAACTGTAATCGAATGAAGAAAATCATTTTACTATATGTATTATGTATATTCGGGCTTTCTTTGTATGCCCAGCAAGTGCCTAATGTTTTGAGAAGAGGTGGGGCTGACAGTGCGGAATGTCGTGAATGGGTGGAGAAGCAATTGTCGGAAATGAGTTTGAAAGAGAAAATAGGACAGTTATTTATACATACAGTCGCTCCTCTCAATACGCAGTCTAACCGGGCGAACATATATAATGCTGTTAAGGAATATAAGGTGGGCGGTTTGCTGTTCTCCGGCGGACAGGTGGGGAATCAGGCAATACTGACCAACTACGCACAAGAATTATCGAAAGTACCTTTGTTTATTGCTTTTGACGGCGAATGGGGATTGGCGATGAGGCTGAAGAATACTCCCCGTTTTCCCCGCAACAGGGTATTGGGCTGTATTCAGGATAATCAATTGCTTTATGAATATGGTAAGGAAGTTGCCCGTCAGTGCAAAGAAATAGGTGTACAGATTAATTTTGCTCCTGTTGCCGATGTGGATATTAATCCGCGCAACCCTGTCATCAATACTCGCTCTTTTGGCGGTGATCCTAAAAACGTTGCTCAAAAAGTGGTTGCATATTCTCGTGGATTGGAGGATGGAGGAGTACTTTCTGTAGCCAAGCATTTTCCGGGACATGGAGATACGGAAGTGGATTCTCATAAGGCGTTGCCTGTGCTGAATTTTGACCGTGCCCGTTTGGACAGTATTGAACTTTACCCGTTTAAGGAGGTGATCCATGCCGGATTGGGAGGGATTATGGCCGGTCATCTGGAAGTTCCTGAATTGGGAAAGAATCCGGCTTCATTGTCTGCTCATGTTATTGACAATCTGCTTTGTCGGGAGTTGGGTTTCCGAGGATTGGTGTTTACAGATGCACTCGAAATGAAAGGGGTTTCTCAAAATGAGAACCTGTGTGCTAAAGCGTTGAAGGCGGGTAATGATTTGTTGTTGGCTCCTCGCAATCTGAAAAGAGAACTGAACGGAGTATTGGAAGCCGTAAAAAGTGGCTGGCTTTCTGAAAAGGAGATAACAGAGAAATGTCGCAAGGTATTAACTTATAAATATGCTTTAGGGCTAAAGACAAAGCCTCATGTTCAGATATCGGGACTTGATAAACGATTGAATCGTACGGAAGTGGCAGAATTAATTAGCCGTTTGCAGAAAGCAGCCATTACCGTTGTCAATAATACCGGCGGGGTTTTGCCTCTGGATGCCAAGTTGCGCGGCACTACAGTATTGAATATCGGAAAGCCTTCCTCCGGACTTGAGTTCTACAGTCGCTTGAAACAGTATTTACCTCTGAGGCGTATTATGGCAACATCCGATTCGATGTCAGCCATTAGGAAAGAGTTGGTAAACAGCCAGCGTGTCATTGTAGTCATTAACTCTAATGATTATAATAAGTATAAGCCGATGTTGGAAAAACTGCCCGACAGCCTGCCTGTTGTTTATGTATATCTGATGCCTTTGAAGACAATGTCGGATATGGAGGTATGTTGGAAAAAAGCAGCAGCAGTTGTGTTGGGACATACGGATGAGCTTGAAATTCAGCGTCAGGTGGCAGATGTAATGGCGGGAAGAGCCGTGGCGGACGGACGTCTGTCTGTGGCAGTTTCCGATTTATTCAAACCGGGTGACGGAGTAACCATGAGTCCTAAGGTCTCTCGCATTTACAAACCTGAAGATTATGGCATGAACTCTGCTGTATTGAAGGGAATAGACGAGATAGCCCTTGAGGGAATCAAAGCGAAGGCTTATCCCGGTTGTCAGATTTTGATTTTGAAAGATGGGGTGCCGGTATATGATAAATGTTTCGGAACCTTTACTTATGAAAAGTCTAAGGAGGTTGAGGCTGATAATTTATATGATTTGGCTTCGCTGACTAAAACTACCGCCACTCTGTTGGCTGTCATGAAACTGTATGATAACGGGAAGTTCGGATTGACTGATCGTGTCTCAGATTATATTCCTGTGCTGAAGGGGACAGGTAAGGAGCGTATCACTATTGAAGAATTATTGATGCATCAGTCCGGGCTGCCTGCATTTTGGCCGTTCTATAAGAAAGCGATAGATGAAGAAAGCTATACGGGAGCTTTTTATAGGACGAGACCGGATGCCGGCCATCATAGACAGATAGATACACGCCTGTTTGTCATTGATCATTTCGGATATAAGAAAGAACTGGTGTCGAAAGTTTTTTCATCGGATTATCCTTTATTGGTGTCAGATAGTATGTATCTGCATCGTTCTTTTCGTGATTCGGTGTTGCAACAAATAGCCGGAGTGCCTTTGAAAGACAGGAGGTATCGTTATAGTGATTTGAATTTCATATTGCTGAGAGAGATAGTGGAGAATATAACAAAGATACCGATGAATATTTTTCTTCAAAAAGAATTTTATAAACCGATGAAGATGGAGCATACTTTATTTCTGCCTTTGCGCCGTTTTGCTAAAGATGAAATAGTGCCTACTGTGAAAGCTGATTATCTGCGTAAAGGAGGTATGTTGCAGGGGTATGTGCATGATGAGTCGGCAGCATTCTTGGGCGGGGTATCGGGTAATGCCGGATTGTTTTCTACGGCCGGTGATGTGGCTAAGGTGTATCAGATGCTGATAGACGGTGGAGTATATGAAGGAGTACGCTATCTGAGCAAGGAAACTTGTGACTTGTTCCTTACTCACACTTCTAAGATAAGTCGTAGAGGACTCGGATTTGACAAACCTGACAAGAAAAATGAGGCAAAGAGTCCTTGTGCTGCCGAGGCTCCGGCAGAGGTAGTGGGACACACCGGTTTTACGGGTACATGTGCATGGGCTGATCCGAAGAATAAATTAGTCTTTGTTTTTCTGAGTAATCGTATTTATCCCCGTCCCTTTGACCATAAACAGTTGATGAGGTTAAATATTCGTCCACGTATCCAACAAGTTATGTATCAGGCAATGACAAAGTAAACGTATTTAGATTAAATACAAATTAGTGTAATATTGTAATGTCTATATGACAACTAATGGATAAAAGCTGTATATTTGTTCCATCAATTAGTACTAATAATTTAATATTTAAAGAAAATGGCTTACGTAATTAGTGACGATTGTATCGCTTGCGGTACTTGTATCGATGAATGCCCGGTAGGAGCAATTTCTGAAGGTGATAAGTATTCTATCAATCCTGACATGTGTACAGAATGCGGAACTTGCGCTGATGTATGCCCTTCAGAAGCTATTAGCCAGGGATAATACAATCCGTCAAGGTTTAAAAAGAAAAATGGCTGTTCTCAATGAGAGCAGCCATTTTATTTGATGGGGATATGAACGGTTATTTCAGTTCAGCCAATGCTTCTTTAATGCGGCGCATTGCTTCAACAATATTTTCATCGGAAGTGGCATAGCTCATACGAATACATTCGGGAGCACCGAATGAAGCACCGCCTACACAAGCCACATGACCCACTTCGAGCAGATACATGGCTAAATCATCCGAATTGTTGATTTGTCGGTCACCCGCTGCTTTTCCAAAGAATGAATCACATTTTGGGAACAGGTAGAAAGCACCTTGTGGGTTGTTTACTTCAAATCCCGGTATTTCTTTAGCCAACTTTACAATCAGGTCACGACGGCGTTCGAATGCTTTACGCATTTCTTCCACCGGAGCTTGAGTTCCTGTGTATGCAGCTTCGGCGGCTTTCTGAGAAACAGAGCAAGGACCTGATGTGTACTGTCCTTGCAGTTTATTCACTGCTTTGACCAGCCATTCGGGACCGGCAATGAAACCGATTCTCCATCCGGTCATTGCATACGCCTTCGACACACCGTTCACGATAATCACACGGTCATGGATTTCAGGGAATTGGGCAATGCTTTCGTGCTTGCCGATGTAATTGATGTGCTCGTAGATTTCATCTGCTATCACATATACCTGAGGATGCTTTGCCAATACTGCTGCCAGGCCGGCCAACTCTTCTTTGCTGTAAACAGAGCCTGTCGGATTAGACGGTGAACAAAGAATAATAGCTTTGGTCTTGGGGGTAATAGCTGTTTCGAGTTGAGCCGGAGTGATTTTAAAGTCTTGTTCGATACCGGCTGCTACAATCACAGGAGTACCGTCTGCCAGTTTTACCATTTCAGGATAACTTACCCAATAAGGAGCCGGAACGATAACCTCGTCACCGCTGTTGACTAAAGCCATGATGGTGTTGCAAACCGATTGCTTGGCTCCGTTGGCACAAGAAATTTGCGTTGCAGTATAGTCCAGTCCGTTTTCATTTTTCAGCTTGGCCACAATAGCATTGCGAAGTGCAGGATATCCCGGCACGGGAGAGTATCTTGAGAAGTTATCATCTACTGCTTTCTTCGCTGCTTCTTTGATATGGTCGGGGGTATTGAAATCCGGTTCACCCACGCTCAGGTTAATTACATCAACTCCTTGAGCTTTTAACTCACTACTTTTTTGTGACATTGCCAGCGTTGCTGATGGAGACAAACGATTCAGGCGGTCTGATAATTGGTTCATTGCTATTGTTTTTTATGTGTTTAAGTTTACTTGCTGCAAAATAAGTTATTATATCTCAATTATGAAAGTGAATCGGGCAAAATCATATTAAAAAAGATATGATTTTGCCCGATATGTAGAAATATTATTTGCTAAAGTGTAAAGTGTGCCCCATTCTGTCTTTTTTTGTTTTCAGATATCGTTCATTGTATTTATTGGGCGTTGTTTCGATGGGGATGTTTTCTACTACAGATAAGCCGTAGGATTCCAAACCGACTCGTTTTACGGGATTATTAGTGAGAAGACGCATTTTGGTGATGCCGATGCTGCGTAGTATTTCGGCTCCTACACCATAGTCGCGTTCGTCGGCCTGATGACCGAGACAGATATTGGCATCCACGGTGTCCATACCGTCTTCTTGCAGTTTATAAGCTTTCATCTTTTCCATCAGGCCGATTCCTCTTCCTTCCTGATTCAGATACACTACTGCTCCTTTGCCTTCTTTTTCTATCATTTGGAGAGCCTTGTGCAACTGCTCGCCGCAATCGCAACGCATGGAACCGAAAATATCACCGGTGGCGCATGAAGAGTGTACGCGTACCAATACCGGTTCTCCTTCTTTTATTTCGCCTTTAATGATGGCAATATGTTCCAAGCCGTTGCTTTTCTGACGGAAAGGAATCAGACGGAAGTGACCGTATTCGGTAGGCATGTCTACTTCTACACCTTTTTCTACCAGGGATTCACTTTTCAGGCGATAAGCAATGAGGTCACGGATGGCAATGATTTTCAGGTTAAACTTTCGGGCCTTTTCAATCAGCTGAGGCATACGAGCCATCGAGCCGTCTTCGTTCATTATCTCGATAAGGGCTGCAGCAGGCTGAAGTCCTGCCAGGCGTGCCATGTCGACAGCCGCTTCAGTATGTCCCGCACGTCTCAATACACCTTTATTTTGTGCATACAAAGGATTGATATGTCCCGGACGTCCGAAAGTAGCGGAAGTTGAATTTGGGTCAGCCAATGCCTGAATCGTAGCGGCACGGTCATGAGCCGAGACGCCGGTTGTGCAGCCTTCCAATTTGTCGATGGTGACTGTAAAAGGAGTTCCTAATATAGAGGTATTGTTACTAACTTGTTTTTCAAGTTCCAACTCGGCGCAACGCTCCAATGTAATAGGGGCGCATAGCACACCGCGACCTTCTTTTAGCATGAAGTTCACTTTTTCGGGAGTTATCTTTTCGGCAGCGATAATGAAGTCACCTTCGTTTTCACGGTCTTCATCGTCTACTACAATGATAAATTTACCTTCACGGAAGTCTGCTATTGCTTCTTCAATGGTATTCAGTTTGAAATCTTCCATAGTCAAATTATAAATGATTCATTTTTTATTCTATCTTGAATTTCGCGGCTGGTCTTTATGATATTCTTCAAATCTTTGTCCAGTCTCAGGCGGAAGCGCCAGATACGGAAATAAAAGAATACACCTATTGGGAATATGAGACCTGCCGGCAAGTTCAGCCATCGGTTGTCGAACGGACTCTTGTGAGCCTTAGTAGACAGGATGGGGTATTTATTCATAAAGTTCAGCAATGTGCCGTCTTTACTATTCGAAAGTTCTTCTATGAGGTGCTCCATTTTCTCGCTGATTCTGGCAATTTTATCGTCATGTCCGCTATTGGTGAATATACGATAATAATTGGGAGCACCTGACAATTTATGTTCGGTGTCATATATCTGACATTCATTACACAAGTCATCGAGCCGGGCCAGGATATTCGGATAATCCGGGTCTTCTATGATAACTTCTTTTTTAAATACATGGCGTGACGGACGTAACCCCAACAGCATGCGGAAGAAGTTGATATATACTTCGGCATTGAACACCACAGAATCATTATTAGACTTGTAGGTGAAGAAAGCACCTAATGGTGCCAAAACCAGCGTACTCATCCATACTCCCAATACCATATCCATTTCACCACTTTTTGCCACACGCGTAGCACCGGAGTCAATGATATAATAGATTACGAAGATCAATACGGAAATAACCACCGGCATACCCAATCCGCCTTTTCGGATAATAGCTCCCAATGGTGCGCCGATGAAAAAGAAAATCATACAACTAAGTGAAAGAGTGATTTTCTTGTGCCAGTCTGCTTTGTGCTTGCGGATATTGTTGTCTACATCCGTGGTAGGGTAACTTTTCATGTTCCATTCCGAAGCAAGAGATTCAGCTCTCTCGGCAGCATTGCCCAGCGTTTTATCCTTTTCGGATAAAGTATACGAGCTGAATAAACTGTCTGCGTTAATAATGGTCATGTGGCTTTCTATCATTTTGACAGAGTCCTTCTTGGTCAAATCAATGTCTCGGTAAGCAGACGATTTAATTTCCGAATAGAGGCTTCGTCCGATACTGTCTCCCCGAAAAGTCAAAGAGTCAATAGAATGACTGATTTCTACCATGTTTTTGCTGTCCGAACGGTCGCTAAGGAAACTTCCGTCAACCATGTTGAAACCTCCGTCGAATTCAATAATAGTATGTTTTTCTCTGAAAGTTTCGCGTCGGTAGGGAACATTATTCGAAGAAATGCTTTGCGATTTCAAATTCTCAAACTGTTCACCATTATATAAATGAAGATAAAGATGCTGTTTGTCGGCAGTCATCTCCATCTTGCCTTCTGAAGCCCAAATGATATGTGCATTCTCAAATCCATCGGAGAAGTTGTAGATGAGTATATCTTTCAACATTCCTGTTTTGCGGTCTTTCTGCTTTACATATATATTATATCCTTCGATTTCATCATAAAAGACTCCTTCCGGGATGTCAAGTTCTGGTGAAGTCTGCTTCATGGATACCAATAATGTCCACAATTTCATCTGGGCTTTTGGCGCAACTACATTCTGAAAGTAGAAAGAGATACAACTGAGAAACAGACAGAAAAATACGAGGGGACGGATAATTCGCAGCAGAGGGATACCTGCTGCTTTCATAGATAGCAATTCATAGCGTTCTCCGAAATTGCCGAATGTCATCAGTGCAGCCAACAGGATGGCTAAGGGTAATGACAAGGGTATCAATGTAAGGGCCGAGTAAAAAAAGAACTGAGCCAATACACTCATCTCCAGACCTTTTCCCACCAATTCATCTACATATCGCCATAAGAACTGCATCATGAAGATGAAGAGACAAATGAAAAAAGTTCCAATAAAGAGCATCAAAAAGCTCTTAAGGATAAATATATCTAATTTTTTTATGCGTAGCATTATTCCATTTTGTGCAACTATCAAGGTACAAAATTAGCATAAAAAATGGAGAGCAGAGTTATGTTTTGAATATTTTTAAAGAATTACAGTCCACTTACTCGTTTCAACTTTTCTATTTCAGAGTCCCACAGTTCTTTAACGTCCTCTTTTTCATCGGGTTCTGCCCAATCTGTAACTTCCAGCATATAGTCTCCGGTCAGTTCGTTATATACCATTTTCAGTTCGAAGTAAGCTTTCGGCTCTTCATCATCCAGCCAATGAAACCGTATGAAACTGTTCGTTCTGAAGTTTATTACTTCTGCTTCGCGACTTTCCGTTTTACCCCATTTGAAGGTGAATACTTTATCTTTGAATGTTATTTTATCTGCAAACCAAGTCTCTAAGCCTGATGGGGTGCTTATTATGGACCAGACGACATTACCGGAGCCGGCTTTCAACATGTATTCTAAACGAATTTTTTCTTTTCCCATAGGTGTTAGCTTATTTAAAGTTTCTGCAGGCAAAATAAACCAAATTTTCTATATTCACATAATAAATACATTGTTTTTTTGCTTTTTAATTGTCTGAAATGTAGTATTTATTGAGATAAAAAACATTATTATGAAGAAAAAGTTTAGAATAGGCTTGTGAAATTCAAAATTAAGCTCTATCTTTGCACCCGCAAATCAGAAATGATGGCGGGATAGCTCAGCTGGTTAGAGCGCATGATTCATAATCATGAGGTCCCCGGTTCAATCCCGGGTCCCGCTACAAAGAAAGATTTTTAGACTGTTGAGAGGCTTCCACTCTTGGCGGTCTTTTTTAAAGAAACCGATGGCGGGATAGCTCAGCTGGTTAGAGCGCATGATTCATAATCATGAGGTCCCCGGTTCAATCCCGGGTCCCGCTACTAAGCCGAAAGGTTTGTAAATTAGGCAATTAGGAGGCTTCCACTCTTGGTTGTCTTTTTTGTTTATAAAGGCATTTGCACAGATTTTGCACGGATTTTGACGTAAACCACTGATAATCAATGAAAACGCAAGATAATTCTACTTTCAAATCTCTTTCTTCTGTTTTCTTTTCGTTGCTTGGCTTTATTTAGTAATACATGGGGGGTCTGCCTGAGTTGAGGCTTTTTGCACAAGAAATTGCACCAATAGATGTGAAAAACGAGATAAGCTACACACCGGTAGTTATCTCGTTTAATCGCGACAAAATCAAATAAAAGACAAAAGCCTTATTATTTCACTTCGTTACATTACAGCGGACTCTTAACAATCAACTTTATCAGTAATCAAAATTTCCTCAGTTCCTTTATCATTCAAAGGTTTGAGAAGTTCTGACTCACTAATAGCCGCCAAATCATTCTTTTGCAGAATTTCATCTACCGCCAGTCCACTCACACAAGAACATGGTGACTTTTTCAGATAAAGACGTGTCTGATAGTTTGTACTATGACGTTTCACCAAACAACGCTTCTCCATGTAACGCAATAATTCCCTTATGTTTATAGGAACAAAGCAACACTCACCATTATTCCCATTCTCACAATATGCTCTATACTCCTGATATAAATCTTGAAGTGACACATATTCCCTTTCTGATTGAAAGACATTGCAATCATGCATGAATCGCTCAAGACTTTGCTTCCCATCCAAAGTAGACTTAGGCAAAGTACGATTCTTAACTCCAACAGTGTTTTTTGTATTGGCTCTGTTGTTACCAATCTTAAAATTTCCATTCATAATTTATGAATTTTAATAATTGAAGATAAAGGGTATCTCCTCCCATTATAATATTATTTATTATAGTATTCCATATTTTGCAGCTATTTCAAATAAGCGGTCAGACCTGTATCTGTATTGCCATTGCTTGATTGAAGAATATAACTCTTCTGTCTCTTCCGGACTGTAATTAGGATATAATTTACTGATGTCATGGAATAGGGCTATACCTCCTGCACCAAAATAATTCTTAATAATACAGCAGATGGTAAACCAGTCTTGATAATTGCGAGTTATGTCCACCTTACTTTCAATTATGACATTTACCAGTCTGACAACTTCGTTTTTCTTACTTTGAGGAATTACATGCGCCAAATCTAAATTTGTAGGTTTAAGTAGCTGATTTGCAACAAAATCAAAGCCATTCACTTTATTATCAGCAATATTATCCTGAAAGATTTCCGTTTTAATCAAATCTCTCACTTTTACACAATCGTTTTCGTCTAAGGTTTTTTCATAAGGTACAGCATCCCAATTCAAATACGGATGTTCATCATACGAAGCAAGCCTTAACCGAGTTATATCACTACAACTTTTATCAATAATGATTCCCATTTTCTCAAATTCCAGTTTCAGAGAATTGAAGTAAAGCTTGTGATTACGGTAATCAGTATACGGTATAATACAGAATAATCCCGTACCACTTGCGGATAAACCGACATACATTATATAAGATAACTTACCTAACCGTTTTTTCAATTTCTCCATGTCAGATATTGACGGGTTATCTTTCCCGTCAATATCAATACAGATTAATGATGAAGGCTCAACCAGTCCGTTACTATTACGCCGATGAAATATTCCACTTGGCGTAATAGCCGGCAACTTACATTTTAGCGTCCTACGTACATCTTTATCCTGAGTAATACGAATCTGTGTTATGACATCTTGCAGATGATTACTTAATAACCATTGACGAATATCTACCACCGTATAAGACCTGTTTGACTTTATGTTATCAAACATTGATACTAAGATTTGTTTTTTCTTATTCATTATTTTCCTGATTAATTATTGTTGTCACATCTCGATAATATAATTTCTCTCCATTTTCCTCAATAGAACATAAACCATTCTCCTCTTTGTTTTCAACCTTTTCCGGCTTTTTTGTACAATAAATACAAGGATAATGATTAGTACCTTTTTCTTTGATTTTAAAATTCAAATTGTCTCTTAATCGACGTTTAAATTCGGGCCTATACACAGGAGTCATTTTCAATTTTTCCCTCGTATATTCCCAGTATTCATCATAAAGGTCTTTCATTCTAAGCGGCTTGGTGGTTTCATCTTTCACATATCCGCATTCTTCAATAAACAAGGCAACTGAATCACTCTCCTTTTCAAACTCTGTTCTAACCGCTTCAATTTCTGGAGTGATTGTAAAACGCTTATTTTTCAGGATACGATTTAGTCCTTTCAAAATCCAGTTAAAAATACCGCTAAGTTCTGTGTTGATTATCTTTGCAGCAAGTTCCGGGTCGCGTTCCGCTTCTGGAATTGTAACATTGAATGGCAAAATCAATAATCTTCGGTAAAACCCCTGAGAGCGTTCAATATCTTTTTTACCAATAATATTGGCATTAAAAATGAATTTACAATAATTCTGAATAGTTATTGGTTTCTCGAACACTGAACGTGCTGTCACTTCTTCCGTACTAATCAACTGTTTAAGTATAGCAGAATTGTAACTTGTGCTGAATTCCGAACAGAAATTGAGCAAATATTTTGAAAGTTCGGTTCGATAGTACCCTTTACTGTCACACAAATCACTTAACGAGTTAAAGCACACATTTTTCTTTCCACCTAACAAAGCGGTCAGAATATCGCCAAACGTACTTTTGCCGTTAGCGCCAGCACCTAACAGAATCAGAGCTTTTTCCAGTTTAAGATTCTTAGTTAATATGTACGCACAATATTCAGCAAGTACATTTTGCATACCCTCATCGGGCAACACTTTATCTAAGAATTTTTGAAATTTGTCAATTTTCGCATCAGGTTCATAGTCAAAATCCAAACAGTATGTCAGTTTGTCGTTTTTATCAAAATCTCTAAATTCATAATTCCCGTTCTGGCAAACAAAAACGTTACTTTTCAAATTTATAATAACCGGAGTACTTTCTTCAATTTCTGCATCATCTGAATAAAACGCACTTACAAGAAACTGTTTATACAAGTCCTTTTGTGCATCAGCTTTCAATGATTGAAATTCGTTTATCCCTGTCTTAGTGATAACTTCCGCTAAAAAGGCTTTGAATATTTCCGATTGAATATTCTCCCAGTAGCGACCATTAAAGCAATAGATTAATCCGTCTTTAAACATCAAATCATGCCCGCAATCTTGAGCGACTTGCAATAAATATGTTATAGCAATAGTAAATTTAACCTTAATATTAGGCTCATATTTTCTTAATTTACTCCGCAGTTCATCTTTCCTGTCTTCATCACTACTCTTGCCTAATTCACTTCGTATCTTTTCTAAATGATACAGAACTTTGTCATTCCCTTGATGATATATTGCAGGAAAATCAAGTGTTCGGATATTATCCAACACTGTTGCCAGATTAGTGTTTTTGTATACTTTCTGCAAAGCGTCCGATTGAAAATTCAATTTCTTCACTACCGCATCACCTGTTGAAACAGAACTTTCGTTTTCGTCATTATCGTATATCATAATAATAAAATTTTAATGTGTTATTTCTTCTGATTCTTATTAATAATAGTCTGAATAGAAAAGAGCTTGTTTATTTCATCCTTTCCAATAATTTGTTCATTCATCCACTTATCCAGTTCGTCAGGAAAGAAGTAATTCCGGTTTCCTGACTTATGGAAAGGTATCTTGCTTTCCGAAGTCATCTTATATAGCTTTGACTTGCTCACCAAAAATCCTTTCTTTTCCAAGTAGAGCAATGCTTGTTCTAAAGACAGATATTTGGGAATCTCTTCCGGTTTCTCAATTCTTTGCGTTAATAACTCTTTTACTTCTCTAATCTCCGAAATCAAATAATCTATCCGTTCCGGTAATGTGTCATAAGTGGTACTTTCCATCTCTTTTTCGTTTTAATGATGGCGCAAAGGTAATACACCTTGCATCTGGCACAAGATGGCATATTTGGCACATTTGGCACAAATATATACTTGACTTATTATCAATATTTTTTATTTTTGCAATCTAAAAAAAATATTATGGGAAATAATAATAAAACAATCAGCAAAGAAGCTTTTGAAGCACTGAAAAAACAATTAATAGAAACATCAGAAATAGACCTGAATATAAATAAAGGATATAATGCTTTAGCTGATTACATCAATGAAAAAGCTCGTGAAAATTACCCTGCTCCCACGAATGAAAATGGGAAAGTTATTCAGTACAAAGAACACATAAGTCCAGATACAATACGCCGTTATTGGGGTAAGAAGAGTTCAAACAAGATAAACAACCCCGAGGAACAGATGAAGCCCAATCTCGGCAAACTAACTCTCATGGCGCAAGCTTTGGAGTGCAAAGACATTTACGAGTTCTGCGAAAAGAATGGATATGAAACATCTGGTGATTTTGAATCAACACCTGATACAATTAAAAACGCATTTAATACGATAGACTATTTTCATTTCTCTTCATTACTTATAGGTGAAGTGATATTTATTGGTTGGTATGGAAGGAAATTTTGCAGATTGAAAAAAATTCAAGAAAAGGATTTTGAAGATGATTCTTTTGAAGTTATTGAATCTTATGGAATGAAAAGTCCAATTGGAAGAAAGTTTTCAACTTCCGGATTTGAATTGGCTCCAGTATCAAACAAAACTAATTTCCCGGAAGTTATAATCATACCTCGATATGAATACCAAGCTGAATTATGGGAATATTATGATAATATAAAGAAATCAGGAAAATTCGATACAAAAACTTGTCCTCTTGAACTATTATTATAGCCCACACTACATACAGTGAGATAGTGAATGAAATGAATCTATTTTTCCTTTATTATACTCTATACTTTATATAATATAACCACAAAAACAATTTATATAAAAATAGATTCATTTCATTCACTTTATTCACTATGTAATATTTTTCTACTTCAAATTATTCTTTCATATTTGAGATATGTTCTTGATTCTTTATACCTAGTATTAGAGGCAAGAGAAAAGCTCGATACAGGAGACGAAAACAGCCTTATTTGGGATATGGGTATATAGTAAGCTCAGATTGTATGGAACTAAATAAGAAACGTAAATATTGCTTGATTTAGAGAAACATAGCACATATATAACTCTCGTTTTCCGGTAGTTCAGATTTTAAGGCATAAAAAAATCCTCTTGCTGCATAGACACAACAGGAGGATATTCTTTTGAGTTGATATTAGTTCAACGAAATAAGATTGATGATTTTGTTTCCATTATCAGCAATACTGTTGATTACAACTTCATCTGATTCTGTGATAGTTCCTACAACATTGGTACCGTCCGAATATCTGAAACCGGTGAATGCGATATTAGAACTTTCAGAATTTGCCGAAAGACTTTGTATTTCATATTCCGAAACTTGAAATTGCGATTCCTGATAATCTTTCATTGTTGTTTTTGAGAACATGGTATTGTTTAGAATATACCATGCTTTGCTTGTACGAATATTTCCGATATTCACATACTTGTCCAGTTTAACACATTGCTCTCCGTCAAACTCCAAATTCCCATTTATTACGACTGTATTACGTACATAATTTGGCGTAAATGCCCAGTAGTTATTATCTTCCGGTATTGTACAGATTATTTTTTCTTTCAAATCATTAATACCGACTGTTTCATATTTGATAATCGTATTGTCACGAACCGAATATAAATCACCACTAAAGATGAAAGTATAAGTATCTGTAATCGGATAGATTTTACCACCCGGACATTTGACACGACAATTAAATTGCTGCTCGTTTCCATTCCAGTATACTACAAATCCATCACCTGTTACCGAAAAATTATCAAAGCGTATATCATCCGGCAACAAAGCCTCAATAGTCATTGTTTCAGGTGACAACTTCAAAACCTGATTACCTTTCAAATAGCCCTTGTAATAGATATTGCCTTGTTTATCTGTGGAAATGTTATCATTCTTATCAGGTGTTGATACGTTTTCCGGAAACCTATATAATTTTTCGGTTTCTTTATTCAAGAGCATTGCGTAGTATGTATCTGCACCATGTAGTATAGGTTTTCCATCAGGTCCAACACTCGTCGTAAAATTTGACGGGTCATCATTATGTGCTTTTTCCCATTCCTCGCGGATTCTATTTGTATCAAAAAAATCGGGGTACATCAATAATACATTGTCTGATAATTTGTTGATTTCATAGATATTCAAAACATTTGTTTTGCCGTCAGAACCTGTGATTATTAGTTTAGATTCATTGCCATTTTGGTCAATCTTCCACACTCCACCAAAAGCTCCAGATTCTCCAGAACGAGTTCTAGCACCTTCTTTCGTATAAATCATTTTTGCATCACGAACATTTACAGAGGAAAGATGCTTGTAGATTTCATTACGGTCAAATTCCTGATAGTTCCCACTTTTTTCGCAACTTGACAACATTGTTCCAAACAGGAACAAACTTAAAACGAAACAATAATTTTTCTTCATAATTACCAGTATTTATTCCATTCTTCCCGCCCACACAGAAGAAGTTTATAAAATGCGAAAGCGTGAGGGCTGCTAACTTATTTTACGGAATAGGCTCTGGTAAAACCCTTGAACTAAAACAAGCAACAGTCTCCCCACGCCATATATGGATATGACGCGAGAGATGCTAACTTATTCCCGTTCGTTAATAGTTTACCAGACTTTATTCCGGAGAATCAGTTAAACACTTTCGTGTATCTTAAATTTCTAATATGTCCGCCATGTTGCCACGACGGTACAAAATTAGAAAAAATAAGGCACATCACAAAGTTACATCCCATAAAGAGACTGTTGCAGGTTACAAAATTAGATATTCTTATTCATTCAGCATTTCATCAATGGCGAATTCGTGAAGTTCATGCTCCAGATCCATTTCTTTAAGCCGTTCTTCTTTCTTCCGAAAATAATCATCGCCCAAACCTTTTTCTTCGAGTGTCTTGTCGAATTCATCAAGTATTTCATCTGAAACACATTCTTCATCGTCATTATCGATTGACTCGTCCAATGCGGAAAGCATATCCTCTATTGTGTATTCCTGTTCTTGTGAAGAAGTATTTTCCGTTAATGAAAACTCTGTATCATCCTCACAATCAATATCCGGCCCTAACATATCTATAAGTTCATCGATTGTATAATCTTTGTCTTTAAAAGAATCTTTCGTATTTTCTTCTTTGACAATCGGCTCTTGAACACCGGTTTCCTGTATGCTTTCTTTTTGAGCAGACATTTTAGTCTTTGGTGCTTTCTTTGAAGATTTCTTTTTAGTCTCTACAACTTCGGCAGTCACCGGTTGTTCTTCTTCTACTTTTTTCTTTCGTGCCATAACTTTATTTATTTTTGAATTTAGTAATACTCCGAATACATGAATCATCGGACATTACATATATCCTCTTTTTTGCCGGAATATAAAAGAAAAAGGTATTTTAGCTATATTCTTAACCAGAATTAAGCTCTCGCACCGGTAATTTTGCATAAAGAAAGCCCGATTTCCCACCAAGCAAGAGAATCGGGCAGAATATTGAAGCTGCCCCAATATAGCCTATATACAAGCCTTAAAAGCTCAATAAACTCGCATTTCTGGCTCTGTTTTCAGACTCTAAATCGGCAAGGTATATCTCAGTAGTGGTTATGCTTGTATGCCCCAACATAGGTGATATAATAGACACCGGAACGCCCTCGTTTCGCAATACGGTTGCATAAGTATGTCTGGCGACGTATGTCGTTATCTTGCCTATATTTAATTTCTCACCAATAACCTTCATTCTGTCATTTATATGCTTGGTGAGATTCTTCTTTTTCTTCTCATGCTCCCAAGCATCATCACCAGCCTTCATAAAAGGAAATATATAAATACTCTTTCTCGGATTGTTCCCCCACTTTTCAATAATAGACTGCATTTCAGGAGTTATCGGTGCATAAATCCGTTTTGTGTCACGAGTACGGTCCTTTGTTTTTTCACGAATAAACGAAATTTCCCCGTTTTGAATGTCAGAGAATTTAAGGTTTATCAAATCAGCAACGTTGATGCCGTTACAGAAATAGATGAATAGCCATAAGTCACGATAAAACTCAGTGAACTTGTTACCGTCCGAATAATTGGCGATAGCTTTGAGTTGTTTCTTGTTGAGTGCTTTTTTCTTGCCTACACCTTCCTTTATCTGGTATTTGCCTCTTCCGAAAGGATAATCAGCCTCTCTAATCATACCGGCAGCTTTAGCAACATTCATTGTGGTACGGATATTTCTTAAGTTAATAGCTAAAGACGTTTGATTCATAGTTTTGAGACAGAACGTCTCATACTCTCGCAGCCACTCAACTGTAATATCCCGAAATTGAACTTCATTCTTTTTGAAACGCTTGATAGTTGACAATGTTGTTTTATAAGAGCCCATAGAACCAAACTTTTCGTTATCTTTCAATTCCTTAATTGTTGCTTCGAGCATTTCATTAAGAGTACCACCGATATTTTTTCCTAAACGAGCATTTAAGCGGTCAAATGAAAAAGTACCGTTTTCAACAAGAAACTCGACGTTCTTAAGAATACGGGAAAATTCTTTTTCAATCTCTCCTTGAATAAACCGACCTTCCGAAGACCTGATATTAGGAAGTTTATCCCATTCATCTTTTGACATACAGATTCCGACAGAGTAATACTTAGGTTTTCTCTGATAATACACTTTGATTTTTATTGGATAAGTACCTTCTTTATTTATGGTACGAGAGTCGAGTACAGAGGTTACAACAACTCCATTTTTAATACTTTTGAACATAAGTTTTTAATTACGTGCAAGCGGAATTGCTTACCGTAACTTTATCCTCTTACGGTACAAATTATAAATTGAATGGGGCTTTCAATAGAAAATTATAGGCATTGTCAAACTATGTTTGCAATCCACGTTTAAAACCACTCTAGCATATATTATTATTCAACGAACAAAACTACCTTCTACAGTTTTCAGAGAATAGGGAGAATAAATTTCTCTATTAAAAAAAGAGGAAAATGCAACCATGAATAAATAAAAATATTACCTTTACATAAAAATATGGGATATTAAGTCAAATTCAAACATTTGCAAATATCCTATTAGAGACATCGCTTGTAAATAATCATAAAAGACAGGTGAACTCAGAACATAAAATTTAAATATTATATAAAGACATAGTAGATGAGTATGGAAATTAAAAGATTCAATGAAATAGATTTAAATGATTGCTTCTTCGATTCTTTAAAAGAAGATTATCCGGGATTTGACACTTGGTATAATAAAAAGGCAACAGCAAAAGAAACCGCTTTCATTCAGAAAGATAGCTCAGGGAATCTTCAAGGATTCTTGTATATGAAAAACGAAGACGAGGCATTACTTGATATCACGCCCAATATGCCTGAGGCAAAAAGATTAAAAGTCGGAACATTCAAAATAGATGCACATAATACCAAACTTGGCGAACGATTCGTAAAAAAAATTGTTGATAAAGCTATATTTGATAAGGTTGAAGAAATATATGTGACTATCTTCGAGAAACATGAAGCATTAATTAAGTTACTTGAAAAATACGGTTTCAAAAAGTACGGAACAAAAGGAGAAGGAGCAACACCCGAGTTCGTCTTTACAAAAAAGATGAATACTATTTCGGGAGATTTGCTATCAGATTTTCCTCTGATAACAACAACTGGGAAACGTAAATTCGTACTATCAATAAAGCCTGAATATCACACCAAGTTATTTCCTGATTCCATATTGGTTAATGAAAAAGGAGACAAAGAATCTCTTGTAAAAGACATTTCACATACAAATAGTATTCATAAAATTTATTTATGTTTTATGGAAGGAACTGAACTATTACAAAAAGGTGATATCCTATTAATATACCGAACAACGGATGGTTTAGGTCCTGCTAGATTTCGGAGTGTAGCAACTTCCGTATGTATAGTCGAAGAAATTAAAAGACCTTCAGATTTTAAAACAGAAGCAGAATTTCTCAAATATACTAATGCATACAGTATATTTAACGAACAGGACTTAAAAAGATGGTATAGGAGTTCTAAAGCTGTTGTTATAAAGATGACTTATAATGCTGCTCTTTATAAAAGGGTAACTAGAGGACAAATGATTGATTTCGGAGTTGATGAGGAACAATATTGGGGCTTTTTTCAACTGACAGATGAACAATTTGATAAAATATTAGAAAAAGGAGAAATAAATGAAAGTCTTATTATCAATAAAGCCTGAATTTGCAAATAAAATATTCTCAGGAAAAAAGAAATATGAATATCGGAAAACTATCTTCACAAAGGAAGTAGATAAGGTTATTGTGTATTCCACCAAACCAGTTGGTATGCTTATTGGAGAATTTACTATTGAAAAGATTATAGTAGACTCACCTTCTGTACTATGGGAGAAAACACAAAGAGATTCGGGTATATCTAAAACATTCTTCGATACATATTTTGAAGGAAGGAAACAGGGTTATGCTTTAAAAATAACTTCGCCTAAGTTATACGACAAGCCTAAAAACCCTATCGAATTAATTGAATCTTTTGTAGCACCTCAATCTTTTAAATATATTGAAGAAGAGATTTCATGTGGAGAACTTGCTTTCTTTTAATTTTAAATTTGTAATTTTCTAATTGAAGAAAAGAGTTATGTATAATAATATAATTTTTATAGGTGGAGTTCATGGAGTAGGAAAAGGTACTATTTGTCAAAAAATAAAAGAGAAACTGGATTTTACCCATCTATCAGCAAGTGAAGTTCTGAAATGGGATGATTTTAAAAACGAAAAAGGAGATAAAAGAGTTGAGAACGTTTCAACAACACAACAACGACTGATTGAAAATCTAAAAAATATAGTTAACCCCAAAAAGAAATATTTGCTTGATGGTCATTTTTGTCTACTAAAAAAAGATAATTCGATAGAAAGAGTTCCTCTAAAAGTATTCCAACAAATCAACCCTCTTGCAGTAATTATAGTAAAAGAAAAGTCTGAAGTGATTCGTGAAAGGTTGCAGAAGCGGGATGGACGGACTTACAATATATCCCAAATTGAGATGATGCAAAAAGAGGAAATTGAGTCAGCAAAAGATTTATGTACACATCTAAATATTCAGTTATTTGAATCAAGTACTGAAAATATTCATGAAACAATTGTTTTTTTACAAAATCAACAATTTTTCACCGGCTCTTAGGTAAAAGAGTTTTTTACTATTTCGTCTACACAAAAGACTAGGAATCCTTTTTAAATATTTAGAATAACAAGACTATTTGCACACAAATTGCACACGCATCCCGAAAAAAGAAGAAAAGGAGTGATTACGGATGAAAAAGAAAGATTATATTTTCCATTGAAAAAGAGCTACTTAAGCAAGAGTATGAAACGCAAAGAAATAGGAAGACATCGGTTAGTGCTCGATTCATAATCATGAGGTCCCCGGTTCAATCCCGGGTCCCGCTACAAAGAAACAGCCATTAAATAAATTAATATTTGATGGCTGTTTTTTTGTTCTCTTCCGGGATGAGTCAAAACGGGCTCGGTTTGAAAACTTGGGCTCACTTATTATTCTCGGGGATTTGAATATCATATCACAAACAAAGGGAAGAATAAGCCGTTTCCCGGGGTCAGCCAAGTTCTTTTAAACGGAAGATTATTACAGTCTACGGCAATGGACTGTACAGTCCACTGTAGCAGACTGTACGGTCCACTGCAACGAACCATACAGTCCGCTGCCGAAGACTGTAGTAATTCGACGGACAGACAGGCATAATTGAAAGAATGAAAACGTTTAGTCCGGCTAATGAAACGATTTAGGAAACTCAAAAAACTCGTTATTTTTTCCAAAAACGTCCTTGTCTTTTGGAAGGTGCATGATTTCACGTTAGTACGCATAAGTCTGCACGTATGTTCGTATAGCCCTCTACGTACGTTTCGAGGCGGATAAGACAGGTCTCACTCCTCCCTGTTTTTGGTGACTGAGTCTGAAAAACTTTCACACGGAATCCCCATGGATAGGAGGTTGCAATACCTGTTATGTGTGAAAGCAGATTGTATCAACTTTGCTGATAGGCAGCTTTCCTTCACCGGTATAACTTCATCTTTTCTTCAAAAGAATTGGAATTTCTCGGAATGCATTGCGATTTTTGATAGAAAAACTCAAGACCTTTTTTCGAGAAGTTTCATGGTTTTGGGGAATTTTTATTGGCCCCTTCTTCGTTCTTACCGGAGATTATAATAAATTAATACTTTAGAGTGCAGTGTTCCCTTATTGCATGCATTTTAAAATTACAGAAGAAAACATTGTTTATTGATTTCGTTAACTTTAAAAAAATAATTATGGATGTATTTTCGAAAGTAAATAAGTGGCTGGGTTGGGGAATGGGCATTGTGTTTGCCATGGGGTTTCAGTCTTGTTTGGATGATGACAATGACAATTGGTATGGGAAAGTAATACCCAATGCATTGGTAACGGTAAAAAACGTGGATGATGGTTCGTTTTTCCTGCAATTGGACGACAGCACGACATTGTTGCCTATAAATGTTGCGTCATCTCCTTTTGGTGAAAAGGAAGTGAGAGCGTTAGTCAATTATGATGAAGTGGACGAGGTTAGCGGCAGATACAGTAAGGCTGTACATATTAACTGGATTGACAGTATCCTGACTAAACCGATTGCTCCTGATTTGGGAGAAGAAAATGATGTCGTGTATGGTACTGATCCGGTAGAAATAGTGCGCGACTGGGTTACTATTGCAGAAGATGGTTATCTGACACTTCGCTTCAGAACAGAATGGGGAGATCGTACTGAACCGCATTTCGTTAATTTGTTGAAGAGTCAAGATCCGGCTAATCCTTATGAAGTAGAATTCCGCCACAATTCACATGGTAATATGTGGGGAGAGTTGGCAGATGCTCTTGTAGCATTTGATTTGAGTGATTTGCCGGATACACAGGGTAAAACAGTGAAGTTGAAGTTGAAATGGAAATCTTTTGATGGCGATAAGTCTGCGGAATTTGATTATTGTACTCGCAAGGGAACTCCGGCCGCTTCTTCTGCCATTCTGTCTCAAAGAAGTATTTTGAAGATTCAATAACGTGATGACGTGAATTGCAATCGTTTCTGATGATGAGCAATGAGAAAATAAGGAAGGAGGACTGTCCAAAGTAACTGTCCGGTCATCGATGATAGAACGATGAAATGATAGTTACTTTGGACAGTCTCTTTCTTTTATTTATAACCGGTTTGTGTGCAGAAGAAGAGTCCCCTTAAGGCGTAAGGGTAAACTCTCCATCCAGACGTATATCATTGGAAGCTGTGCCGACCATAACTTTAAACTCTCCCGGTTCTACTACTTGCTTCATTTCCATATTATAAAGTGACAACTCTTCTTTTCCCAGGGTAAAGGTTACTTGTTTGCTTTCTCCTTTCTTTAAAAAGATACGTCGGAATCCTTTTAACAGGATAGGAGCTTGTGATACGGAAGCTACTTTGTCGCAGATGTAGAGCTGCACTACCTCTTCACCATCTCTGTCACCGATATTGGTTATCGTGCAACTCACTTTTTGCAAAATGTCAGGAGAATTCCCTTTTTCCAATTTTAAGTGACTGTAATCAAATTGAGTATAGCTCAAACCGTAACCGAATGCATATAGTGGAGTTCCGGCTTCTTCTACATAAGACCGTTGCTCTCCTTGTGAATAAAACAGGGGTAGTTGCCCTTCACTTCGAGGAATGGATACCGGTAAACGTCCGGCCGGGTTGTAATCTCCAAACAAAACATCGGCTATGGCTGCACCTCCTTGTTCTCCGGGATACCAAGCGGTCAATAAGGCTTGTGCTTTTTCTGCTGCCAGATTCATATTGAGCGGACGACCTTGGATATAAATGACTATTACCGGTTTTCCTGTAGAGGTTATAGCTTCCATCAGTTTTTCTTGATATCCCAATAACTTCAAAGTGCTGCGGTCATAGCCTTCTCCACATTCCATGTCGGATAATTGTTGGTTCTCTTCTTGAGTAACCGTGGCCGCTCCGGTTTCAATGTATTTGGTTTTGAAGTCACGGGCACTCGAACCGCCTACTACCAATACGACGGCATCTGCTTTTTGTGCGGCTTCCACAGCAGCAGGAATGTGATGGGCGGTGGTGTCACGAATAGCACATCCTTTGACATAAGTCACCTGTGTGGAAGCTGAGACGGTATTTCGTATGCCGTCTAAAACGGTGGTAATCTCTTTACGTTCCTGAGGTGCTGTGTAATCTCCCAACTGATTGTACATATTGTCAGCGTTCGGGCCGATGACTGCAATGCTTTTCAGTTGTTTGCTTAAAGGCAATATACCTTCATTTTTCAGTAATACCACTCCTTTACGTGCTACTTGGCGTGCCAATTCCTTATGTGCCCGGGAGCGTACCGTCCGTCCGGCTTTCTCAGGAGATACATACGGGTTTTCGAATAATCCCATACGGAATTTGAGACGGAGTATATTGGCAACCGCCCTGTCTATATCCTGCATACCGATAAGTTTTTCTTTTAATGCCTGTCGAAGGTTTTTTCCATAGGCGTTTCCCCCTAAATCCATATCTACTCCGGCCTTTAAAGCCAATACTGAGGCTTCTTTGTGATTTTGGGCAACCCGGGCGCCGGTTATGCCTTCAATACTTGATAAATCGGAATATACGAAGCCATTAAATCCCCATTCTTTGCGCAGTATATCACTGAGTAAATATTTATTAGCCGTACAGGGAACACCATCAATGGAATTGTAAGAAGTCATGATTGTGCCTGCTCCTGCTTCCACTGCTTTCTTGAAAGGATGCAGATAGTCTGAAAATAATTGTCGCATACCGATATTGGCGCGTGCACCATTGTGTCCGGATTCAGGGATACCGTAAGCAGCAAAATGCTTGAGGGTGGAGAAAAGATGTTTTCCGTCATTTTGCACTTCTCCCTGCATACCTTTCATAAAAGCAACTCCCAAAGTAGAGGTCAGTACAGGATCTTCGCCAAAAGTTTCCTCCATACGTGACCATCGTGGCTCTCGTGCAATGTCCAATACCGGACCGTATCCGATATTAGCCCCTTGCAAACGTGCCTCCAATGCTATTGTTTCACCCATTTTGTACATTAACTCTTTATCCCATGTGCTGGCTTGTGCCAATGAAGTGGGAAAGACGGTAGTACCGATGGCCATATGACCGTGTGGACATTCTTCGGCAAAGAGAATGGGAATTCCCAAGCGAGTACTGTCGACGGCATATTTCTGTAATGCATTCAATGCTTTTGCACCGGATTGGGGATTTAGTCCGGTTTCTAAAGTCTTTTGTGTCCATGGATCGGCACGTAGCACTGCCCAGAAAGAACCGATGGGTGCAGCGCTCATCCGTTCTTTATATAGTTCGGAAGGCACTACACCCTTGGATGTTTTGGTATACATTTCCCATCCTAGCGGACAGCATAGCTGCCCGATTTTTTCGTCTACAGTCATACGTCCCAGCAAATCTTTCACTCTGCTTTCAACAGGTGCGGAAGATTGTTTGTATAAAGGGGTTTGTGCCGACACATGGACGGCACAAATCACAAAACAGGTTGTTAATATACTTTTTATATTCATTGATTCAATAATTGTTTGATGGCTGCATTGTCTTTTGTTCCCTTTTTGTGCTTGACAGAAGGTGCAAACAAGGCATCCAATTGATATATTTGTAACTCTTTGACAGGAGTAAATGCTTTTGATGCTACATAGTTTTTCACAGAATGGAGTAACTGTCTCATTGCAGGGCGTTTCTCTATGTCCTTATCCGGGTCGGCACATAAGATAAATAGGCTGCCTTTACCTATACGTGCTTCAAAAGCAATACCCAGTTTTTGGTTGTATTCATAGGTATCGATACTTTGTATGATGGGGGTGATATCGGTCAAATCATTAAGTTCCATAGCGGTGGCATAGTTTAAAATGTCCCACCATTGCCAATCGGCATAAGAGGTAGTTGGGAATTCGCCAAAGGCCGGGTGATTACTGTCTATGAGTGTCCCGACAATCATAGGGTTCCAGTTGAACATAATCGGATTCCAGAAGTGGCTGGCAAATTTAGTTTTGCGTCCTTTAACGTTTTCGGGGATAAGTAATACTTTCTTTCCTTGTTGCAAAGCTGTTTTTACTTTTTCGTCATAAGTGCGTGCATATACATAGTCATCGGCTGCTGTTTGTTGGCAGGGATATACCCAAATGTCCCATTCATTATGGTAGGTATCATTCAGGGTGGTATGTAAAGTCAATTTTTCGGCATGACTCACATTGTTGAGGCTGATGTTTACTTTGCCTAAAGAGTCAACAGTAGCACAGGGTATAGCAGGGGTTGAGATATTTCCTTTTTTTACAGTGTTCCCTTTGCCATCTTTCAGTTCCCAATTCAGTTTTCCGCGTTTTAACGGATGTTCTCCATAATGATAAATTTCCAGTTTTGCCGTGAAAGTTTCATTGTTCATATAAGTACGTTTCGGCATACGTGCTAAAAGAACGGTAGGTGCACAGGATTCGCGGTACTTTTCGGGGCTGACCAATCCTTTGCTTTCCCAAAAGGCATCAAGAATACCGACAAAAGCACTTCCTTGTCCCGGAAAATCTGCAAGTCCCAGCAATTGGAAACCACCCGAATTTGCAGTACGGAGTAATGATTCGTTTACTTCTTTATATTGTAGGACTGTATGAGCACCGGTTGCGCGGAAAAAATCATCTGCTTGATGGAGCATTCCATTGCGTGCCAATCTTTCTCTGAATACCTCAAAATTACGAGGAGATACGACTCCGGTATATTTTTCCATTTCTGCAAAATTAGGATACATGCAGCGCTGTCCGGTTTCGTGTGCAATGACAGGGCAGTCAATATCCGATTCTTTTTTACGGTCCCAGTCTGTAGATGGTTTACCTTCGTATACAGTTATCCATCCTTTTTCTGTCACATGCGATACATAATATTGATCGGAGGGGGTGTGCGTACGGGCGGTAGATGCAGAGTAGAGTCGGCGATTGTCATGCTTTTGAGCTTTCTTCACCAAGTCTTCCAAAACATTAAAATTACCTTCGTTTTCATTTCCGTTACACATTAAAATAAAGGAAGGATGGTTTCCATATTCTTCCAATATGGCATACATTTCTTTCTCGAAAAAGTCACGTCGTGCAGGATATTGTCCGACGTCTTTAATCCACATAGGCAATTCTGCTTGCAGGTATATTCCTACTTCATCGGCAGCATGGAAAGCGGCTTCGGGGGGACACCACGAATGAAAACGGATATGATTCATGCCATAATCTTTTACGGTCAGGAAGATACGTTTCCAGTCTTCGATAGTTGTTGACGGATATCCGGTCAAGGGAAAGACACAGCAGTCCAATGCTCCTCTTAAGTGAACATTGCGCCCGTTTATTTGGATATGATGTTTGCCTTGCGTGACTTCTCGCATACCGAAAGTTATATTTTTGCTGTCCTGTTTGTTATCAGCGGTAAGCATTGCTTTTACTTCGTATAGATAAGGAGTAAATTCATTCCATAATTTTATATTTTTACCCATGCTGATTTCTTTAATCAGTTGGTTGCTTCCTTCTTTTAAAGTAATGGGAAAAGATTGTTCACTGACAGTTTTTCCACCTTTTTCGTTGATAACCAGTTGTAATAGTCCATTAGTCGGTTGTCCGGTGGTATTATTTACAGTGATGTCCAATGTTACCGTTCGTGTTTCTATATCTGGATATGCTTTTAAAGCATGTATATTTGTCTTTTCGTATGCCGTTAATTCTATTTTTCCTACTATGCCGTTCCAATTGGTTTGCGTGTATTCTGTAGTTCCATGATTCCATTGATCCATTGGATATTTCAAGCGATTGTCTACACAAATCGTAAGAATATGCATGCCGGGAGTCATTTGCTTGCTCAGTAAAAAACGGTTTGGGACACTAAGGTGTTCTTTGGCACCGATTTCTTTTCCATCTACATAAACAGTTGTTTCCCAATGGCATCTTTCCAAGTTGAGTGTGATTTCTTTGTCTTTCCATTCTTCGGGAATAATCACTTCGCGTTGATACCATGCTTGGCCGCAGTATTCAAATTTACGGGTAAGACGGTCTACATATCGGGCGGTTGTCAACATACCTTTTCCGCCTTCGTCGGTACTGCCCGGCAACATGATAGATTCGGTAAGTTTTGCTTGATAGAGTTCTGAGCCCGGTGTCTTTCCGAATCCCATGGGGTCAGCCTGAAAACGCCATGTTCCCGATAAATCGATTCTTTCTTGTTGTGCAGACAGTAGTTGCGCACAGCACAGCATCATGGCGAATAAGAAACTTTTTTTCATATATAATCTTGATTAAAAGAATTAGATTAAGATATCTTTGTGGATACAAAGAAACACTATTTTCCTTGATTAAAGAATAGATTAAATAAATAACTGAATGGATTATTTTATGATTTAGCCATTTCCCGAGGGGAGAGTCCCATTTGCTGCTTAAATATACGTGAAAAATACTGAGGCGATTGAAAACCACAAAGAAAACAAACCTCTTTGACGGATTTTTCAGTATTCTTTAGCAGTTCGATGGATTTATTGATTCTAATCTGATTCAGATAATCTAAAGGAGAAAGATTCAAGTTCTGTGAGAATAATTTTCTTAAATAACGTTCACTGATACTTGCATATTCGGCTATATCATTGATGTTGATGTCTGTTTGGTAGTTGTGCCGGATATAGCAAACTGCTTTCTTTAACAGCTCATTTGTGCAGATAGACAGATAGGTCTCATGCATATATCTATAGAGAAGAATTAATAATTCTGCATAATACATTACTACCAGGTATCGATAATGCGGTCCTTTATGTTCCATTTCATTGACAATGCGTTGTATAGTTCTCATTACACCTACATTGTTCACTATTTTAATCAATCTGTTTTCTTTAGAAAACAAAAAGGAAGGTGTAGGTATAGGTTCTGTGCCAACTTTGATATTTGAATGAAAAAGAGAAAATATTTCGGGTAAAAATTCTAATTGCATTAATATCGTGCCATTTGCACCGGCTTCAAATTGATGTTCTACATGTGGAGTGATAATCATGATGTCACCTTCATGGAAACTTATGCTTTCATTGTCCAGATGCAATATGCAATTTCCTTTTTTTATATAATTAATCTCAATGCGCATGTGTTTGTGAGGACCATACGTTTCGAAAGGGCAGAAGGAGGTAAAACGAAAGACATCTGCCAGACGTTTACTTTTTAAACTTGATGTAATCTGTTCCAATACTTCCCAAAGGGAATATTCCGTTATTTTATTCATAGTATTTCATTTTGGTATAAAACAAAGTTTGTATGGACACTAGAATTTGCCGGTTTTATTCAGTAGAATTCTAGTGTCCTATGTCCCGATATTCGGGTCCTTATTTTGACTAAACCTATTAATAGACAGATTGGGGAGTTTCCTCCTTTTTACCTTTCGAGCTTGGTTTTACTAACGAACAAAGTTCTTCAAATGAAATGGATTTCACGGGAGCAAAAGCATTGGATTTCATATAGTTAATCAAACTATATAACAATTGCTTTTTTTCAGGAAATGTATCCTGATGGTTTAGCAAGTCCATGCTGCATACTATTAATTTCCCATTTAGACAATTAGTTTCAAAAAGAGTCGCTAATCGGCGGTTATTGGCAAAGTTGTCTACACATTCCACTAATGGAGTAATGTGTTGATATATGCTATCGATTACTAAAGTGCGCGATTGGGTTGTCAGACTCCACCATTGCCAGTTGGTATGTCCCTCTGTTGGGAAATGTGCAAAAGCTTTATGAGTAGGATCTAACAACAGTCCCATTGTACCTGCTTGTTTGGGAAAGTGGACAGGACTCCAGAACACCGGAACAAACTTGCCTTGTAAACCTGCACAAAGTTGATAAGGGGGATTGAATAATACTGTTTTACCGGCTGCAAGAGCTTTTTGTGTTTCGGTAAGTTTGTCTGTTACTACAATCTCTTCTTTTTCTATCGTTAAAGTGGCCGGATATACCCATATATTCCAAGTGTTTTTATAACTGGAATTTTCGATGGAAACTCTTAAAGTCAGTCGTTCTGCTTTTTTAACTTCTGATAAAGAACAAGAAATCTTACCGGCTATATTCCCGCCTCCGATTTTTATGTTTGTTAAAGGTATAATACCCTCTTGTAATGGCTGACCGGATGCATTGGTTAATGCCCATTTGATATTCTTATTGTTGATTTCCTCAGAACTATAATTAGCGATTTCAATGTCGGCCGTAAACTGCTCGTTGTTTTTGTATACAGCTTTTGAGAAGCGAGCTAATGGGACAACCGGAGCAGAGAATTGACGAAATTCTTCGGCATTGGCTACGCCTTTGCTTTCCCAAAAAGCATTTAGTAAGCCGACTAATGCAGTTCCTTGGCCGGGAAAATCATGTAAATCTAAAAGTTGAAAACCGCTGATGCCGGGAGTCTTCATGGCACGTTCTATTTCTTCTTTATATAAAATGGCAGCCAAATGACCGGATGCAGACAAATAATCATCTGCCTTTTCTAGCAGATTTTTGTTTTCCAACTCTTGTTTAACTCCTTTAAAATTAAGAGGCTCTAATACACCTGTGTATTTTTCTATTTCTTTTAAATCAGGATACACAGCATACTGTCCTATTTCGTGCGTAATAACCGGAACGGGCATGCTATCTACAGAAGCAGAATAATCTTTATTAAAGTTTGGCATTTCTACATCAAAAACTCCTTGTCCGCGCACCCAACCTTTTTTAGTCCATTGAGTGATAAAGAAATCATCGTGCGGCTCAGGCCAATCGCCATGTCCTTTTTCAAAAGTAAAAGAAGTCGTTGTATACAAATGTCTGGAATCAAGGGCTTTTACCGAATCCAATAAACCTCCCAAAAATTCAAAGTCCGGTTGCAATTCATTTCCAAGGCTCAAAAAGCAGAAAGAGGGATGGTTACCATATTCCGATAAAATTCGTTTTGCCTCATTATATAAGAATTGATTCATTTCAGGATTTTCACCTACGGTCAAAGACCAAAGTGGTAATTCCACCTGCAAATAAAAACCGAGTGAATCCGCTACTTCAAATGCTGCTTTAGGAGGGCACCAAGAGTGAAACCGAAGGTGGTTCAGCCCCCATTCTTTAGCGGAACGGAAGACTTTTAACCATCCTTCTTTAGTGGTTGGGGGGTAACCTGTTAATGGGAAAATACAACATTCCAATGTACCACGAAGGAACACTTTTTTACCATTGACTAATAAATCGGCTCCGTTACGGCTAATTTGGCGCATTCCGAATTCAATTTTCTCTTGCGCCAGACTCTCTTTGGTTTTCATCTTTATTTCCAGCTCATACATTATCGGAGTAAATTCACTCCAAAGCCGTACGTCCTCGCCCATGGGACAAACAAAGTCCAGCATTGTTTCGCCTGCCGAAAGGTCCATTTGCTGTTCTATTTCCGTAACAGATTTGCCTGTGTTTTTCTCTTTTACATGAACAGTCAATGTCCCCGAAGCTTTATTCCCTGTGTTTTGTAGTTTCCCTTTTACATGGATTTCCCGGGTTTGAATATCGGGATATATCTGTATATCTTTCATAAAGACAGCATCTTTCGCCCGCAAAGAGATTTCTCCCAAAATACCATTCCACATGATTTGTGTTTCATTGGTATATGCATGTGCCATATCACCGGCAGTGATGTCGTATTTTTTTCTGTTATCTACTCGAATGGCTATCCGATGTTTCCCCGGTGACAGATATTCTGTTAGGTCAAAGTAATGGGGGCTTATCAAGCTTTCTTGCTCTCCATCTACTTCTTTACCGTCTATCCATACATTTGTTTGCCAAATAACACGCTCCAACTTCAGTTCTATGTTCTTTCCCTCCCAATCTGAAGGAACGGATATTTCACGTATGTACCAAGCCGGTCCTACATAACTGTGTTTGCGAGTGAGATGCAATATTTGAGGTTTGCTTATTGAGGGTAATAACCGATTGGGGATACCGTATCCTGCATCATCCATCGTTCCGGGCAATTTTATTTTGTCGGGAAAAGATTGGGTATACCAATGTTTTGAAATACCTATATCCATACTGTCTATGGCAAATTCCCATTCTCCGGCTAAAGAAAGAATTGACGTACTTTCTTTACATCCTGTCAAAAAGACCATGCCTAAAATAGCAAGTAATAATTGATTTAATAACTTCATATTGTATTTGTCTTATGGTATTATATCCAAATTTGGAAATTAGGATTTATTTCTTTTATATAACTGAAGCACTTGTCGGCTTTCTCTTTATTACCTAGTCCTAAATGCCCCAGCCCCATGAGATAGTGGCAATGGATTCGATTTTTCTTATTCATGTCGTCTTCCCAAATCTGTAAATCAGGTAAAGACACAGCAAAGTAATCCATTACAAAAGTATCATATAAATGTTTTTCACCGTAGGAAATTAGGGAATTAAATCTTCCGCGTGCCTCCGCTTCTTTTCCTACTTTCCGTAAAGCTAAACCTTGATAATAGATTTTATCGGGCTTTTGGTCATTGTAGTACATGGCAGCTGTGGGTTGTCCATTGCCCGAAGCAGCTTTTGTGAATGATGAATGTGCTTCATCATGATTACCCATTGCTTCCAAAATGCATCCTTTATAATAAAGGAAATCATTTTCTTGTGCACCATACAGTTTTCCTTCTCCCAAATGATGAGGGTAGACAAAACATTCTTCAATCAAGGCAAGTGCATGCTCGTATTCTCCTGCCTTTAGAGATTTCTTTGCTAATTGTATACGTGCATATTGATATTGGGCAGGTACTTTACCTTCTCCTCCTTCCCAAGGATGGAATTGGCGTTGGTCAATGAGTTGCATGGCTTGTTCGTATTCGCCGGTCAGATTAAGCAATGTAGCATATTCCAAATAGAGATCATCGCGAGTAGCTATTATTTCTTTATGTTTGTTTAATAGATGCAAACGTTCTTTCGGAGAATAATCCATGCGTTTATATAATTGATCCAATTCCATTAAGATGCGTGCGTCTGTTTCATCAAGCATAAATGCCTGTTCAAGTAATTGTACTGCTTCTTTTTTCTTTCCAAGTTTGTTGAAATAAGCTAATGAAAGATTTCGTAATACGGTAGGGAAGCCGTTGTCCATTTCTTTAGAATGTTCCCATGCATCGACTGCTTCCTGGTATTGACGTTTATCATACCATATATTACCTAATAGATAAAAAGCTTTCGGTGCATGTATCGGTAAATTGGTTACGCACTGAAGAGCTAAAATCGCTTCCAGACTATTGGGGAAATATTCATCTAATGGACTGTTTTCTGCTTGACTTACTACACAGACAGCTTCGTCTTGTTGATTCATTCTACATAGGAACCACGCTTTATAATATAACAGCATTGTTGAAGGAGCCGATATATTGGTTAATGCTGCATTTACCACAGCCAATGCATCTTCCCAGTTGCCGGCTTGGGCGTAGTCTGTAGCTAGTTCTTCATAATTACGTGATTCATCACGCATTAATATTCTTAAACTTGATGGCATTTCTTTTTCACCGGACTGAAGCCATGCTTCAAAACGACATCCAAAGTTGAATTTATCTATATTGAGTGACTCTTTAATCAGTTCTATGGCTTCTTTTTCTCGTCCCAATTTACGAAGAATCATTGCTTTTAAATGACGTCCGCGATGATTATGCCAGTTACGAACCAAAGACTGATTAATTTCGTACAATGCATTATCCCACTCATTATGTGCAGCCGATAATTGGGCCAAAGAGTAATAACCTGAATCTTGCCAAGCAGCGTTCCAGCATGCTTTATAGAACGCATCGTATGCTTCAACAGTTTTATCTTGGTATTTTAATACAAGACCTAAATTATAATAAGGTTCTCCGTCGTAGGGATTTGGATTACGTTCTGTCAGAGTGTTAATAGCCTTGCGTAAATAAAGTTCGGCTTTCTTGAATTGTCCTTTACGGAATAGCCATAATCCCATAGCGTTGTTATTGCGTATATCGCTGTTGTCTCTACGTAGGGCTTCTAAATAATAATCAGTTGGATTGTAAGTAGCATGTCTGTATTGCTCCAAATGTAATCCTGTCAGGTAAAGCTGTTCTGTAGAGCGTACTTCTGAAGGAGGCAATGCAGGTTTTGCAGGTTCAGGAATTGGTTTGATTTCAGTTGATTCAGCCTTCCATGAAAGTAATAACTTGCCGGTTGAACAATAAATATAAACCTCTGCTTCATCAGGCGATATATTTTTAATGGTATGAGTAAATACCGCTTCTGGAGTCAAATCTGTAATATTTTCCCAAATGATGTCTTCTTGGCGTTTAATCACAATTCGTAAACCTTTCTGTGCGGATGTAGCAAATAGTTTGAGTATTGCATTCTTTGTGTCTTCAGTTTCTATATTCATTAGTAAATCAGAAGTGGCATTCTTTACTACCCCTAATTCACGATAAGGAATAAAATATTGAGTGAAAATTTTTTCCTCATAAGGTTGCAACCAAGTAAAGTCTGGTTGATTGTCGGTATAAACTCCGGTCATTAATTCGATATATGGCCCATCTGTGTCTGTCAGATTACGATCCCAGGCTTGTCCGAAATCTCCATTTCCCCAAGTCCATTGTTTTTTCCCGGGAGAGATGTGATGGTTGGCTACGTGTAATACTCCTGCTTGAGTATCGTTTTCATAACCGCCTACAAAGTTGTATTTTGAGCGGATAGCCATATATGAAGTGGGTACCGGTATATTTTTATAACGTGAGATGTCTACACCTGCTGAATAATCCATTTTATAATAAATGCCGGTAGCGATAGGATATTTTGATACATCTCGCTTACCGTGATCAAATACAGCATTGACATCGGCAGGGAAAACCGATTGATAGGCTTCATTGACAGCGACGGCCGGGTTAGCCCACCATAGGAAGGTCTGTGGAACAGGAGTCGGATTATATAGTTTTCCTTGAATTTCAAGTACAGCTTTGCCGGGACGTAGGGTAAAACCAGCCATACCTTTCTGATGGAACATCCGTTCGCGTTCGCTCACCCATACGGTAGCACTTCCATCTGCATTTTCTTCAATTGTAAAATCTACAGGTAGATAAGTGCTGGGTCGGTGATGCTGAGGCCAATTGAATTCAATACCGCCGGAAATCCAAGGCCCGGTCAGTCCTACCAAAGCAGGTTTTATAACATGGTTGTAATAAATAAAATGGCGTTTCTTTGTTTTATCATAAGCCATTTGTACACGTCCGCCCAATTCAGGAAGAATCATAATCTTGATATACTCATTCTCCAGATAAACAGCATGATAGGTTTCTTCTTGACAAGTATCTGAAATTTTTTCTATGACAGGATAAGGATAAACCACCCCACTACTTCCTTGATAAACTCTATTTTCAAAAAACATCGGATTCTTTTCCGGTTTGCCAATACCATAGGTAGGAAGCAGAATATCTTCTTCCCAAACATTTACTTTTATATCCATATCAGTTTTATTTTTTTGTTATTTCTTTTTCTATATCTTCCAAACTTTTCCCTTTTGTTTCCGGTAGTCGGGCACGAATAAAAAAGAAGCCCGTTAAGCATATGCCACCATATAACCAAAACGTTCCGGCTGCCTGTAATGATTCATTTAATAGGGGAAAACTGTAGGTGAGTATGAAGCTGGCTATCCATAAGAAGAGGGTAGAGATAGCCATAGCTGTTCCACGAATCTGTTGTGGAAATATTTCGGATAATACTACCCATACAATGGGGGCTAATGACATGGCATAACAGGCAATTGCCATCATTACCAGTATTAACATTATCCAACCACTCATTCCTGCAAAGTAACAACATCCCATCAGCAGATAGATAACAGCAAGTCCTGCCGAGCCGATTAACATTAATGTCCTTCTGCCCCAATGGTCAACAGTATAAATGGCAACAAAAGTAAAGATTACGTTAGTTACTCCCGTTATTACAATATTCATCAAGACATCTGACACTTCATAACCGGCAGCCGAAAAGACTTCGTGGGCATAATTGAATATAACATTGATGCCACACCACTGTTGGAAAACAGCCAAAACAATTCCCAGTATTAATACCCGCCGTACACCAGGTTGTGATAATGCTCTCCAATCGTATTTTTCTTTCACCTCTTTGGCGGCTAACCAACGTGGACTTTCAGGGATAATGAAAGCTAATATAAAAAATAAGGCAGCCGGTAATGCTTCTGCCCAGAACATCCATCGCCACGCCTGTTCTATTCCTTCCGCAGGAAGTTGTGAGGTTCCTTCTGTAAATAGGTTTGCTATCATCCAATTGGCAAGTTGTGCAGATAATATACCTAATACAATAGTCAGTTGGTTTAAAGATACCAGTTTTCCACGTATCTCAGTCGGTGATACCTCAGCTATATATATGGGGGAAACATTGGAAGCAATTCCTATACCCAATCCACCTACAATACGATAGAATATGAACCAGGAAAAATTATCGACAGCTCCTGTACCGACAGCAGATAGCAAAAATAATAGAGCGGATAATATTAATAGTTTTTTGCGACCATATTTATCACTCCAACTACCGGAGAAGCCTGCTCCGACTAAACATCCTAGTAAGGCGCTACTCATTGCCCAACCGCGTAAAGCTGCTGAATCTTCGATAGCGAAGAATGGTTCATAAAAAATTTTGGCTCCGCCAATTACTACCCAATCATAACCAAACAGGTAGCCACCCATAGCAGAAATAAAGCAGATAAATAGTAAATTCTTTGAATTAATGTTTTTCATTGTGTATTATTATATAAATCATACTGCAAAGGAATTGTATTTTTCTGGAATAGGGAATAGATAAATTATTGAATTGGATGGATAATCTTATGATAATAACTTTGCTGCCTGTATAAAAATCACTATCTTTGTTACTGTTAACTATAACTTCTACAGCAATGATTAAACGCAAAGATGGATTTTCGGGTGAAAGAGCTTTAGTACTTCCTGCATCAATTATACATACGATGGAAAATAATCCTTTAGCCAATGCGCTGCATATTACGGACATAGGATACTATCCACGGGCAGAACATCATTTTAGAAAACGGGAAACTCCCATCTCTCAATACGTATTTATTTATTGTGTGGAGGGGAGAGGATGGTTTAGCGTGAATGATGAACGTTATGAAATAAAGAGTAATCAATGCTTTATTTTACCTGCGAATGTACCTCATAGTTACGGAGCCGATGACACAGATCCATGGACAATTTATTGGATACATTTTAAAGGAGACTTAGCAGAATATTATGCTTTACGTTTATTGACCCCTATTGATATCAAACCTACTATTTACTCACGTATTAATGGACGTTTGAATTTGTTTGAAGAAATATATCATACTTTGGAATTGGGATATAGTAAAGAAAATCTGTTGTATTCTTGTTCGGCTTTCCATCATTTTCTTGGTACCATTTGCTATTTGCAAGAATATAGAAATGCTACAGTCAATGATATTTCAAATGATTTAGTAGATGCGGCTATTCATTTTATGAAAGAGAATATAGGAAAAAAACTCAGTATCTCTGAAATAGCCGAGCATACGGGATATTCTGTTTCTCATTTTTCTACCATTTTTAATCACCGTACAGGACACTCGCCTGTCAATTACTTCAATTTGTTAAAGATACAACATGCTTGTTATCTGATAGACTGTACAGATATCAAGATAAATCAAGTTTGCCATAAAATAGGAATAGAGGATTGCTATTATTTTTCCCGTTTGTTTTCTAAGATAATGGGAATGTCTCCCAGCAAGTATAGAAAACATAAGAAAGGATGAAATAAGACCTTATTTGGTGAATATTTACTTCATAATACTTCCTGCAAATAGGCTTTTACCTTGTCGATTGAATATTTTTACTGTATAAAAGCCATTGGGCAATGATACTAAAGATAGTTTATGAACATAACCGGTTTTCCATATTTCTTCGTTGGTCATATTATAGATGATAATAGTTTGTGCATCCTTTATTTCCGGCAGGTAAAGCATATTCCCTTTATTTAATAAAGGTATATCCATATCCGAAACCGTATTCAGAGTTAATGGAGCGCTTTCATTGCCAAAGCGGTCAGCGGCAGTGACGGCAAAGTATCGTTTTTGTAACCAAGGGAGCTTGGCTGTATATTCATACTCATTGGCAATGAGATGGGTAGCTATTAAATTTTGAGGTTGCTTAATGTCAACAGGATATGTATCGGAACCGTATAAATGGTATACAACAGATTGATTGCTGTTATCGGCTGATGCTTGCCAACTCATGCGAAGTTTGCCGTTCGCTATTTGTTGCACCGAAGGATGGGATGGAACAGAAGGTGGAATACTATCTGACCATGTCATAGGAGGGATCAATGCCGGGTAAGTATAAAAGTTTTCTTCCAGTTCGTCTAATACTCCTTTTGTGTTATCAAGTAAAAAGCGATTGCGAAAATAGGCTTGTCCGTTTAGCTTTATCTGACGGGTGAAATGGATTTGACGAACTATTTCGTCCAATGGCCAATCTTGTTCACGAGGGGAGAGGAAATAAATTCCCAGTCCGGGAATAATCCAACGTTTGCCGTCGTTCTCTTTCCAGTCCAAAGCAAAGGGATAGAAATTGTTTCCTTGGAAATACATCATTGGGAACAAGGCATCATGGATTCCTTCTTTTAACCATCTTTGTGCATCTTGATAGACTACATGATAAGCATTCCAGCCGCGAGAGGGATAACGGTTAGTGTCGCGATATTTGCCAATGGGCGAACTACTCACTTTTACCCATGGCTTGATAGACTTGATATCAGTATAAAGGCGGCGTACAATGTCGGTAATGTTATCCCGACGCCATTGTTTCAGCTCCTTTCCTTTTCCGTATCTGCGGTAGGTGTCTTTATCAGGGAATTTATCTGCCTGTTCGGGATAGCGGATATAGTCGAAATGGATACCATCTATGTCATATTGTGAAGTGATTTCTTTCACAATGCGAGAGAGGTATTCTTTTGTTTCAGGATTGCCCGGATCCAGATACCAGTTACCTTTATATAGTTTGCATATTTTTCTATTCCTTTGTACGATGGAGTTTCGTCCCAACAGCTTCACTTGCCGAGTGTTTCCGGCCGGGATAGTCACTATCCAAGCGTGCAATTCCATGCCTCGTTTGTGACATTCTTCAATAGCAAAAGCCAATGGGTCATATCCCGGATTACGTCCGGTATATCCCGTCAGCGATTCGGCAAAGGTCTCAATGGAGGACGGATATATCATATCCCCACGTAGGCGGGTTTGCAATAATACTGTATTGAAATTCGCAGCTTTCAAACGGTCGAGTATATCACATAATTCTTTTTTCTGGCGTTGAATTCCTGTTGCGCTTCCGGCTTTGGTACGCGGCCAGTCCATTCCGCCCAAGGTCGTGAGCCAAGTGGCGCGAATTTCGTATTTGGGCTGTGATATAACAGGTAAAGATTTTAGTATTATCAGTAATAAAGTTAGAAATAGTGTTCGCATTCGCTTTAATTTTATTGCAAAGATAAGAAGTAATCATTTAAATCGTTATTTTTGCAATAATAAAACAATTAAATAGAGTATATGATAACCTTTATTATTGCATTATTGGTTCTTATAGGAGGATATTTTTTATATGGAAGCTATGTAGAGCATCTGTTTAGTCCTGATAAAAATAAAAAAACACCGGCTCTGACTATGGAGGATGGCGTAGACTTTATTCCCCTTCCCACTTGGAAGATTTTCATGATTCAGTTTCTTAATATTGCAGGTCTGGGTCCTATCTTCGGTGCCATTATGGGAGCAAAATTCGGTACGGCCTCTTATCTATGGATTGTACTGGGAACTATTTTTGCCGGTGCTGTACACGATTATTTATCAGGAATGCTTTCTTTAAGGCATAACGGTGAGAGTCTTCCTGAAATAATCGGCCGTTATCTGGGACTTCCTACCAAACAGTTGATGCGTGGCTTTACTGTGGTTCTGATGATATTGGTCGGGGCTGTGTTTGTTGCCGGACCTGCCGGTTTGTTGGCCAAGCTAACACCCGATTATATGGACGTAACCTTTTGGATTATTATTGTTTTCATTTATTATATGTTGGCTACCCTGCTGCCGGTGGATAAGATTATTGGCAAGATTTATCCATTGTTTGCCATTGCTTTGTTGTTTATGGCAGTTGGAATATTAGCTATGTTGATATGGCACCATCCGGCTCTGCCCGAAATAACAGACGGTATACAAAATACTCATCCTGCCGGTTTGCCTATTTTTCCTATCATGTTTGTGTCTATTGCTTGTGGTGCCATTAGTGGTTTCCATGCTACACAGTCACCTTTGATGGCACGTTGCATGAAGAATGAAAAGTATGGTCGTCCAATCTTTTACGGAGCAATGGTGACAGAAGGTATTGTGGCATTGATATGGGCAGCGGCTGCCACTTATTTCTTTCATCAGAATGGAATGGAAGAAAGTAATGCTTCAATAATAGTAGATCGTATAACAAAAGAATGGTTAGGAACCATTGGCGGATTGCTGGCTGTGCTGGGGGTGATTGCAGCGCCTATCACCAGTGGAGATACCGCATTGCGTTCAGCTCGGTTGATTGTTGCCGACTTTATGCATTTGGAACAAAAAAGTATAACAAGACGTTTATTGATTTGTATTCCTATCTTTGCTGTGACTATTGGTATTTTGCTATATAGTCAGCGCGATGCGGCAGGATTTGATATGATTTGGCGTTATTTTGCATGGTGTAATCAAACATTGTCTGTCTTTACTCTATGGGCGATAACTGTATATTTGGTGCGCATGAAAAAGAATTATTATGTCACACTGTTGCCGGCTTTGTTTATGACAGCTGTTTGTTCTACTTATATTTGCATTGCGCCCGAAGGATTGGCTCTTTCCGGCTATATCTCTTATGTGTTGGGAGGAATATGTACGCTGGTTGCAGTTATAGGATTTATAACTTGGTATAAAAAACAAAATAGTATAGTATATGAGGAAATATAAGAAATCAACCTGGTTGCCTGTGGCTTTATTTATTTACACCACAATAATGGCTGTTTATTTTATTCCGCGGAATACGGAGATTGGTAATGCAGAAAAATATGTCACTATAGGGGTATCCTATCTTATTATTGCTTTGCTTTGGATTGTTCTTCGTAAGCAGGAGAAACGCAGAGAACAGGAAGGTCAGAATATGGAGAACAAAAAATAGAATATTTACTTAAACGACAATTGTATGAAGAAATTTTTAGTCAGCTTGGTGATGTTGGTAGTAACAACATTGGGTGCACATGCACAATTTGAAAAGGATGTTTGGTATGTGAATGCCTCACTGACAGGACTTGACCTCTCTCATAGTAAGTATGAAGGAACCAACTTTGGTTTTACATTGGGAGGTGGTGCTTTTGTAGCCGATAACTTTGCAGTATTGTTAAACTTTAAAGGACAGTATGTGGAACATGGAACAGATGAGACTAGTATTGGCGCGCAGGGACGCTATTATTTATCCAGCTGTGGAGTATACGGTGGACTTGGAATGGCTTACAAACATCTTTCTAGTGGGGATTATAAGAAAAATCTTGTTTGCCTGACACCGGAAGTGGGCTATGCATTCTTTTTAGGACGAAATCTGACAGTAGAACCTGCTGTATATTATGATTTGAGTTTTAATCATACTTCTGAATACAGCAAATTGGGATTCAAAATAGGATTCGGTCTTTATTTTTAAAGGTATGAAGTAAAAAAATACGGTAGGGATGGGGTTTAAACCTTCCCTACCGTAAATGATAAATTCTCAGAGCTTGTTTCTCTTTTTTCTTTATTTAGTGGGCATATAAATGAGTGAACGGAATCTCTTTACCATCATTTCCACTAACTTTCATTTTCAGTTGACCGCCGTTTTGATCAAAGTAACGAATTTCAATCGGGTGATATCCTTTAGCTAAAGCTTTTTGGCCTACTACTTCACGAGGACCATGAGGACCGTCATTATCAATTACTTGTTCGCCATCAATCACTAACGTACTGCCATCATCCGACAAGAGTGCAAAAGTATAAATATCATCCTGAGGAGCATTAATGTAACCTTTGATAATCAAACCGATATTACCTTTTACTTTCTTGGGAATCATTACATCTTCGATAGAATAATTTCCATTTACCGGTGCCTTTTCAATTTCGGTACATTTATTTCCTTTGAACTCATGCCAAGTAGCTTTCAATCCGGGATTGGATGGTGCAGCTGTAACGGCCGGAGTATACTCGCTCTTGATAAAACGAGTGGTGGTGATATCTCCCGGTTTACCGTTCGGGCGGAATGTGCGGAATGTGAAATCAGTTGTTTCAGTTACTTTTACCGGACCGTCATACTTAGGCGACTGCAAAGTGGGAACAGAACCGTCTGTGGTATAGTGTATTTCAGCACTTGGGTCGAGACAGGTGATGTTGACAATACCTTCACCGATAAAGGCATTTGTCTTGTTAAAACCCTCCAAATCAGGAATACGGTAATTGATATTCATAATGTTGAGGCGTTCAAATTGGTTGGCAAGACGCCGGGCAAATGCATTCCAGTCTTTCTGTGAAGGATTGCTCCAACCCAATTCGGCGATAGCCAACAGACGAGGAATTGCCATATATTGCATACGTTCACGTGAAGGAATCCATTCGCACCAAACATTACCTTGCACACCTAATACTAACGGTTGCATTTCAGCGTTTTGAATTTCGCTCATCGGATCATAATTATAAATATTGGCTACTGAATTCTTATCTTCCTGATAGTCTAGATAGAACTGTCCGTTAGGAGTGAAAATGATAGGATTTCCTTGTCCTGTTGTTTTAGAAGGAGCATTCTTAGCCCAACTGCGCCACCACATGACAGTTGCTGTTTTTGAAAGTCCGCCTTCGATAATTTCATCCCAACCGATCATTTCTTTTCCTTTATCGTTAAAGAATTTTTCCATATCATGAATGAACCATGATTGTAGTTCTTCTTCAGTCTTCAGCTTATTGTCACGCATACGTTTTTGACAGTCGGGACATTTCTTCCAGTTGGTTTTTTCTACTTCATCACCACCGATATGTACATATTTGTAAGGGAAGAGTTCGATGAGTTCGCTATATACATTCTTGCAAAATTCTATTGCCGAGTCTTTTCCGGGACAAACGGGAGAGGAGAAGGTGGTTCCCCAACCGGTTTCATCGAAACAAGATACCCCTTCATAATTGCTTATGGCAGCCAGCATATGTCCCGGCATATCTATTTCGGGAACAATGTCAATACCACGTACTTTAGCGTATGCAATCACCTCTTTGATATCTTCCTGAGTATAATAACCGCCATACAGTGTATCACCTTCTACAATGCGAATCTTGCTTTCGGGAATAGCCATGTCAGGATTATCGTTCACCTTTGATTGGCGGATGCATTCTTTGTCATGAGAATTGAATTTGCGCCAAGCACCTTTTTCGGTCAGCAAAGGATATTTCTTTATTTCGATACGCCAACCCTGGTCGTCGGTGAGATGCCAGTGGAACTTATTCATCTTATAAAGTGCCATTACATCCAACAGTTCTTTTACTTCATCTTTGGAATAGAAATGGCGTGAAACATCCAGCATGATGCCTCGCCAAGTAAAGCGGGGGGCATCATTGATTTCCACACTCGGAATAGCCCAATCTACACCGTCCACTATTTGTTTGGATTCAATTTGAGGAGGGAATAATTGGCGTAAAGATTCAATTCCGGCAATAACTCCACCATAAGAGTTTCCTTTTATATTGATTTTCTTAGTGTCGGTTTTTAATTGGTATGCACCCTCTTTGCCTTCAACTTCCCCCAATGAGAGGGTGATGGTTCCTTCTCCGTCTTGTACTTTTATGTTATATCCGGTGGAAGGAGAAAGTATTCCTGTCAGATATTCGGCAGCCGGAGCCAGCCGGGAATCAGTGATGCCGATGGTGCAACTTTTAGGAAGAACGAATGCGCTGCTGTCTTGTTGAACATTGTTCGGCAGCGGGACGATAGAAACGTCTCTGACAGAGGGAGGAGTGGAAGTACAAGCACCCAACAGCAATGAGCTCGTCACGGTGCAAGCAGCAATCCATTTTTTATAAGTCTGCTTAATCATAAGATAATTTTTTAGGTAGTTAATATATTAGTATTGGAATGTCACTAAAACACCTTTATGGTCTGTCGGCCATACATTCTGCGGTTCGATGAATTTATCTTTTGAAGTTTCCTGTACACGCTGAGAACGTACAATAGAACCTTTAGGACCAAAGATTGCTGCATCTTTCACGGTCAGCCCTTTTTCGGGATAGAACCAAATATAGTCGATACGGTCGCGTTCATCGGCTTTGGGTGCCCAAGTGATTTTTTCGGCAGGTTTGGCCGGATTGTCAGAAGGATAAGTAAAGCCGGGATAGTCAAGCACATTGGGATAGAAAGAACGGTAAGCATCAACGAAACCGGCTTCATCCAGCAAGACGGGCACTGTCCAAGGAATTACTAATCCGTGGTGGTCGTAAAGGTTCTTGGTTTCTTCTGTCCAATCCTGGTGCGAGGGTTCATTGAAATCACCACCCAAAATAATGGTATATCCGGCTTCCCGGTCTTTCTTTGCCTGCTCGATAAACATCTTGATGGCATCATCACGTTGTGACGCGACATTTCTTTCCAGAACTTCTTCAACTGTAGTGGGAATAGGAATTTCTTCCCAAGTAGAACCGTCATATCCACGTACATTATAATATGCATCATCCAGATAATCCAGATGAGAGGTATAAACGGCCATTTTCTTTCCATTCATGTCGGTTGTCAAACGGTAAATACTTCCGTGGTCACCGTTTTCGGGGAAGACAGTCAGTGAGTCGGTAATCGGATAGCGGCTAAGTAAACCGGTATCGTATGTATAGAAGGAATAATAAGTTTCTCCTTTTTCTTTCAGCGACCGGGTGAGGCGTGCTGTAAAATTGGTGTTATTATAATTACGCACTTCACTGAGGGTTACAAAATCGGGGCGAAGACGAATAATTTCATCGACAATAGCCTCATAACCGCCGGGAACCATGGTCCCTTCTTGCCAGATATTCCATTGCAAAACGGTAAATTCCTTTTTTTCCTGTGTGCATCCTGTGAGAACAAGCCATAGGAACATGGATAAATAAAGTAGTTTTTTCATTGTTTATTTATTTAAGATTATAAATATTTCTCTTTTAAGAACTGTCCGGTATAAGAGGCTGCACATTGGGCTATTTCTTCCGGTGTGCCGGCAACGACCAGATTACCACCCATTTTTCCACCTTCCGGTCCAAGGTCGATGACATAATCGGCGCATTTTATTACGTCCAGATTATGTTCGATGATAACGATGGTATGTCCCCTGCTGATAAGCGCGTCAAAAGCTTCCAACAACTTCTTGATATCATGGAAATGCAAACCGGTAGTGGGTTCGTCAAAGACAAAAATAGTAGGCTGTGTCTTTTCCACACTTAGGAAATAGGCCAGTTTCACACGTTGGTTCTCACCACCGGACAGTGTAGACGAAGATTGTCCCAATTTAATATATCCCAATCCCACGTCTTGCAGCGGAGTGAGTTTCTTCACAATCTTTTTTTGTCCGTGTTCGGTAAAGAATTCTATAGCTTGATTCACGGTCATTTCCAGTATATCATATATATTCTTATCTTGGAATTTCACTTCCAAAGTATCGCTTTTAAAGCGCTTGCCGTGACAAGATTCACATTCCAGCACCAAGTCGGCCATAAACTGCATCTCCACCGTAACCGTTCCGTCGCCTTTGCATTCTTCACAACGTCCTCCTTCGGTGTTGAATGAAAAGTATCCGGCTGTGTAACCCATTTGTTTGGCCAAGGGTTGCTCTGCGTAAAGTTTACGGATTTCGTCGTATGCTTTTACATAAGTCACCGGGTTGCTGCGTGATGACTTCCCGATTGGATTTTGATCGACAAACTCAATGTCCTTAACCATCTGTATGTCACCGCTGATAGAAACGAATTCTCCCGGTCGCTCACTGCTTTCACTGTATTCCCGTTTCAGCGCTTTATAGAAAACATCACGCACCAATGTGCTCTTTCCCGAACCGCTGACACCTGTAACTACTGTCATTATATTTAGAGGGAAACGTACATCCACTCCTTTCAGATTGTTTTCTCTGGCTCCTTTTATTTCGATATAATTATTCCAGGGGCGGTGTGATTGGGGTATTTCGATGGTTTCTTCTCCAAGTAAATAACGAACCGTATAGCTGTTACTGTTTTTTTTCAAGTCTTTCATGTCTCCCTGATAGACGATTTCCCCTCCCAAGCGTCCGGCTTTGGGACCGATATCTATAATGTAGTCGGCGGCACGGATGATTTCCTCATCATGCTCTACCACTACGACGGTATTTCCCAGTTCTTGTAATTGGCGTAATACTTTAATAAGGCGTTCGGTATCGCGACTATGAAGTCCGATACTTGGTTCATCCAATATATAAAGCGATCCTACAAGGCTGCTTCCCAGGGAAGTTGCCAAGTTGATACGTTGGCTTTCACCACCCGACAATGTATTGCTAAGGCGGTTTAATGTGAGGTAGCCTAAACCGACATCCATCAGGAAGTTGATTCGGTTATTAATCTCTGTCAGTATACGTTTGGCTATAGCAGTATCGTGTGTATCCAATTCTAATGTGCGGAAGAATTCCTTTAGGTCATGAATGGGTAAATCTACCAATTCGGATATAGAGCGTCCGCCTACTTTTACATATCCGGCTTCTTTTTTCAGTCTGGTTCCGTGGCACATGGGGCAAAGAGTCTTTCCGCGGTAACGTGCCAACATCACACGATACTGAATTTTATATTGATTCTCTTCCAGCATTTTAAAGAATGAGTCTATGCAGGCTTTCTCTTTTGGACCATGCCACAAGTAGTCTTTCTGCTCTTGCGTCAGTTCATAATAAGGAGTAAAGATGGGGAAATCGTGTTTCGGGGCTTCACGGATGAATTCTTTCAGCCACTCGCCCATCTTTTCGCCACGCCAACAAATCACAGCTCCGTCATATACACTCAGAGCGCGATTGGGGATGACAAGGTGTTCGTCTATTCCGATTACCTTGCCGAAGCCTTCGCAATTGGGGCAGGCACCAATGGGGGAGTTGAAAGAAAACATTTGGTCGTTGGGTTCCTCAAAGGTAATACCGTCTGCTTCAAACTTCGTGCTGAAGGAAAAAAGTTGTGTGCTGCCGTCCGATGAATAAAAGCGGAGCATGCAGGCTCCGTCACCTTCATACATGGCTGTTTCGGCCGAGTCGGTCAGTCGGCTGATGCTGTCTTTGCTGTCATCGGCCGTCATACGGTCTATCAGTAAGTAGATATTTTGTTGTTTTCCTTCGGCCGGCACTTGTTGCAGGAAGTCCTCGATACGCATAACCTCGCGGTTCACTTCCACGCGCGTAAATCCCTGTTTTAAGTCAATGTCCAGTTGTTCGGCAATGCTGCGTCCTTCGCGTGGCAGTAGTGGAGCGAGCACGGTATATTTAGTCCCTTTGGGAAAAGAAAGCATACAATTCACGATGTCTTCCGCACTGTGTTTCTTCACCACTTGTCCGCTGATGGGGGAGTATGTTTTCCCCACACGTGCGTACAGCAATCGCAGATATTCATATATTTCGGTCGAGGTTCCTACGGTGGAACGCGGGTTGCGACTGTTTACTTTCTGTTCGATGGCAATGGCAGGGGGAATTCCTTTGATAAAATCACATTCCGGTTTGCTCATTCTGCCCAAAAACTGGCGGGCGTAAGATGATAAGCTTTCCACATAGCGACGCTGGCCTTCGGCGTATAACGTGTCAAAAGCCAATGATGATTTTCCGGAACCGGATAAGCCTGTAATGACTACCAGTTTATTGCGGGGAATATCCACATCAATGTTTTTGAGGTTGTTGACCTTGGCTCCTTTGATAGATATATAATTACTTTCTGACATTCTTTTTGCATTTAGTTGGATATGCAAAGATAGTCAATCCTGCTCGGATACGTTTCATTCCGTAGGGTGAAAAAATGTTGTTCTATAGAAATTTTTCAGTAGTTTTCTTCTGACGGGTGTTTTGGGGTAATTAGGTCACTTCTCCAAAAGATTATGATGAAACCTGTGGCAACAGTGCTGAACTGGCTGATGTAGTCTCTTATTTGCCGGTTCCTGACTCTTGTTTAAACTTTAGTTCAAGCTGTTTTTATCATGTTGTGGATGCTGTAGGTCTGGTGTTTATTTAGGAATACTAAGATGTTGTAAATTTACAGAATTAAAATTATCCTCCAAGGGTTCGTATTGATTTATTTGAAGATAGAGGCATGAAATCTTTATTTTGCCTGTCGTTATCTCGCTGTTTCATATTTTATCTTTATCTTTGTCTGCGAAAACTATTAAAATAGCGAAGACTTAAAATGAGAGCAAAAACGATTTTTCTTTTATTGATAACGCTCCTTCTGACATCGGCGGTCAATGCCAGGTCACGTTATCCTAAGCGTGAATTTCGGGGTGCATGGATTCAATGTGTAAATGGGCAGTTTCAAGGAATGCCTGCAGAGAAGATGCAGCAGTTATTAATCAGACAACTGAACAGCTTACAAGAAGCTGGTATTAATGCTATTATTTTTCAGGTGCGTGCTGAAGCAGATGCCTTGTATAAATCATCTTACGAGCCGTGGAGCCGCTTCCTTACCGGGGTGCAGGGCAGGGTACCGTCACCTTATTGGGACCCTATGCAGTTTATGATAGATGAATGTCATAAGCGTGGAATGGAGTTTCATGCCTGGATAAATCCTTATCGTGCCAAAACAAAGGGAACGGTAGCCTTGTCGCCCATTCATCCTTACAACAGGAACCCTGAACGTTTTGTGACTTATGCCGGACAATTGTATTTTGATCCGGCATTACCTGAGAATCGTAAATATATTTGTAAGATTGTACGCGATATTGTTACCCGTTATGATGTGGATGCCATTCATATGGATGATTATTTTTATCCTTATCCTAATCCGGGAGAGGATTTTCCCGACAATATCAGTTTTGCACAGTATGGTCGCGGATACAGTAATAAAGCCGATTGGCGACGTGACAACGTGAATGTGTTGATAAAGGAAATCCATGAGACGGTGCGCGAGTGCAAGCCGTGGGTGAAGTTTGGAATTTCTCCTTTTGGAATTTATCGTAATGTGAAGAGTGACCCCAATGGCAGCAACACACGTGGTTTGCAAAATTATGACGACTTGTATGCTGATGTGTTGATGTGGGTGAACAATGGTTGGGTGGACTATAATATTCCTCAAGTTTATTGGGAAATCGGTCATCCGGCTGCCGATTATGATACATTGATCCGTTGGTGGGCGAAGAATGCTTCCGCCCGTCCTTTGTATATTGGTCAGGATGTGATGCGTACGGTGAATAAGCCCGACCTCCATAATCCGCTTATCAATCAGATGCCGGCTAAGATGAAACTCCAACGTGCTTTGCCTACTGTGCAGGGAAGTTGTCAGTGGTATGCTTCGGCTGTGGTGGATAATGCAGGAAACTATCGCACCATGCTTGTAAAAGATTACCACCGTTATCCGGCTTTGCCGCCTACATCGCCATTTATGGATGATAAGGCTCCTGATAAAGTAAAGAAAGTGAAAGATGTTTGGACACAGGATGGATTGTTGCTTTTCTGGCAGGCACCAAAGGCGAAAACGGAAATGGATAAGGCTGTGCAATATGTGGTTTATCGTTTTGATAAAAAAGAAAAAGTGAATCTGGAGGACCCTTCTCATATTGTTGCTATCACGCGTGATACTTATTATAAATTGCCTTATGAAAACGGCAAGACAAAATACAACTATGTTGTGACGGCTCTCGATCGTTTGCATAACGAATCTAAAGGGGCAAAGAAGAAAGTAAAATTGTAGACAAACAGCATAATAGTACTGAGATATTAATAAGTAAGAACCACGTTTCACACGTGTCATGGGGTTAATTTGTTGTTTTACAGGTGTTTATGGTGAAAGGTTTAACTCAAGCCGCCGAGAGCAACGGATTATGTTCATGACAGGTATGATGCGTGGTTTTGTATTTTGGGGGAATAGTTTGAACACTTAACATATCATATCACCAACAAAGGGAAGAATAAGCCGTTTCTTAGGGGTGGCTAAGGCCTTTTAAACGGAAGATTATTACAGTCTCCGACAGTGGACCGTACAGTCCGTTGCGGTGGACTGTATAGTCCGTTACCGTAGACTGTATAGTCCATTGCCGTAGACTGTAGTAATCCGCCTTACAGACAGGCATAATAGAAAGGATGAAAACGCTTAGTCCGGCTAATGAAACGACTTAGGGAGTTTAAAACGTATGCAGAGGTTGAAAACCGGAGGAGACAACACACGGTGACAGAATCAAGTTCTTTTTTTGAAGCACCTCTCCGGCTTTTTGAAGTAAATCCTTCCTTTTGTCCGATTATTATCTTGTAACTGTTACAAATTCATAAGAAATTTATATGTTAATTCATTTTTATTTCGTTACTTTGTAGCCGGATAACAAAAAGGAACACGAATATGCGATATGTGTACGTAACGGGCTATCTATCACTGGCTGCTATCATACAACTGTTAATGGGAAATTTTCCATTGTCGTTTGTGGCATTTCCGCTGAATATTGTTTTTGCGGTTATTTGGCTGTTCTTATTGTGGAAATTATATAAGGAAAGTAGAAAATCGGCTTTTACACGCTTCCTTTACTCCCCTCAAACAAGTATTTTATCTATTTTCCTGCTCATAGCAGGTAGTCTGATTATTGGATTATTTCCTCAGTTGTCTGATGTGGAAGCTGCTATGCGCACCGGTGTTTGGGCTTTGTTGGGCTGTTATAATTTTATGACTTCTTGGATATTCATTGCCATTCTCTTTTTGCTTTTAAGCAATTTAGCAATGATTACTTTTCATGCTTATTACCATCGAAAGACTGCCCGTTGGCGTTTCCTGCTGAACCATGCAGGATTATGGCTGGCACTTTTCGCCGGATTCTTTGGAAGCAGTGATACCCGGACATTGCGTATTCCTCTTTATAAAGGAGAACCGGCACGTGAGGCTTTTGACATGAATGGCGTTTCCTATCATTTGGATTATGAGATGGAACTGCGTTCCTTTTCCGTGGAATACTATCCTAATGGAAGCCCTTCCCGTTTTGCTGCCGAGGTGCGCTTGGGTGATGATGAGGCACTGTTGGAAGTGAATCATCCATACAGTTATCGGTTGGGAGAAGATGTGTACCTCACAAGCTATGACATGGCAAGTGGCAATGAAAGTAAATATTGTGTTTTACAAGTTGTGATACAACCGTGGAAATATATAATGGTGGCCGGCATATTGATGATGTTGGCGGGAGCTGTTCTCTTATTTATTAATGGTCCGAAAAAGTGTGTTAATCTGAAAAAGGTATGATAAATTGGGATAACTTCTATGTATTTGCGACACTGTCTGTTGGTTTATGGCTGGCAGGGGCAGTGTTTGCACTTCGTTCTTCAACGAGGAGCAGAATGGCTGTTGGTTTCACCATTGCCGGAATTATGGTATTGGGCATTTTTATTGCCGGATTATGGGAATACCTGCAACGCCCACCTTTGCGGACAATGGGAGAAACGCGTTTATGGTATTCATTCTTCATGGGAATAGCCGGACTTCTGACATATATACGATGGAAGTATCGTTGGATATTGTCGTTTTCTACTTTATTGTCTACTGTATTTGTCGTGATTAATTTGTTAAAGCCGGAGATACATGATCAGTCGCTGATGCCGGCTTTGCAAAGTGTATGGTTCATTCCTCATGTTACTGTATATATGTTTTCTTATTCGGTGTTGGGGTGCGCATTCATTATTGCCGTCACCGGATTGTTCTGCCACAAGGAGGAGTATTTGCAGACAGCCGATAATTTGGTCTATGCAGGAGTCGCTTTCCTGTCAATCGGTATGTTGCTCGGTTCTCTTTGGGCGAAAGAGGCATGGGGAAATTATTGGAGTTGGGACCCGAAGGAAACATGGGCAGTCATCACTTGGATGGGGTATTTGATATATATTCACCTTCATCTGTTCGGACGTGTGGGCAGCAAATCACTGTATGTGTTGCTCATTTTTTCCTTTTTGGCGTTGCAAATGTGTTGGTATGGAGTGAATTATCTTCCGGCGGCACAGCAAAGTATACATTTATATAATCGTAATAACTAATCAAAAAAACAAGCGTAACATGAAGAAAAGTACAAAATTAATGGTGGCACTGTTGGTTATAGTGGCGGCATTAGCAGTTACTTACCGGCTGATGAACCGTGTGCCTTCTGCCGATTTGGAGGCAAATGCGCAGATGCAGCAAATCATTACGGATGCCGGATGTTTGAGATGTCACACCTCAAACCCCGATTTGCCGTTCTATGCCAATATGCCCGTGGCAGGAAAGATTGTGATGGAGGACGTGAGCAAGGCTTATCGTGCTTTTGACATGACTCGGATGGCGGCAGACTTGAAAGCCGGTAATCCGGTCGATCAGGTGGCTTTGGCAAAAGTAGAAAAAGTGATTTTGGATGGCAAGATGCCTCAGCCCAAATACTATTTGGTGCATTGGGGAGCTTCCATCAGCGATACGAAAAAGGAATTGGTTCTTAATTGGGTGAAGAATCATCGTATGAGGCTGATGGGCGATGCGAATGTGGCTCCTGAATTCATCAATGAACCTATTCGCCCGATTGCCGATTCTATTTCGGTAGATGTGCGCAAGGTGCTATTGGGTGATATGCTTTATCACGACACTCGTTTGTCGGCTGATAATACGGTGTCTTGTGCCTCTTGTCACGGTTTGGATATGGGCGGCGTGGACAATAAGCAGTATTCGGAAGGAGTGGGCGGTCAGCTTGGCGGAGTAAATGCTCCGACTGTTTATAATGCAGCCTATAATTTTGTTCAGTTTTGGGACGGTCGTGCCGGCACATTGGCAGAACAGGCTGCAGGTCCTCCCTTGAATCCGGTTGAAATGGCTTGTGAATCCTTTGACCAGATAACAGCAAAATTAGCCGAAGACAAGGACTTTGTAAAAGCTTTTACAGAGGTATATTCAGACGGACTGAATGAAAAGAATATTACCGATGCGATTCAGGAATTTGAAAAGACGTTGCTGACTCCCAATTCACGTTTCGACCTTTATCTGAAAGGTGACAAGAATGCTATCACTGCCGATGAACTTGCCGGATATGAGCTTTTCAAGAAATATGATTGTGCAACTTGCCATGTAGGTGAAATCCTTGGAGGACAGTCATATGAGTTAATTGGCGTACAACATGATTATTTTGCAGACCGTGCGGCTGAAATGACAGAAGAAGACAACGGTCGGTTTAAGCAAACAAAGATAGAGCGTGACCGTCATCGTTTTAAAGTGCCTGGATTGAGAAATGTGGAATTGACTTATCCTTATTTCCACGATGGAAGCATGAAGACAATGGATGACGCCGTGCGTGCGATGGCTAAATATCAGTTGGGCATTGACCTTCCGCAGCAGGAAGTGGATAAGATTGTATCTTTTCTCCGTACTTTGACCGGACAGTATAAAGGACAGACTCTGACAAATAAAAATATGAGTATCTAGGAGCTTGGAGAGTGCTCTGAAAACCGAGAAGATGCTTGATAGCACATGAATGTGTCATAACTAAAGTAGCACATTAAATCATCAACTGTAGGGGCAGGGTTTGCCTGCCCGAATGCACAAATAAACTGCTTTCGGGCGAGCGAACCTCGCCCTACCGGTTAAATGACAGCATTATCGACGTTTTGACACGTTCCTTTCTTTATAGACTAATAAAGCAAGAATCCTGCCAATCCGCAGAGGATAATCATTAATATAGGGTTTATCTTATATTTGCGTGTTCCGAAGAAAGCTGCAAGGAAGATGATGATACTGATAATGAATTGATACCAATCTACTTTATAGCTGCCGAAGTTTTCTTTATTCATTAAAACGAGGGCTGCCGCAGCCAGCAAGCCTACCACTGCGGGGCGCAATCCACTGAATACGGCTTCAACAGCCGGGTGTTTTTGATATTTCAGAAAGAATTTGCTGATGGCAATCATTAAGATGAAGGAAGGAAAGACAACAGCAAATGTTGCCACAATGGAGCCGATGACGGCGAAAGCTTCGCTGTATCCCGCGTTCAGTACGGCAGTATATCCTACATAAGTGGCGGAATTAATGCCAATAGGACCCGGAGTCATCTGGCTGATAGCTACGATATCAGTAAATTCACCGGCATTAATCCAATGATAACGCGTCACTACTTCTCCCTGAATCAAGGAAAGCATGGCATAACCGCCTCCAAAACCGAAGAGACCTATCTTAAAGAATGTATAGAATAAATAAAGGAATATCATTTTGATGCATGTTTATGTTTGTACTTACCATAGAAAAAGCCTCCTACTCCGGCAATGATGATAATATACACAGGGGATATACCCAATAACCAGATAAGAAGTGCCGATACTATAGGTATCCATATTGTATAGCGGTTTATCTTTGCTGATGTTGCCATTGAGAAAGTAGGAGCGGCAATCAATGCGACCACTGCCGGGCGGATTCCTTTGAATATATTTTCTACTACTTCATAATTCTTGAATTGTTGGAAAAACAAGGCTATGGCTAAAATAATGAAGAAGGAGGGAAGTATGGTTCCGAGCGCCATGGCTAGAGCTCCTTTGAATTTGCGTAACTTATATCCTATAAAGATAGCTATGTTTACGGCAAATATGCCTGGAACAGACTGAGTAAGTGCCAATAAGTCGATAAAGTCTTCTTTATCAATCCATTTTCTTTTCTCCACTATTTCGTCTTGTATGAGTGGAACCATTGCATAACCTCCTCCGATGGTAAACAGGCCAATCTTTAAAAAGATGGCGAATGATTTTAAATAGAAATTCATGTCTTAATTTTGTTTCATATAAACGCTTGGCGGTACATCAAAGTATTTCTTAAAGCTATCTGTAAAATATTTCGGGTCGCCAAAGCCCAGCATATCTGAAACTTCGGATACCGTGTATTTCTTGCTTTTCAATAGTATGGCAGCTTCATTCATACGCACTTTACGGATAAACTCGCTGGGTGAATAATTTGTTAATGCTTTTATTTTATTATAAAAACTACTTCTACTCATATTGAAAGCAGCACATAAAGTGTCTACATTTAGTTCTTTGCTCAGATTTTTTTTAATGGTTTCGGTTACTTTTATAATAAATTCCTGATCTAAGTCCAATGGTGGGTGAGGCACATTTTCCTCTTCCGTGGTGAACTGGAATTGACTGTAACGTTTGCGTATAAGCTCCCTGATAGCAAGTACGTTGGTTATGTTGGCTTTTAAGACGCCGACATCAAACGGTTTAATGATGTATCTGTCTGCTTTGCTCTGTAATCCTTTGATAATACTTTCTTTATCATTCAATGCAGTTAGCAGAATGACAGGAATATGACTTGTTTCTACATCATTTTTCACAATACGGCACATTTGTTCTCCATTCAGTTCCGGCATCATAATGTCTGAAAGAATGAGGTCGGGCTGTTTGGTTTTGATAGAATTAATCACTTCTTGTCCGTTGCTGACTCCTGTTACTTGATATTCATCGGATAATATCTGTAATAAGAAAGTACGTAACTCCACATTGTCTTCGGCTACCAGAATATAAGGAGCTTCTTTATCTGCCTGTTTAAGTTGCGGAATAGGGGGAATGGTGACCTCCTCTTTGTTTTCTTCTCTCACGATAGGAAGCGGATCGATGACATCAGCTTTGGGGAAGAGTTTATTATTATATTTTCTGCTTTTTATAGGGAATGATAGTTTAAAGGTAGTACCCATATTCTCTATGCTGCTCATACTAATTTTTCCACAGTGGTTCTTGATGAGCTTGTAAGTAAGCATCATGCCGATACCGCTGCCGGTAATTTGTAAATTAGTGGCATTTTTCCCTCTGAACAGTTCCTTGAACATTTTTTTCTGGTCATTGGATGAAATTCCGATTCCGGTATCTGTGATGAACAGAAACCAATGGCTTTTACTTTTGGAAGTCTGAATTTTGATACTTCCTCCTTGTTGAGTGTATTTCAGTGCATTAGTCATCAGGTTTCTGATGATGGAATCCATCTTGTTTCTATCCAACCATACTTCTTGAGAAGTAAAATTGGATTCAAAATGAATTTCAATTTGTTTTTTCTCTGCGTATAGCTTGAATTGCTCAATGTAAGACTTAATATATGAATTTAATTCGTATCTGGATACATAAACGTTGGGCGTATAAAGTTCCTCTTTTTCGAAATTAATCAGATTACTTGCCAAATCAGATAAATTGTCTGTATTCTGAATAGCAAGGTTGATATTAATTTTCCCTTGTTCTGTCAGTTGTTCATTCTTCAGAATTTCTCCCAACGGAGCCTTTATCAAGGTCAGCGGCGTACGTATGTCATGGGCGGTGTTGATAAAGAATTGGATTTTCTCTTTAGAATTGTTCCTGTCTTTCCTTAACCATAAGAAACGTAAAATACTTACTGTAATTAATATTATGATAATAAGATAAATGATTCCGGCCCAAAAAGTTGCCCAAAAAGGGGGAGTTATGGTTATTTTTATAGCTCTTTCTTCCAATACATGCTCGTCATCCATCAGAATGGCTCTCACCCTCAGTTTATAATGCCCGGGATTGATGTTGGTATAACGTATCAGATTATCTGCTGTGGGACTTGTCCATTCATCGTAAAATCCTTCTAATTTCCAAGTGTATAGAATATTAGACGGATTGTCGTAATTAATGGAAGATACATTTAACGAGAATATATTTTGATTATAATCCAAAGTGATGTGTTCTGTATCGTCTATATCTTGGGTTAAAGGGGAATTCTTTTCACCGGGGAAAACCTTTTGATATAAGATGCTGAAATCACTGAATATCATTTTAGACTTGAAACGATTGGGCAGACTTACGGTGTCTGCTATTTCAATGGCTCCGTTTCCTGTTCCGAATATAAAATATCCTGATCGGGTGTGTATGCCCGATGAGGGATTGAAGTTCACAGCCATCAATCCTTGTTCTTTTGTCCAATTGGAGAATATTCTTTCTTTTACTTTGAAACGAGTTAATTCATTTTCGGTACTGATAACCAGATCCGTTTCCGAAGCCGGCAAAATGCAATAGATATTATTGGAAATCAATGCTGAGTTTTTTATATGATAACGCACGACTTTGTCAGTGTTATTATTATATACCCACATGCCCGAACCATGAGTACCGATATAGGTAATATGGGCAACAGTATCTTGATAAATCGTATTGATACATCCAATTTCAGAATCCAGATTGACCGGTTTCAGTGTTTGGTTTCGTTTATTGAATTGGTATAGCCCATTGATGGTACCTATCCACAGGTTGTATTGGTCCTTGTTCTTAATACAGGTAACCGGAAAATCCATACCGTAGCACTGAATTTCTTTTGTTTGTATATTATAACTTTTCAGGTTATAATAGCCACCTGCCCAAATGATTCCATCATTGTCCTTGTAGATGCAACGTATGTATTTATCAGGGCGGATATTGGTCCATCCTAGAGTGGATTGATGAGAAAAATATTTAGGCACCATGTCTTTCTTGTTGATTTGATACATTCCCGACATATATCCTCCTACCAATATGGTGCCGGGGGCTGTTTCGCACATGGAAATAAAGACATGGTTCTGATTTTGTGTGTCGTTCTGATAAGTGGAAAGAAGGCACTTCCACTGTTTATTCTGAGAATTGTAAAAACAGATGCCATTACTTGTAGCATACCAAATATCACCTTCCGAATCCTCTAAAATAGAGTTCACTTGATTGTCTATTAGTGAATTTGGATTGTCATAAGAATGTTGTATCCATTTATAGCCCGGATATTTATTCGAGAATAAGGTAATTCCGACAGGATAAATGGCCATCCATAATTTGTCATCTTTATCAATGAATATGTCATTCACAATATTCCCATTCATTTTGTTTGAATGATTGTGATCGGCAATCAGAAAAGGGGATAATTCGCGAGTGAATAAATTGAGTTTGTAAACACCTGCTCCATTAGTGGCTATCAGGACTTCGTCTATTTTCTTGGGGTTGGCTATGATTGTATTGACTGTAATGTCCAACAACTTTGTGGGAACATCCATTAGTTGTTGAGTATTGATGTTATATAGATATATACCGTCTCTCAGTGTTCCTATAATAAGAGTCTGAGTGCTTTTGTGAAAATACAGATAAGTAACAATTTGGAATTGGTCCAATTGGGGATGTTTTTGTATCTGTAGTTGATGCTTATCAATTAGTTCAACGCAAAATATATTATGATTTGTTCCTAAAAAGTATTGGTTATTTCCGGCTTCTGTAATGCAGGTAATCTCTTCCTGAATAGAACTGGTCAGGCGAATCAGTTTTTCCTGGTCGATATCAAAAATGTATTGTTTGTCTTTGGTACAAAGCCAAATATTGTTTTTGTTGTCCAAATAAGTGCTGATGAGTGGAAGCCCACTGTTGCTTTTGTCTTTGCTGGCAAAATTATAGGCCAGCTCGTATTTGTCTTGTAGTGAATTGTACTTAAAAATATATCCGTTTTTTCCTATTTCCCAAATTACGCCGGCTGTATCTATTTCCAAAGTATTCAGGTTGGGAAAAGATTTCATATTAGGTTGACCGTCTGCTGATAAGCTGTAATGAACATATTGCTTGCCATTGTACCTGTCGATTCCTTCATGGGTGAGGAACCACATATATCCTTTATTGTCTTTTTGTATGGACAGGACTCTACGACTGCTCAAGCCATCGTTAGTATCTAGATACTGGTAAAGTTGGGCAGAGACAGAAGTTATAAAAATAATCGTAAAGTATATAAGTAAAAGAGTCCTTTTCATAATGGTATTTAGACGCGAAAACCTTACAAAGCTCGCAAATTTTCTTGTCATTTCAAAATCTATTATATGTAAAAAAAGCGGCAATCAGTATGATATACCGCTTTTTTAGTAAATATAACAAATCGTTTTATCATTTGTTCATTTCAACCCATTTTCTTGCGTTGACAAATGCTTCAATCCATGGTGTTACTTGGTCTTTGTTTATTCTGTCAGAAGGATAGTAAGCATTTTGCCACGGGAAACAAGA
>ULST01013814.1_pt1 | contig 87860 bp, 110 predicted proteins | sample 1956951 | NCBI WGS metagenome assembly ULST01 (sample SAMEA4835716, study PRJEB28245) | human gut metagenome | biome: gut microbiome; material: fecal sample | place: Denmark | collected 2008 | reverse complement strand
CCCACCTCCTGAATCAAACAAGGAGCCAAGCAAGCCAAAAGCTGCTGCTATATCTCCTGGTAGAGTATCAGTGGATGAAGATAACTCTTTACTCAGTACTCTGAAAGGGATGACCGTAATGGTAGACCCTTCTTTTCGTGTTGAAGTAATCCCTTTGATTCGTGATTTATATAAGGTAAATCCGGATATGGGCATTGCTTTGCAGGATATGTTTAAGTTGGCAAATACTGGTCATACGGTAACATTCCCAAACAACTCAGATGCTGAAGCAGATAAGATGAGAAAACATCTTACTGAAGCTACTAAGAAATGGTCTAGGTATACTGCTGGTATAGATGGTCTAGTTAATAAGATGATTGTACAATGCCTTGTTAGTGGAGCTATATCCGTTGAAGGAGTTCCTAATGATATGTTGGATGGTTTGGATACAGTCTTATTCCTTAGACCCGAGAACATTGTTTTCAAAAGAGAGAACAATGGAGTATATTCTCCTTACCAGAGGAATAAGAATTACTTCGTAAAGCACCAAGATTATATCAAACTAAACCCAGAAACTTATGTGTATGCTGGTATGTTTAATGATACCGATGAACCTTATGGGATTCCACCATTTATGGCAGCATTGGATTCATTAAAAGGCCAACATGATATGAAGGTTAACTTCAAACACATCATGGAAATGGTTGGTATGGTAGGATTCTTGGAAGCTAAGATGACTAAACCAGACCAGAATCCAAATGAAAGCTTACAAGCTTATCAATCCCGTCTTGAACGTACCTTAAAAGATTTGAAAAGAAATCTTCGTAATGGTATGAAAGATGGTATAGTAACTGGTTACATTGATGACCATGAGTTTAAACTCAATTCAACTACCAAGGAACTTGGTAATATTGAGAAACCTTGGAACATGAATCAGCAATCAGTTGCAAATGGTTTGGGAGTTAATGGAAACCTTATTGGAGTTAGTTCAACAACAGGAGAAGGAGCAACGGGTATAATGCTGTCTAAATTAATCAGCCAGTTAAAAAATATCCAAATGCTTGTAACTTATGTATTGGATTTTCTTTATTCTCTAGAACTGCGTCTGGCAGGCTTTGATAATAAGGGAATAAAGATATCATGGGGAACTTCAACTATCTCTGATGAAGTTAAGGTTCAACAAGGTCTTCAGTATAAAATCCAAAACCTGGATTTATTATATAAGGCTGGTATCATTAGCCAAGACCAATATGCTTGGGCAATGGGTTATGATTCTCCTGATGAAGACGAACCAAGAGTTTCACTTGAGGACCAATTTGCTAAGGGTAATTCAGACCCTCAAGAGGGAACCAAGAAGAAGCAAAGGCAGGATGATAAAAACCAATCTGCTCGTAGGTCAAGAGATAAAACTAATCCGGCTCCATCTCGTGGAGACCAAAATACAAAAGCAAGATGAGTAAATTTACTAAGAAAAACAAAGAGCATCTTGATTCAATGGTGATTGGCCAGGGTCATACCATTATGGCTGGGTATATCCCAGAAGCAGTTGGAGCCCAGGCTTTCTCAGAGAATTATTACAAATGGAAGACTCCGACACCGGATACCATTGCTCAATTTGGATTTTGGGGAGGAGATATAGATTATAATACCTATTATCCAAACCTTGATAAATCAGAACTTACTCCAAAGGACGAAGAGTTCATAGAACCTATGTTTAGATTACTTTCTGAAACGATTGTATCTAAGAACTGGAACCCTACTGACTTTGGTCAGAATGGAGTACTTAAAGCTTCTATGAAGATGTTACTTGGACAAACAGTAAATTGCGACCATGAAACCCATATTGGTAATGCAATTGGAGCTGTATCTCAAGTAATGTGGCAGGAGTCTTATAAGGATGGAAGCTTTACTATACCTGCAGGTATCAATGGTATTCTGAAGATTGATGGTAAAGCTAACCCAAGAATTGCTAGAGGTATTCTTATGGAACCTCCTTCAATTCACAGTAACTCAGTAACAGTACAGTTTAAGTGGGATAAATCACATCCAGGAATGGAAGATGGTGAATTCTACCAAAAGCTTGGTACTTATGACTCTAAGGGTGAAATGATTCGTAGAGTAGTTACTGAAGTAGTTCGTTATATGGAAACATCTCTGGTATCTCATGGAGCCGATTCTTTTGCTCAAAAGATTGGTGAAGATGGTAAAATCATTAATCCAACCTTTGCAAAAAGAACCTGGTCTTCTTATGAGGAATATCGGGATGACAAGTCCAAACAGTACTTCTTTACTGACTACAAAACAGACTTCAACTCATTCCAAGAAAAGGACAATACTCCAGATTCTTTTAATGATAATGGTACCCAAGAAAATCATAATCCTAATAAAGAAAATATGAACAAAGAATTGCAAGAATTTTTAGAAAAGCTTTTCGGAGATAACATGTTATCTCTGGCAGAAGGCAAAGAAATGACTCAGGAAGAAGTTATTTCTTGTATTCAAAGCTTGGTATCATCCAAAAACAGTCTTCAGACAACGGTAGATAATCTTACTACAGAGAAATCTTCTCTTACAGAACAGATTACCAATCTGAATGCAGAAGTTGCAAACTTGAAGGAAATGGCAACTGTAGGAAAGAATCATATTGCTTCTCTCCGTGAAGATGCCGTTGCTACTTACAAGAAGCTGATGGGTGACAAAGCCGATGAAACTATTGTTACAATGTTGAATGCCGAAACTACTGGCATCGTTACTCTTATCTCCTTGACTAAGGATTATCAGAGTCGTCTGGAAGAAAAATTCCCAATGGTATGTGCAAGCTGTGGTTCTCACGATGTAAGCCGTGCTTCTTCTGTTGCAGAGAATGACAATGAGGATAAAACCAAGAAACCTGCAACTACTTCAAATGCAGAAGCCAAGTCTACTTCGGAAACCCTTGAAGACTTGTACAAGAAGAAATTCAAGTAATAATCGATAAATATCACTGTTATGACTAAAATCGTAAACAAAGACCAGCCAATGACGCTGTTTGGGGAAAAGACCCCAAGAGCGGTGATTTACAAAAGTGAATCACACAAATTGCACCAAGCTTTCTGTGTAAAAGATGGTGAAACAATTTTGCAAGGTATGCCGGTAGCTCTTGGAGAAGACGGTTTAATTGAACCTTACACTGAATCTACTCAGGTATATATCGGAGTGGCAGTAACCGACAATGTAAATCCTGCTTACCAGGCACAGAACAAATTCCCAGTAGAGGTAACTGTTGCTGTAGAAGGTTACATGATTTGTAACTGGGTATCTAATGCTGCTGACTTAAAAGCAGGATATATAGTTCCCTCTGGTGACTTGCTGAACGACAGATTTGTAAAAGCAAATCAGTCAACAGATGCTACACCTTTCATTGCCATCATACCTGCAGATGAGGCAAACGAGGTAATTCAAGTACTTATTAAATAAGAGAAGAAGAAACATGGAAAAAGTTGATATTTCAAAATTGAAGAGAGAAGACTTCGCAAAAGAACTTCCTCAAATGGTACAGCAGTTGGATGCTTACCGTCAAGGTTCACAGAACAAAAAACCTGTGGACATCACATTAGGTGAACTTACCACTGGTAAATGGGGTATTACCCAAGATGAATTGTTCGAGAAGTTGGATATCAATCCGAAAATCGACACAATGGAAAACATCTTCACAATGCCTCAGCAAGATGTTCGTTGGATTGTTCCGGAAATCATTCGTTCTGCCATCACTCTTGGTATGCGCCAGGCTCCATTCTATCCGGAGATTATTGCATCTGACCAGTCAATCAGTGGTCTTAGCGCAATCATGCCGATGGTTAATATGTCCGATGCTGCTCCTGCAAAGGTTAACGAAGCAGAAACTATCCCATTGGGAGATGTAAGCTTTGGACAGAAATCAGTAAGTCTCTTCAAAATTGGTAAGGGATTCAAACTTACTGATGAAGTTCGTAACTATGTATCTCTGGATGTATTGGCAATCTACCTTCGTGACTTTGGTGTTCAGCTCGGTTATGCAATGGATACTCTGGCAATGGATGTTGTTATCAACGGTAACAAACCCGATGGTTCAGAATCTGCTCCGGTTATCGGTGTATACGAAACTACGAATGGTATCACTTACAAAGATTTGCTGCATATCTGGGTAAGAGCTGCTCGTATGGGACGTAACTTTACTACTATGATTGGTGGTGAAGACCAAGCAATTGAAATGCTGAACTTGCCGGAATTCAAAGAACGTCATTCTGGTACAACTGAAGCTACACTGAATGTGAAGTCTCCTGTACCTAAGAATGCTAACTTCTATATTCACCCGGGTACACCTGACCAAGGCTTGCTGTTGATTGATACAACTGCTGCTTTGATTAAACTGACTGCAAAACAGTTGATGCTTGAATCAGAAAGAATTGTATCAAATCAGACTCAGGCAATCTATGCTACTCTGACTACAGGCTTCTCTAAGATGTATCAGGATGCTGCATTGATTCTGTCTGCAGAGAAGAAGTTCACTGAATTCGGATTCCCTGAATTCATGAACATTGACCCATATCTCTTGGTTAACCTTGAGTAATAATACACCTGGTTTATTTTACAAATAATTCCATTTCTTGATGGGGTAGGTTTTGCGAGGACCTACCCCTAATTTTAAACATCTAAAAACTTAGTAAAATTATGGATAAATATAAAGTAACTGTAGGTGCTAAAGCTTACAGCTTCCATGACCAATCTACAGGTATTACAATTTGTAGAGGAGAAGAAAAAGAATTGAGTGCTCGTCAATACAGAACCAAAAAGATTCAGATGGCTTTGAATTCAGGTCACCTTCGTTTGGTTCTTGATAAGAAAGCTACCGACAAATACTCCAATGAGGATATAGATAAGTTGGAAAAGAAACTGAATGCTCAGTTCGAAAAGGGTATGGAAATCAAAAAGATTGCCAAAGCCTATACTCTCGAAGAAGCAACCCTTATCGCTGCTCGTCACGAAATTGTTGCCGACAAAGGTGATACAGTTGAAACTCTGATTCAGGTTCTGTTGGAAGAGTTCGAAGAATCTAAAAAATAAGATACCATGGACAATCTAGACTTTGTAGCTATTGCGAATGGTCTGGAAGTTTCATTTAGAGTATTAACCAAAGTCCCAGCCAAGGCCATTTTTGACTGGGACTTTGGTGATGATAAGGGGTCCGTTTATGATGTTAAACAACCTACTTATACTTATGAAAAGTCCGGATTCTATACAGTAGCGTTGAACATAACGAACTCCGAAGGACTTAACTTAAATGCAACTAAAACCGTAATTGTAAATACCGAGTCTAAAACTACATTAACCGATAGTATATATAACCTAATTAATTATTACATTCCTTCAGAAATCTCAGATGGTATGTCATCAGAAGAGAAAGCAATGTACATAACTAAATGGCAGTTATATATCCAACCGCTAGTAAATCATATTATCCCACTGGATAAATATAATGATGAGTTAATGTATGAAGCTCTAGAAAACCAATTAATTATGGAATTGGCAGCATGGGATTATCTCAATGTTAAGCTCCTTAATTTATTAACAAGTACAGGAGAATACCTAAGTCAACTTACTTCAACCAAAGAACAAGTTGGTGATGGTTCTTCTAAACCGGAACAAGCTCGAGGTGATAGAATCAAACAAATCACAACTGGGCCTACTGAAGTACAGTACTATGATACACTTGCCGATGCAACATCTTCCCTATGGAAAACATTTTCTCAAGCAATGCAACCTGGTGGTATCATAGACGAGTTAAGAAAAAACCTTTGTATGTTAGCTGGACGATTGGAAATCTACTTACCATTCTGTGACCAAGCAAGTCATGTAGTAGTTCCAAGAGTAGTAGACAGAAGAAGACCTGGATTAATAGATGGGCCAAACCCCAGCTCTCCAGTAAAACGTAATGGTAGAACCTTAATTAGAAAACGATGACCAAGACTCCTCATAGATTGGTTAAGAACCGGTCTTGGGATAGATACAAGAAGATTATAAATGATTTCTTGGATGTAGATGCTGGTAGGCAAACTATAACTTGGGCAAAGAATGTAAATCAACTCCTAAGTCATGGAGAAGATGAAATCCCTAAATATTATAATATACCAATCGAGGCATTATGTTATTACAATGCCTTCAGAAACTGGCCAATTAATAAGGCAACAGTAACTGGAGAACTCGATGATGAGAATTTATCAATACTGGTTACTAAATCATATATAGAACAACTGGGATATTTAACTCCAGAAGGCTATTGGGATTTTAACTGGTCTGAAGATAGATTTGTAATCAACGGTATCACTTATAAACCTTCGGGAGATACACAAGTTGCCCAAGCCAAGGATGAAGCATTAGTCTTCATGGTTATCCTAAAAAGGGACCGAGATACCAAAATACAATTCGTAGAATAAAATTGAAAAGTATATGGCAAAGATGTTAATGTTACGATGGAAACCAATTAATACTGGGAACGGTATTTGGTTTGACAGTAACCTGATTGTCTTGAACGGTACATCTGGAGTACATATTGAAAGTAAGAAAAGTAATTTAGACGTTACTACATTCCAGTCTATGACCGGAGGTAAGTTCGTTACTTGCTTTCAAGATTACTTTGGAGAAGTTTGGGATAAGATAATACCTCATCCAGGTATTGGCCAGGTGATAAAATTCCGTATCAATCAACTTCCAGATTATGCAATAATCAGAGGTGATATTGAAGACGGGGGAGACCCAGACCCAGAACATCCAGATATTCCAATGAATGCCTTCTGTGGAAAAGAAGGAGAACCATTCAGGGATAAGAATTCTGACTTCTTCTGTGGTAAGTAAGTAATCAATCCTTAAAATAATAATGATATGTACGTAAGTAAGTATTACACAAATGAAGAAATTGACCAAAGACTTTTACAGGGTTATTTCGATGACTTCGTAAAGGCTGGGTTTGCCGGAACTATTAATGAGTTCTGGGCATTCGTTCTTTCTATTGCCAATAAGGTAGATAAGAGAGAAGGATACGACTTATCTAAAAATGACTTCACAGATAAACTCAAAGAGAAACTGGAGGGCATTGAAGAAAGAGCAAACTACATCACTAAGCTTTCTCAGTTGGAGAATGATACTAAGTTCCAAACTGAAGAACAGGTAAGACAAGCTATCAGTGATTTGATTGATGGTGCTGATGATGCACTTGATACATTAAAGGAATTGGCAGAAGCATTGGGAAATGACCCGAACTTTGCTACTACAATTACTAACAAACTAACGGATTTACGTAATGCACTGACAGATGAAGTTAACCGAGCTAAGGAGGAGGAAGGAAAACTGAGTACCCAAATTAGTGAGGTTAACTCTAATTTCATCAAGGCAGTGGATTTACTTAATGATAAAATCGACACTGCAGTTACTAACCTTATCAATAAGATAGATAAAGTAGAAGCAAAAGTCGATAAGAATACTGCTGACATTGCAGACCTCAGAAATGAAACTACTGGTTCATTGGCAGAAGCTAAAGCTTATGCTAAAGACTTGGTAGATAAAGAAGCTGAGCTTCGTAAAACTGCCGATGATGCTTTATCAGAAAGTATTCACCAACTGAACACCTTGCATATCAATGATAAGGCAGAGCTCAAACAAGATATTGCGGCAGAAGCCCAATTGAGAGCAAATGCCGATGCAAATATTCAGTTGAAACTAACTGAAGAAATCACCAATCGTCAAACTGGTGATGCTGCCTTAGAAAGTAAACTTTCTGATGAGGTAGTAAATCGCAAAGCTGCCGATGAAACTCTTCAGAATTCAATTACCAAAGAGGTAGCTGACCGTACTAATGCAGATAATACCCTCCAGGTAAACATTGATAAAGAGGCTCAAGCTCGGGAATCTGCAGACCAGGTTCTTCAGACTAATATTAATTCTGAAGCTGCAACTCGTACTGCTCAGGACCAAATCCTTGACCAGAAGATAACTGCCCTAAGTGAAAAGACTGATGGTGATAAGTCCGATGTACTTGCTGCAATTGAAGCAGAGAAGGAAGCTCGTATTGCTGCAGATGCTGACCTTAATTCCAAGAAGGTAGATAAAAGAGAAGGTTATTCTTTAACTAAGAATGACTTTACAGATCTCTTGCTTGCCAAACTGAATGGAATCGAGGAACATGCTAATTACATTACCTTGGTATCACAATTGGCAAATGATGCCGGTTATCAAACTGAAGCAGAAGTAGAGGCAGCAATTGAAAAGATTATTGGTTCTGCACCAGAAGTACTTGATACTCTGGAAGAGATTGCTAGGGCATTAGGTGATGACCCTAATTTTGCTTCAACTATCACCAAGAAGTTGGCAGCAATTACAGAAAAGGTAAACCAAGAGATTGAAGACCGGGAAGCTGCTGATGTAGCCCTCCAGGCAAATATAACTGATGAAGAAACCGCAAGAACAGAAGCAGATGCTGCTCTTAAGGAAGAACTTAAAGAGTATGTAGATAACTCGGCTGCTACTGGAGATACTGCTCTTCAAGTAGTTAAAGATAACCTGGCAAAAGAAATCCAAGACCGTAAAGATGCTGATGCTATCTTGCAGGCAAATATCGACAAAGAAACTGTTGATAGAAAGGAAGCAGATAAAACCCATACCGATAACATTGCTGCTCTTACTCAGAGAGTTTCGGATTTGGCTTTATCAATGCAGGATGCTATCAATACAGTTAAGAACGAATTGACTGCTCAGGTAAATGCTAATACCACGGCTATTGCTACTAACCAAGCAAATATCACAAAGAACTCTGAGGCAATCACTGCCATGAATAAAACCATTGCCGATAACTACAAAGAAGTTAAGGATATGGTTAATGAGGAAATTGTAGACCGTACTAATGGCGACAGTAATCTGAGTTCTCGTATTGATACTACCAACATTGCTTTGGGTACAGAAACAGCTGAACGTAAGGCAGCAGACCAAATCCTTCAAGTAAACCTGGATAAGGAAATTGGAGACCGTAAGTCTGCAGATACTGCATTGGAAACTGCTATAGACGGCAAGATTCAAACTTTAACGGTTGAAGTTGGTGGGCAATTAACTATCCTTACTAATAAGATTAATGGAGAGATAGATGAAAGGAGAGGTGCTGATACTTTATTAGAAGAGAAGATTAATTCCCTAAAGAAAGAATCTAATGAAAAGGTAGATGAACTTAAAACAAAGGTAGAGGCTAATACGGTAGCAATCAATACTGAGAAAGACCGAGCAACCGCTAGAGAGAATGCTATACAGGCCAATTTGGATACTGCAATAGCAAATCATAAAGACGAAGTAAATGGTTTATCTAAGGATATCTCGGATGAAGCTAATGTTCGTTTAGCAGGTGATACTGCTCTTCAGGTAAATATCGATAAAGAAGTTACAGACCGTACCAATGCAGATACCTTATTAGATAATAAGATTGCCCAGGAAATCTCAGACCGTACAACTGCTATCCAGGGTCTTGAATCTAAGAAGGTAGACAAGGTAGATGGCAAAGTACTTTCTTCAAATGACTTTACTGATGTTCTTTTGAACAAATTGAACGGCATTGAAGAACATGCTAACTATATCACTAAAGTTTCTGAACTTCTGAATGATTCAGGATTCCAAACAGAAGCTGAGGTAGAAGCTGCAATTCAGAAAATCATTGGTTCTGCTCCAGGTGTACTGGATACACTTGAGGAAATTGCCAAAGCCCTTGGTGATGACCCCAACTTTGCAACAACTATGACTCAGAAGTTAAATGAGTTAACTACGAAGATTGAGACAGAAACTGAAAAACGAGTTGAAGGTGATGCTGCTTTAGATGCTAAGCTTACTACTCTGAGTACAACTCTGACTAAGACAGTAGAGGATTTAAGAACTTATGTTACTGAAACTCGTACTGAATTGTTGGCAAGAGCAAATAATCAAGATGCTCTTATTACTCAGAATGCTGCCAATATCCAAAGAAACTTGGAATTGATTCAAGGTATTCAGAATAACATTTCTGGTTCTTACTTGGAAGTTAAGGCTTTACTTGAAACCGAGATTGCTGCTCGTAAGGCAGAAGATATTCGGTTAGAAGGTAAAATCGACCAGAATACTGCAGACTTGGGAACAGAAAGAGAAGAAAGAAAGGCTGCTGATAAGGCTCTTCAAGATGCTCTAGATGCAGAAGAAGCTGCAAGAACTGCTGCTGATACTGCCCTGGGAGTTCGTATTGATACCGAAATTGCAGAACGTAAGTCTGCCGATAAAACATTGCAGGATAATATCACTGCAGAGGCAACTACCCGAGCAGAAGCTGATACTGCTTTAGGAGCTCGTATTGATAAAGAAGTTACAGACAGGGAATCTGCAGACACGGCTTTGGGTACTCGTATCGATAACGAAGAAGATGCAAGGGAAGCAGCTGATACTACTCTGCAAGAAAATATCACTGCTGAAGAGACTGCCCGTACTGAAGCTGATACTACTTTGCAAGAAAATATCGATGCCACCAATGCTCATACTATCAATACTCATCGTTTGGATTCTAATCCTATACTTAATGGTACTGATATCAAACTCGATGGCTATGTAAAGGCAACCGGTACTACTCCTGCAGATTTGGATGTAAAGGTAACAGATACTACTTCGGCAGCCTTTGGTAAAGTACAAAAACGTATCGAAGTAGATAAGGCAGATGCTGATTCTAAATTCAATAAGGTAAAAGCTGCAGTAGGTCTTACCAATGATTTGGGAATGCCAGCTCTTACTGATACGAATTATATGGGAGGTTCAGTTGATGTAGTTGATTCTTTGAAAAAACTTGATGCTCAATTAGAACCAATTATTATCCCGGCAGCAGCATTCAATATATCTGCTTCGGCAACCTCAGAAGAGATTGCAGCAGTATTTACTGATGAATTGCTTAATGAGATTGCAAATAACACTACACACCGTCCTTATATATGGGTAGATACCGGCAACAATTTCTATCAACAATTTAGATTGAGTTTACAACTTAGTGGTCCTACTACTGGTGCCATTACTTTGAGATTCATGTATGAATTGGCAGGTATGGAGTTTTACAGAGAGTTCAAGAGAACTGCTCAAGGTGCTTGGTCTATTTCTACAGTAAGAGCTGGTAAAATTCTTATCGAAGGAGATGTAGTAAATAACTTAACTGCAGGTGGAACTAAGGTACCATTAAGTGCAGAACAAGGTAAAGCTTTGAAGGCTTTGATTGATGGTCTTGGAACTGATACTTCAGAACTGGAAACAGAACTCAAAGAATTAATCCAAACTACAAAGACCACTTTAGAAGCTTCAATAGCTACCGAGGTTCAGAATCGAAAAGATGCCGATACTGCCTTAGACACCAAGTTAACTACGGCTATCAATAAGGAAGTTCAGGATAGAACTGCTGCTGATACGGCATTGGGTACTCGAATTGATAATGAGGTAACTGCAAGAACAGAAGCAGATGCTGCCTTGAAAACGGAATTAACCGAGGATATACAAGGAGTTCAGGATGCCCTAGATGCCTTCATTGCAACTAAGGCACAAGCTAGTGGATTAGCTTCTCTGGATGAAAATGGTAAGGTACCTGCTGAACAATTGCCTTCATACGTAGATGATGTAATTGATGTATATGCAACCTACGATAAGTCTCCTACTGGAGATCTTTCTAATATCGCTCTCTTTGCAGATGCTGACCATAATACACCAATAACTGGAGAAGCAGGAAAGATTTATCAGAATGTAACTACTGGAGAACCCGGTTATCAATTCAGATGGACTGGTACTACTTGGTCTCTGATTGTTTCTGGTGGAGTAGTAATTGGAGAGATTACTGGTACTGCTTATGATGGAGCTAAGGGTAAGACTACTACAGACAATCTTAATGCTCTTATGGCTTTTAATCCTATACGATTAATCTCAATTGTTACAGATGCCTCTAAAGCTGCCATAAATTATGAAAGGGCAGATGGTATTGGTATCCAAAGATTACAAATTCCTACTGCATCATCTGCTAAAGCTGGTGTTATGGCTGCTGCAGATAAGGTTAAGCTTGATACTACTTTACCAAAACAAATCTCAGATGAGGTTACAGCAAGAACTGAGGCTATTAATGCTTTGCAAGGAGAATTGGCTGATGATATTGCTCAAGAGGTAGTAGATAGAAATTCTGCAATAGCTGCTGCTAAAACAGAACTCACTACTGCTATCAATAAAGAGGTATCCGACAGAAAAGCTGCAGATACTCAAGTAAGAACTGACCTTGAAGCTGCAGTTGAATTAGTTGCTGAAGACTTAAGAGGTGCAGATACTACTCTCCAGAATAATATCACTAAAGAAGTCAATGACAGAAAAGGTGAGATTACAAGAGTAGAGAAGTTAATTTCAGATGAAGCTGCAACAAGAGCTCAAGCAGATACTACTGTGAATGCCAAAGTAGATTCCCATATTGGTAATAAATCTAATCCTCATGGAGTAACTAAAGCTCAAGTGGGATTGGGTAATGTTAACAATACATCAGATGCAGATAAACCAGTATCTACTGCTCAAGCTACGGCTATTGCAGATGCCAAGGCTGCAGGTACCAATGCTCAAACCAATCTTACTACTCACATGCAGAACATGAGTAATCCTCATGGAGTAACAAGAGACCAGTTGGGATTGGGTACTACTGCTGAGATTATCTTTAAGAAGGTATCTGCTCCTTCTGGTTTATGGAAAGAATCTGACGAAAGACTTAAGACTTTCATTAAACCATTGGAACATACTCTCGATGAAATCTGCTCTATACCTACGGATTCATTTATGATTCGGGGTAATCACGATATAGGTACAATTGCTCAGACAATCGAAAAATATTTCCCAGAATTAGTTTCTGAGAATACGGTTAAACCTGAAACAGTTCCTAATCCAGAAGCCTTCGAAAAGGTAGAAAAGGATGGAGAAACCTATATCCTGGTTAAAGAGGTAGATTATTCTAAGATGTCAGTATTGGCAATCGAAGGTATTAAACTTCTGAAAGCCGAGATTGATGAATTAAGAGAAAAACTTTTGTTCACAAACTTAGATTAATATGGGTGAGATAGCAACATGGAGTGCTGTCAAAACTAAAGTAGGCCTTGGTAAGGATTCAAACGAATGCCCTACCAAGGCTGAATTGTTGGCACTCTCTCCTACAGGAACGGGAGAAAATTACGTTGGCTTGGAAATATCCAATGCCAGTTCCTATGGAAACAATGAAACCGTACAACTTTCTGATATTCATAAGGTAACCTATAGATATGCTTTTACTGTAGTAGACACAGTTTTAAACTTCCCAGCTTTGGGAGGGTATCCTACTCCTCGGGGGTTTGGTTTAGGTACTACTAAACAAAAACAGATAGATGGAGTAGCTATCGGAGATACTATTTCTGTGGGTTATACCCAATCTGCTTATCCGGACTGGATTGTTTATGATGAAGGTTATAAAGCTTCAGAAAATACAACTCTAAATCAACGTTCTGCAAGTTTAACCTTTACTCAGAATGAGTCAGGTAAACAGATAACAGTTCAATTTACTCAGGATGCAGGAGTTGAAACTTGGGAGTATACCTTTTCAGTTCAGAATCCAAATCTAAATTATACAGCTTTAGGAGGTTCTGCAACTCCCGCAATAGCAGGGTATAATTCATTTAAGCAAAGGTATATAAATGGTAAACCTGTGGGTACTAGTGTAGATGTAGGTTTTTCATCTCCTGACTTACCCTCTTGGATATTTATGGATGACGAGAATCACTATACTGCTTTAGAGAATAAATCAGAAAACTCCCGTTCTCAAGTATTTACTAGTACTCAAAATGAATCTGGTAAAAAAGTTACAGTAACATTTGCTCAATTAGCAGGTGTAAAAACTTATGGTACACCTACTGTATATTTAGGAAGCATTGCAGATATCCCTGCATCAGGAGGGACTGCAGTTACACCTACTTATACTTATTCTCAACTTTGGGGATGGAATGGTAAAACCAATGATGGTGGTACTATAAGTTCTGGAGCTTCAGTAGTATGGTCCGAAAATATCTCAGGTTCTAATCTTGGTACAACTGCAAAGGCAAGAACTAAGTTGGGAAGCCGTACATTAACCGTTACTCTTAATGGTAAATCTGGTAGTGCCTCAATCGATATATATCAGGCAGAGAATAAGATTACCAATACAAGTCAAGGTACATGGGTAGTTTCCATTTCTGCAAACCCAAGTACCTTTACCGAACAAGGTGGTACATCACAAATCTCTGCAAGTGCAAGGGCAAGTAGAACTAACCATTGGTCTTCAGGTGCAACTAATGCAGCATCCGATGCTACTGGTACTCCAACGTTAAGTATACCTACTGCAGTAACCGGATTCAGTTTATCAGGTACTACTTTGACTGTTGCAGAAAACACAACTGCAAATCAAAGAAGCGTAGTAGTAAGGGCAACTATGGATACCGTTTATAAAGAAGTTACGGTAACTCAAAGTGCATATCTAGTAGAATGGAGATATACATTAACTACTTCTACTCCAACGTTAAACTTTGATGCCTTAGGTACAACCAAATCTGGGACAATTAGTAGTTATCGTGAAAAATATATTAATGGTTCTTTAGTAGAAGGTTCACATGAAGGTGTTAATATCCAAGTTAAATCTACTTCTGCTGAAATACAAAGTGCTACTGCTGCTGTGGCTATTACCCTGAAAGAGAATACTACAACTCAAGCAAGAACTGGTACTGTAGTATATGAGCAGGTGGGTTCAGGCAAAACCGTAACCATTACTTGTAGTCAGGCCGCAGGTACAGTAGCCATTAGAGAAGAGTTGGTTATTAAGGAGAGTTTCCCTACAGCTCCAAATATTGGAGGAACTGTTAAAGCTTTAGTAAGGTCTGGTTATTGGGACGTGGTAAATGGTAAAGATACAACTTGGCATGATGATACTCCTACTGTAAAAACTAAACCTAGTTTTGTAAGTAGTACTAGTGTAACTTATGAACTTGGTGTGGGATATCGTATAAGTGCTACTATGCCAGAGAATACTTCTGAATCTCAACTTAGTGGTAGTTTAAACTTAAAGTACGGTAGTAAAACTCTAAGTTTAGGTGTAAAACAAGCAGGTGCTAGTGTTGCTTGGTCTTATGAACTAAAGGTAAATAACGGTACTCAAGATTTAAATCAACAAGTGCCTGCTAAGCCTAGTGGTACTTACTCTTTTACCATAAGTAGTAAAAGGTATAAGATTGTTAACGGTTCTGTTACAAGTCAAAGTGAAGATACTACTTGGACTACGTTTATACCGGGTTCTCCAAGTTGGATTCATGTAGAAGAGCAATCTAATACACTCATAGTAACCGTAGATGAGAATACAACTACTAGTCAAAGAAGTGCAGATATCGGTATATTTCAAACTGGTAGTAGTGATACTTCGATAACTTTGACAGTTGAACAACAAGCTGCAAGTATTACTTGGAATTATACCTTTAATATATTTCAGCCTTCATCCAAGGTACTGAATGTACCAGCTAAGATGATAGACCCCGATACTATTGTAGTTAATTCTTACAGAACGAAGGTAATCAATGGTACACAGACTTCAACTAAAGAATTTGTAGAAGTAACCATTGATACACCAGAGGAGAATTGGTTAGAAGTTACAAAGAACAGTAATGATATGACCCAGGCAGAATTTTTTGTAACTTGTCTGGAAAATAAAGTGTCTTCGATTAGAAGTGCTACAGTTACTTTTCGGCAAACTGGTTCAAATAATCTTGACCAGGTAGATATCAATCAAGCTGCAGCTACTGTAACTACTAGATACGAAGTATTTTGGAATGCCGTTAAATTTGATGGACCTGCAGGAGAAAGAGTAACCGAGGTAGAAATAGAAGGATACGTAAATACACCTGAAAGTGCTATTAGATTAGATTTACAAGCTTTAGAATATACAACCATTAATGGAATAGAGGGTACTCCTGTTTCTTTAAATACTAGACCAGTGGGTAATGGTAATTCTGTTAAGATTGTACCTAATGGAGAAGGTGAATTAGTTGCACAGGTGATTAATGATGTAACTGAAATAGATTGTACTTATATAGCAGTTTTAAATACTTTATCAAATTTGAATGAATACCTTCGTACTCATACAGTTACTTTAACTAACCCTAAAGTTATTTTAAATGGTAAAGAAATAGGTCAAGCACCAACAGTTACTATAAAGGTAAATCCAATTCCCTATACTAGAGTTTTTGAATTTAGTTGGAAACAAGAAGGAAGTACCATTACCAATATTACTCTAGATGGTGATATATATGGTAGTAGTGCAGGTAGTAGGGATATTATATCCTACGTAAGCTTACGAAGAGATGGAGTAGAGTTTACCAAGAAGTACGTCAAACCTACATTCATACCACCTTCTGAAGATTGGTTGCAGGTTATTGATAATGGACAGAACTCAGATAACTCCTATAACTGGGCTTTCAGGGCACTAACCAATAACGAAGGAGATTCTGCAAGAAATCTGCAAGTTAGATTTGAACAACCTGGTAACGGTAATCAAGCTTTATATGCCTATGTTAGCCAAGATCCAATGGATGAAGGTTATTTGGTGGGGAGGGTAAATAATAATGGACCTAGAGCTATCAAATTAAACACTATTAAGGATGAACAATTTTTAAGGAATATTAATATTCAAGCAGGTAATTTCTATGGCTTAGGTACTTTAGCTCAAGATGCCATTACTATTGAAGTTAATGTATCTGTAGCAGGTACAGATAGTAGTACTTATACTCAACAAGTAGAATTAAGTAACTTAAGATTTAGTGAAAGCGGTAGACCTGTAACTATCAGTAATGACCCAAATCAAATTACTGATTATGAATATTCATGGGAATTATATCCCAATGTTGGTGTTCCTGCTGGTTTTACAGTAAATATCAGTATGCTATCAAGTGATGGAGATAATGATGATGGTATTCGTTTATATATAATAAAAAAGAATACTACTGTTTTCCCCATTGGGACTTTAATTGGTAATTTAACTTTAACTCCTAAAGACCCGACTAAGTTACCTATATTACTTTGTGCTGTGTATCATAGATATTTCAATCTTTGATAATACGATACTATAGCATTATTAATGTATATGGCCATATACGAATAACCTAAAAAATTTATCCTTATGTTTAACAATTTAAAATCCAAAAAATCATGGGAGTAGAAGTTAAATCTGGCGGTCAGCGACGATTACGCCCTCACCGCGGTTGTAATGATGGTTGCTGTTGTAATGGACGCAATTCAGGCTGGGGCTCCGGTTGGGGTGCAGTCGGTGGTGCATTGGTAGGTGGTGGTTTTGGTGCTGCTGCAGTGTCTGTATGGGACAAAATCAATGACACCAAAGCTGACATTCAGAAAGTAGAGTCTACTGTTCAGGAAGCAAAGGCAGGTATCTATAAGGATATTTCTGATGCTGCTAGAGGAGTAACTCAGGAAATCAGCGGAGTTGCAAAAGACGTTGCTGCTGTGACCTCAAGAATGGCCAACAGGAAATCAAGTGTCTTATCGAGAACACTGCTAAAGACCAGGAAATTGCCCGTCTCAACCGAGTAGTAGATGCTCAGAGAGACCAGAACATTATCCAGTCAGTAGTTGCAGCTCTTAAGACTACATCCACAACCCCGGCTTAATAATGACCGTCGTCATTACGTAAGCCAGATTAGGAAGGAGTGCATCTTACATAGGTGTACTCCTTTTTTCGTTTATACCCACCTAAAGATAAAACGATATGGAAAGTGAAGAGATTAAGAAAGAACCAACCAATGGAAATCAACTAAAAGATTTTACTATTCAACTTACATTGCCTGCTCCCAATGCAGAGATAGCAAAGGAAGTAGCAAATAAAGCACAGTCACTCATTGACCAATTTGGATACTATCAATTCTTAAACCTGGTAGACTTTATGCAAAGGAATCCAGGTGCAGTATCATTTGGTTTAAACTTAATTAATAAAAGATGAACATGGAAGATTTGATTTTTTCTAAATTGCAGAAAGGTGATACCATATACACCTTAGAGAGAGACAGACGTTCTGGGTATCCAATCTTTGATAAGGCCCAAGTATTAAAAGTAGGTGAAAGCAAACCTAGAGCCACTGGCCCAGATGGAAGCTTTGCCGCAAATACAGAAATCGTTATTCAAGATTCTGTATCCTCTTTGACAATATACCTTCCTACAGATGCTGCAGAAGGTATTCATAATAATATTTATTACACTACCGACTTACGCAATATCGTAAACGAAGTAAATATCCAAAGAACTAATGCCGTAAATATTCTCAATAACCGAGATAAATATGAGGCAATAGTTACTGAATGCGATAACATATATCATACCATTGAAGGTATGTTAACTCCTCAACAACAACCAGCTCCAGCTTATAAGCAAGAAGAATTTGAAGCTTTTAAAACTGAGGTAGCAGAGAAGTTATCCATGCAACAAGATATTCTTATGAAGATTGCCAGTGAGTTGGGATTAAATAAAAATAACAATGCCAAGCAAAAAGGTTAACATAAACCTCTCGAATAATCTATGTGATATTCAGATTTATGTAGACCCCGTTAAACAACGTCAGGCTGAGAGGTTGATTGCTAAAACTCCCAGTATTATGAAACTCGGTTATGAGTTAGGTACTAGGAAGTTTGGTAATCAACTTCTTCGTATAGTAAGACGTAGTTTAAATAATGGTCTACCTCCACCGGGTTCCAAAGTTTCTTGGCCTCCTCATGCTACTGCTACACTTAAGAAGTATGGAGCACATACCCTATTAAATCTTACTGGTCAATATGCAAGGTCAGTTACTATGGTAACTCAGAAAGACAGAACCTTTGTTGGTCTTCCTCCAGGATTAAGGAAGATAACATACTCTGGTAGAACTTCTCGAAAAACTCTTAATCAAATTGCTATCATGTTGGAATACGGTAGTAGAGATGGTAATCTTCCACCTCGTCCTTTATGGAAACCTGCTTTTGAGGCAGCCGGTGGAAACGTAGTTTTAGAGAAAGAGATACGAAATCAATTAAGAAAAGAACTTAGAAAATATACAAAGTAATGGCAGATTTTGAAGCAGATAAAACCTCTGGTACTGGTCCTGCACTTGTAATGGTACATCCGTTAAAAGTGAATGATACAGAAGCAGATAAAAAAGCCATCCTTACCATTACAGTTAATGGAGTACCTAAGACTGTAAATCTTATTCAAAAGAAAGGCAGCCTTAACTACGAATACAAATTAGAAGTAGATAAGGAAGCCATAAACATATTGGGTAAGGGTGGCTCTGATACTTTGGCAATCACTTCTCAACGTAGGGAAATGATTAATGGTACACCCCAAGGAGATTGGGAAAATGTAGAAGTTACAGCAGAATTCCTAGAGGAACCTCCATTTACTGCTGGACTAAGATTTACTGATAATGAAGAAAAGACTCTAGAGGTATCCATTACTTCTAAGAATCATACGGAACAGCTTCTCAGTGGAACTTTAACTATCAAGCAAGTTGGTGGTCTAACTAAAACAGTAATTGTAACTCAGGCAGCTGGTGAAGTATCATATAGATACTGGGTAGAACCTGCTGCAGTTAATTTAGGTATACCAAAAGACCAAATCTTAAATGCTTACGAAACTTCAGCAGGATTTAGTATTACTGGGTATAGAAGTAAACTCATAGAAGGAAAACAAGTATCACAAGAGGTAATGGCTTTTAAAATACCTACTATATCTCAAACTCAACAAGCTGCAGATATTAACTCAGGTACTAAACTATACTATTGGATTACCGACTACGGTAATATAGCTAATTCAGCACAGGCTACTTTCTCAGCAACTGCCCGAGGAAGAAAAGATGCAGGAGCTATGTTTGGTAGTACTTCAGGAGGTTGGGAATGTATATTTACTGATGGTGGTACATACCAGTTTAATGTAATATTAATACCTCAATTAGTATAATATGGTAAATACAGAAGAAATCGTAGAAAGAACCTTTTATATTTGCCTATTACAAACAGCACTTAAGAAAGGTTTAACTCTTAACCCTGAAGACTACTTACCATTATCACAAGAGAATGAAAAAAGGTTTCAAGCAGATAAGGATGCTATGCCTAAATTCATTCCCATATTTGGTATCGGTAATAATCAGGTTAAGGGTGCAAAGACATGCCCTAGAATTACCATTGAATTGCAAGGATTCTATAATGGTGATATAGGTGTTAACAAATATATCATTGGTGATAAGCTAGAGGGTGGGAATTACCAAGCATCTGAATTTCCCTATGAAACGAAAGATATAACTCTAGACATTCACCTGGTATCTAATACTCAAGCCGATATGAGGTTACTTCATAGTATTATGTATGAAGCATTACCTTCTCGAGGATATGTAAGACCTTATTATAATAACTTAGAAGAATGGGAAGATGGTCGGGTAGCACCAACAGGAAACCTATTTATCGAAATAGGTAATTACTATGACCACCCAGATGAGAGTCATGGTCTACTTGAAAAAGTATATCAGTATACTTGTAAGGATGGTATATTACCTGAGAAGCTTGCTGAAGAGGGTGAACTTGTACCAATTCAAGATATCTCAGTATTGATTGGACTAACCGAAAAGCCAGAATCCGATTTACTTAACCTTAACGTAAAATAGCTCAATACTAGAGGGTATTAAATAAATGAGTAATTAACTTAATTAGTATAAATATGCCTAATTCACCATCCGTAAATTTCGAGTTTAAGAACGAAAATGTTCTTCAAACTACTCCTATGTTAGGAGTTTCATGTGTATTGGCTAGAACTACTAAAGGTCCTTACGATGACCCGTCAGAACTCATCCAATCTTTTTCTCAATTCCAAAGAGTCTTTGGTTCTGAGATAGTACCAGATGGTTCTGTATCAAACATCGAAAAGGCTTTCAATGGTGGTTCTAAGCTTCGTGTTATTCGTGTACTTGGTAAGGGTGCAACTAAAGGTGTAGTATCTGCTGCAACAAGAGCTAAAGCTGCATCTGCTCCTAAAGCTGCTGAAGACGGTTCTCCGGTAGTAGCATCTGCAACTCCAGAGGAACCAACTGCTTCTACTCTTTTCAAGTTCACTTCTGGTTCAGTTGCTGTTGGCTTTGGTTTGGTAACCAAAGGTTATGGAGACCCAGTTGGTAGTGCTGAAACATTCTCCGTGAATATCTACAAACAGGCTAATACAGTTTACTACCAAGTAATCAGTGCTAATGGCCAGGTACTTGAACAAGGTCCAGTAGTAACTTACAAAACTGCAGATGATAACAATGATACTTCTGTAGACTACCTTGCTCTAAGTGCATTTGCAAAGAACTCAGAATATATCGTTCCGGTATTAACTGAAAAGACAGAGAACATCAAATCTTGGAACAACTTCATCAAATGGTTAACCGATGATGTAGATGGAACAAGAAACCCAATTGATATCAAACTCAATGGTGCTGCTATCACTGCTGATGGAGTAAAATTGAATGGTACAATTGGTAGTGCTGGTAGTGCTCCTACTGCAGACGAATGGATTGCTTCTTTGGAATTCGTTAAAGATTACGTAGATGTATATCAAATCTTCTGTTCACACATTGACCAACATCTTGAAGCATCCGCTGATGTACTTAAAGTACACAAGGCTGCAGTAGATATGGTTAAAGAACTGCAAGAATATACCTACTACATTGAAGTACCAAAATATACTACTCATTATACTCAGGGTGACCAACCAAGAGATTTGAAATCAATAATCACTTGGATTCAAACTTGCCTTGGTACTGTAGGTAACAGTAAATATGTTGCTTACTTCGGTGGTGGTATTAAATACTACAATGCCGATGGTAACTTGGTAGACTCCGATGTTCTTGGTACCATTGCAGGATTGGGAGATGCTTCTGCTTCTCAATTCGGACCTTGGAAATCCTTTGCCGGTATGAATCGTGGTATTATCTACGACGGTAATGGTCCGGTATGCCCGAACTATGGTTCTCCTTCAAGAACTAAAGAACTCAACGAATTGGCACAGAATTATGTAAACATAATCTGTATCAAAGATGTTCCTAATCAAGGTAAACAAACTTTGCTATGGCATTGTTTCTCTTCTCAGGTAAAACAGGATTCAGAAAGATTCCTTGCAATTGTAAGATTGAATCTGTATCTCAAAAAGAATCTTAGACCTATTCTAGAAAAGTATTTGGAAGAACCAAATATCTGGAATACTTGGAATAAGATTTATCTAGAAGTTAAACCAATGCTGGATAACTTGGTAGATGAAGATGCTATGTCTGAATACACCTGGATGGGTGACCAAGATGCTAACTCGTACAATGACTTATCGGTAAACAATGAAGCCGATGTTCGTCAAGGTAAATACAAAGCAATCTTGAAATTCAAGGATATCGTTCCGATGCAAGAAATCACTATGGGCATTTATATTGACCAGGCATCCAAGTCCGTATCCGTTCAAGATATTAACGAATAAAATCAGAAAACAATGGGAGCAAAAGTAAAGAATCCAAGAAAGAAATTCCTTTGGAGTATCACATTCCCTAAGCACCCAATCAATACTTATCTGTTCCAAACTTGTACTTTGCCAGATGTAGAGATTGACCAGGTTGCTCATGGAGACGTTAACCGGGACGTTAAAACTGCCGGTAGAGTTACTGTAGGTAACTTAGTAGTAGGTAAACTTTTAACTACTGCAGGTTCAGATACATGGCTTCATGATTGGCTTTATTCATGCCAGGATATGATTGCTGGTGGAGGTCTGGTACCAAGCCAATACTGGGAAAATGTAATCGTAAATGAACTTGCCGAAGATGGAGTTTCCGTACTTAACACCCACCTCTTCGAAGAGGTATGGCCATGTAAGATTACAGGTTTAGACTTGGACAGAATGGCTTCAGAGAACACTATCGAAAGTATCGAATTCTCAGTAGGTACCGTAGATAAGTATTAAAAACGCTTAGTCTATTTTCACTAAGATTTTTAGGTGGGAGGGGTGGAATTCCTAGAAAGGGCTCACCCCTTTCTTGTTGTTACAGCGAACACTATGAACTAAAGTATAACCAAATAACTTATTTAAACATGGAATTAAATTGTAGAACACATGAGTTCATAACCCCATCAGGTTATAGATACTCAATCAGGGAACAGAATGGTGCAGATGAGGATATCTTATCTAATCCTATGGATGTAAGAAACCTTATGAACCTTACTAAGTTCATTCAGGCAATCGTAGTCGATACAGACTTTACTGGTACTCGTAGATTAACGGTAGAAGATGCAGACCGTATACCTTTGAATGACCGGTACTGTATCTTATTCCAATCACGAATCTTTTCACTCGGTGATGAAGTAGAATTCGAATATGATTGGGGCCAAGAAGGTGGAGTACAAACTTATGGTCAATCCTTAAGTGAAATGTTATTCGATAACTATGGAGAACTTCCTACAGAAAAGGAATTGGCAGATAAACCCAATGCTATCCCCTATTATCCTCAACCAGGTAAGCTTACTGATTATGAAGTAACTCTATCTTCAGGTAAGGTAGTTAAATTTGATTTGCTTACTGGTGCAGGAGAAAGAATGTTGGTTACTTTACCAATAGAAAAACAAACTCGTAATGCAGCATTGATTGCAAGGAACTTACATCTTCAGATTGATGGTAAATGGGAAAAGGTAGAAAGCTTCCATTTATTCTCAGTAAGAGACATTGCAGAGATTCGTAAAACAATATTTGAATATGACCCAGTCTTCGATGGTAACACCGATGTAGAACATCCAAGTATACCTGGAAGAATTGATAAGTATCCTATAATGCTTTCACCGACTTTTTTCTACCTGACGGAAGCGTAGACCATCCAGGTACATTCACTTATATATGTAGAGCTGAGGTAGCCATTGACTATCTCAGCTTTTTGCGTCTTCCGTATAGAGAAAGGAAAAGATTTAAGGATATAGCCGATGAGTATTATGAAAACTTAAAAAAGAAAACTAGAAAATGATAGACAGAAGAAGCTTAGTCGAGGTCGGTGTTGCAATGGTATTAAGAGACCGATTCTCTAATGAGGCTGGCAGAATATCGAACTCATTTAGAACAATGATGAACGATATGAATACCTGGAATCGAGGTATTCAAATGTCAACTTCTAATGCTTTTGAGTTTGGAAAAGAATTGGTTGGAGGTATGGCAAGGGCCTACCAATATTCTGCAGGAGTATACGACCAAGTATTCTTAGCTTCTAAAATGTCTGGAGCTAATGCTGCTCAACAGGCAAGGCTAATGCAAGTAGCCAAAGAAGTCAATGAGGTAACTCCTCTTACTGCTGCAGATATTGCATCAGGCGAAAGGTACTTGGCAATGGCTGGTAACAATGTAGAGCAAATCGAAAGAATGATTGGCCCTGCAGCTAAGCTAGCTTCTATCTTCAGTATGCCTCTTGGTCAGAAAGGTGGAGTTGCTGACTTGGTGACTAACATCATGCAGACCTTTAATATACCTTCACAGAATGCTACTCAGGTAGTAGACCAATTGGCAACTGCAGTAACCTCTGCAAATATTTCTCTAACAGACCTTGCCCAATCTTTCCAATATTCAGGAGCAGAATTTAGAAATGCCAAAATCAGTATGGGTGATGCAGCTGCAGCCATTGGAGTACTTGGTAATCAAGGTATCCAAGCTTCATCAGCTGGTACTGCATTAGCAAACATGATGCGCTATTTAACACTTTCCATAACCGGGCAGAAAAAGGGAGGTGGTGAGATGCTAAAATCTTTAGGCATTGACCCAAAAACTCTAGTAGATGCCTCGGGTAATCTTTTGAGATTAGATAAGATTATATCTATATTGGGAGATAAACTTAGAGGTAAACGAGGAATAGATATCTCCTCTGCTCTGTTTAATATCTTTGGAGTTCGTGGTACAAGAGCTGCCTCAGCTTTACTTCAGGATTACTGGACTGGAGCTAATAAGCTTACTGAACTTATGGATAAGGTTGCAGGTGCAAGTGGTACAGTAGAAAATTTAACTCAAGAAAGATTACAAACTCCTGCAGGTATTATCGAACAGTTTAAATCAAACTGGGAGAACTTTATTGTAACTGCAGGTTCTACACTTGCCGAAGTTTTTAGCCCAGTACTTAAATTAGGTTCTGGTATCCTAAAGATTATTAACAGTATGCAAGAAACTTGGGCAGGTAAATTCTTGGTAAAGGTAGTTGCAACTGGTGCAGTAGTAGGTACTCTATATCAGGGATTTAAGTTTATTCAGGGTACTATCAAGATGATTAGTACCTTCCAGGCTTTAGCTACTTCAGAAACTAATGGTATGGCAGAAGGTATGGTAAGAACTAATGTTCAAGCTTCAATCCTTGAAGGTCACATGAGAAATATCTCAGCAATGATGATGAGAATGACTGCTATGCAAATGGCTCCAGGTAAATTCTTTGCATTACCAATGGGAGGTACCATAGGTAAAACCCGAAAAGGTACTGTAGTAGCAAGAGATGCAAGAGGAAGATTTACTTCAATGAGTACTCTTGCAGGAGCAGGGGTTGGAGCAGCAGTAGGTTCTACTGTAACTAAAACTGCAGGCCAACAGATTGCTAAGAAAGGTGCTATGGGATTTGGTGCTAGATTACTTGGTGGTAGACTTTTAGGATTCTTAGGTGGGCCTTGGGGACTACTAGCTTCTATAGCTATTCCTGCATTAATCGAAGTAATCGGTGGTCTTACAAGTTCTGTAGATAATAACACTGCTGCATTAAACTCAGAAGAAACCAAAGCTTCTATTCAAGACAGAAACCAACAAGCATTTATTGATGCAGTTAGAGGTGCAATCAGAGATGGATTCAAGGATTCAAGAATTAATATATCAGTAGATGGAAACGAAGCTGGAGACTTTGCTCCTGGTGGTCAACAGGATTTTACTGGTATATCTTTAGGATTAAACTAAACAATCATGGCAAGAATATTAAATCGGATAGCAGGTGGGGTTGTTGAAAAATACAATGACCTTACCAGAGATTCTGCAGGAGTTCTTACTGGTCCTCTGAATAAGCTTTGGAGAGCAAGAATTTATCTCAATAGAGCAACTTCTACATTGCCTAAAGATACTGCAGATAAAGGGAAGGTATATGACCCTAATAACCCATTTGGACCAAGAGCTAGTTCAAAGAATCCTAAGTTAAACCAAAGGATTCAGAATCAATATCGAATGGAATTAAAACATCAAGTAGAAGGTGGAGTTCCATTCGGATATGAAGAAATGGACCCAGCTAAAGGTCAGAGTGTTACAAAGAATAAAGAACTTTTCTTGGTAATGCCTGAGGTAAGAAGCATGAATCAAGTAGTGATTTATAATCTTACTGCTAGCCCCTATCAATATATCACTCTTCAGAATAGACCACCATCAATTGATTTTAGAGGAGAAACTACTTGGGCAACGATTAAATCTATGGGACGTAATACTCCTATGTATCACTTTACTGGTAGTGAGGATATAATTCAATTCAATGTATCTTGGTTTTGTAATGACCCAGATAATCCAAAAGAGGTAATTACTAAATGCCGATTATTGGAAATGTGGACTAAGGCAAATGCTTATCAGGCAAGCCCTCCGATTCTAAAAATCGAATGGGGTAATTCTGGTATATTTGATAATCATCAATACATTCTTACATCTGCAACTTATACTCTGAATAACTTTAGGAATGCCTCAAGGACTAGAGTAGCAGGTAAGTCAAGTACAATTGAGGATTTAAAGTTATTGCCCTCAGCTGCAACTCAGGAATTAATCTTCAAAAGGGTAAGTGCTTATAACTTATCTTATCAAGACATTGTAACTGAAGAAGATTTAAAGAATACGAAAGGAATACAGATATGATAGACTTAAATCAATACCTAACAGGAGCAAGTCCATATGATGGAGCCATTGCTCTTAAGTATGATGAGGGAGATTATTCATTAGAGGTAACTCCCCCAAACGTTCCTTATACTGATAACGATAAACAACATACTGTATTGGATGGAGAAACTATACAGAATATTGCCTATCGTTATTATGGTGATTCTGGTAAGTGGTATTTGATTGCCGAAGCTAATAATATCTTGAACCCTTTTCAAGAATTAGAACCTTATCAAATTTTAAGAATACCAATGTATGGCTGAAATTAGAAAACCTAACCAACCAATACTTTATAATGGAACAGCAACACCTTACATGGCTCTGTTTAATTCTGGAGGTATGCCTATAATGAATCCCATTACTGGCATACCTCTTGGCGCTTATATAAGTAATTGGAGCTACAAGTATGATGAGGAGAAGGAGAACTTAGCTACCCTTACATTTGATACTGGAGACCCAGATACAGTAGATATCGAGGACCTTCAGGAAAGCTCGATTATTTATCTTCAGTGGGGATACATATACCCCGATGGTCAATTTATCTCTAGCCCAGTACGCAGTATTAAGGTTAGAGATTTGGATTGTGTATTCGATTCCACTGGTACTCATGTGACAATTAAGTGTATAGATACAGTTGGGGATTTAAGATTCCAACCACCTTACACTCATTCAGATTTATCGGAATACAGCTTATCCAACTTTTTGGATAATGGCTGTAACAATGACATAGGCGTAATCATAGAAATATTTCAGTAATGGCTAAACAAGTAATAAGTAATAAAGTTTACGAGTCACTACAGGTCCCGACAGAACAAAGTCGAAATACTACTGGAAAGATACTTTACGCTAACAGGTTTAGTGGAGTAGCTCAAGTAGCTATGCCAAGTGATTTAAAGTCTCTGATAGATAGTGACTTAGGATTAATAGGTAATAACATCTTGGTTCAATTAGAACAAAAGATGAAAGGGTATGCAAATGGTCCTTGGTATATTGATTCTAGGGATGGTGTAATATACATACACAATCGTAAGTTTACTCAAGAACCCGAATATACTTACATATACCAACAAGAAAATGGTGAGGTACTTAGAGTATCTTTCACTATGCAAAAGATAACTAAAAGGGTAAAAGCTCAATTAACTCAAACAATAGACCCAGAAGATAAGGGTTTAGTTGTAGGTTCTACGGATACTACAGAACCTGAAAGAGAGAAAGAAGAGATATCTTTATTCAAACCCCTTAAATCTCCCCAAGATAATACAGAAGTAGTACCTTCATGGGATTATAGAACTGGACAGAATTTTGGGTTAGGACATCCTCATCCCATTACTGTATCTCCAGAAATAATAGCTAGTCATAAACAGTATGAAGCTAAAGTAAAAAAATCTAGTTCTGCAATAAAAGAGTACGGTTCTCAGAAACCTTACGTTGCATATAATGCAGGTAAACAAGAAGCATTGGATAACTTAAGTACTGAGCAATATCGTGAGGCAATTAATACTGCTGTAAATAATCTACCGAACGATAAGAAAAGGGTTATCCAGGAAATCTTAAAGAACTCAAAGAACGGTAAAGAGTTAGAAAGTAATCTTAGGCAATTACTAGAAAACGAAAGATACTTATTTACTGGAGAATACAAAATGGAATACCTTGCAGAAGAATGGGTAGACCCAAGAGAATATGACCCAGAAGGTATGACACCTCTTTATATGATTGATCTTAGAGATACTCAGGGTAATAAATATAGGATTGCTTCAGCTAATGAGCAATCTCAGAGAGGTATATCTGCTTTAGAAAAAGACCCCTGTATTATGGTATACCCAGATACCTATGAATTAAAATACTCTGGTGATGGAGTTACTACTCCTACGATGACTAGAAAGGTTAAAGCCAGGGTTAAGATACGAAGAATGAAGAAGGTACCTTTCTTAGTACCCATTTATAAATTGTATCATAATCTTTTTGGCCGATATGGTGGAGCAGATAAGGTTACTTGGGCAATGAATGCTAATGCTAATGGTGGCCTTAAGATATCCGAAAGAAAATTAGTATGTCAGATGACTGTAGTCGGTAGACCTTCATTACAATCTTCTCAAGTAATATACTTGGATAACGTTGGAAAAAGATGGTCAGGCTTTTGGTACATTAAATCAGTACAACATTCAATGGATGCTGGTCAGGGTTATCTCTGTACTCTTGATTTGATTAAGAATAATGCAAGGGATGGACAAACTACATCTATGACTCAACTCAGTACTCAGGATATTGTAAGTAATGATGCTAAAGATTCTGCTAAAACTGATTTTGGTAAGAACAAAAAGAATACTGCTAATGCTTCTGATATTGTACATGATTTTACCTATAATGAAGTAGTATACTTTGTAGAAAGGTTTATGGATGATAAGGGTAGAATTATTGATAAGAAAGGTGCAGGAGAGTTCTTACAGAATAAGTTCTATTATGACGAGATAAATGCTAAAGACCCAAAAGCTCTTGCTGCAGGTACCGTTCGTACAGAAGGCACAGTAGTAACTTCCAACGGTACTGCACTCTATGGTAAAACTAATGTCATAAAGGCAGACCAATCAAAGGTTACTCCTTCTATGAAAGAAAGGTATAACTTCGATGAGTTTAATTGGGCAATGAAAGCTTATGAACGATATAAATCCAACAAGAAATAATGTACTCAACAGCTAGATTACTAACAGAAGAGGGTATCGAAGGTTTAGGTAGATACTACTCTATCTACCGTGGCATAGTGGTAGATAATAATGATACGGAGAAACATATGAACCGTATTAAAGTATGCTGTCCTGAAGTCATGGGTGGAATCATTACATGGGCTTTTCCTAAAGGCCAACATGGTTCTATCAATAATGGGTTCAAGTACTTAGCTCCTAAAGTTGGAGATATAGTATTTGTCACATTCGAATTTGGAGACCCAACTAAACCTCTATGGGAATATCATGGTTGGGGACTACAACAAATACCAGACCCTTTGGATGGTCCTAATAAAATGGGTATTATAACTCCAGAAGGAAATGTAATGGTACTTGATGATGATAATGGAAAGCTAACTGTTTATATAAATGGAGATGTAGGCATTGCTGCTAAGGGAAACATTTCTATTCAAGCACAAGGAGATGTAAGTGTAGGTTCTGGTGATACAGTAATCTTAAATAAGGGAGAGAATCAAGGAGTAGTTAATATCAAAGAACTAACCGAGAAACTCAATAATACCATTAAAGAACTGGAAACTCTAAGAGCTCTATTCAATTCTCATGTACACTCTGGTGTAACTACTGGACCAGGTTCTTCAGGTCCTACTGTAACTCAAGCAAGTCAACCGTTCTCTACTTTCAAACAAGAAGATTATGAGGACACTAAATGTATACACTAATGGATAACTATCTTACTAACATTGTTGGAAAGGGTATGATATTCCCTATTCAACTTACGAGAAATGAAAAGGGTGAAACCGGTTGGTATCCCGTTAATGGTGATATGGCTTTGGTAAGAAATAATATAAGCTCTATAATGTATTATTTAATAGGACAACGATTTCGACAGGAAAACTTTGGGAATCGCCTATGGGAATGTATAGAGGAGCCAAATACACAAGCCCTAAGTTTTATTATTAAAGAGTTTATTAAAAGCTCAATTGGTGCATGGGAACAAAGGATTACCTTTAAAGGTATTACCGTTTCTAGACAAGGTGCTAAAATAAACATAGAAGTTCATTATGTAGTTAATGAAACTTCTACTAGTCAGTACCTGTACCTGACCTACGATAAAAATGAAAATTCATTAAACTCTTATTAATATGGGAATCACTAATAAATGGCTCAACCCTTATCAGAGGTCTTACCAACAGATTAAGGCCAAGCTGATAGAATCACTTACGAATATCAAAGACAAAGATGGCAATGTACTCGTAACTGATTACTCGGAAGGAAATATCTTAATCATTATCCTTTCATTATTTGCGGCAATTGCCGAAGTTCTTCACTACTACATTGATAATATGGCAAGGGAATCATTCTTGCCTACTGCTCGTAAATACAGTTCAGTAGTTAAGCATGGTGCTTTGGTAGATTATCATGCAAGAGGTGCTATTGCAGCATCAGTAGATTTGGTAGTATCTCGAGATGTATCTGGAGATTCTATTGGTGCTAAGTTAACTATACCTTCTGGAACTTTATTCACAGACTCTAATGGTAACAAATGGCTATCATCTAGAGACGTAACTTGGTATGCTAATGTAACTACTTGTAAAGTTCCAGTTGTACAACACGAATTATATACGGAAAGCCAGATAAATGGTATGGTTATACCTTCAGATGAAAGGGTAACTATTACTCTTGGTACACTACCTAATGGTAAGTATTACGAACATGGAACTATGAGTATGAAGATTGGTGGAGAATCTTGGGTATTGGTAAACACCTTTGCTTACTCAAAACCAACCGATAAACATTTCATGGTTACCATGGATGAAGCTTTAAACCCTTATATCTTATTTGGTGATGGTAAATATGGACAGAAGCCAGCAGCTAATGCCAAAATATCTGAAGTTAAGTTCTACCTTACTACGGGTATCAATGGTAATGTAAAATCTGGTATGATTACTTCTGTACCAACAGTTATATCTTCATCAGTTGCTGATGCTACAGTATCTAATACTTATGCTGCAGGTGGAGGTTCATCATACGAAAATTTCAATATGCTCAAGGAACATATACCCTTGAGTGTAAAGACTATGGGAGTTGCTATTACCAAACAAGATTTCATAGACTTAGCTAAACTAGTTGATGGAGTTAGTAAGGCAAAGGCAGAATATGAATGTGGTAGAAAATTAATTGTTTATATATCTCCAGATAATGGTGCTACTGCTGACTCTAATCTTATTCAAAAGGTATATGATGTATTACATCAGAACTCACCTCTTACTACTTGGTTAACAGTTAAGTCTGCAGGTAAGGTAAACATTATCCTGGATGTAGAGGTTACTGGGAAGAAATCTTATAAAACGTCGGAAATACAATCTCAGATTCTAAGTGCATTGTTTAATGCTTATTCTCCGGAAGCCTCAGACATTGGTGGCAGCGTAAGAATCTCTGATATCTATGCACTTATAGATAATCTTGAATCGGTAGATTATTTACACTTGAAGAAGTTTTATACTAAACCATGGCCTACTACAGTATATGGTAACAAAGAATTAATCCTTGGTCAATTCCAATTGGATGAAGCTAATGGTAGTATGTCTTATTTTATCTCTTTCTCTTCAGGTACTCAATTTACAGTACGTTCAGTTAAAGGAGGTTTTTCTTATGATGGTCAAGTAGGTAAGACTACACAAATCAGGGATACTATAAATGGGTTTATCTTTGCCCTTGATATCCAGGACAATGGTTATCAATCTGGGTTTAGATATACTATAACCATTGCAGAACCAAACAAGGATTACACAGACCCTGGTTATAATATCCCAGTATTCGAAGACTCAAGTCAGTTAACACTTAAAGTAAACGAAATAGTATGATAAATCTTAAAAACCTAATTGATTTCTTACCTTTCGAATTTAAAGAGCAAGATACTTATAAAGTCGACGGTAAGGGCATATTAGAAAGATTTCTAGAAATTTGTGGTAACTATTTCCAAGAAGATATAACTAAAGATATTGATAATATTCTAGATATAATCGATATCGATAAAACTCAGCAGAGGTATTTAAACTACCTCTGGGAGTTCTTGGGAGCATTGCCATTTGCTAGAACCGGAGAACATAAAGGAGTTCCCAACTTAAGTGATGAACAGATTCGAACTATCTTAAAGTATTCAATCTCATTACTTAAGATTCGAGGCTCAAGAAAGTTCTTCGAAATTCTTTTCAATATGTATGGGTTAACTTGTACAATTACAGACCCAACCGATGGAGCAATGGATAAATGGGAAAAGGTAGACCCATTATATGATACAGACTACTCTCAGTACGATAAATACAACTATGATAAGATTTATGGTTGTGCTCAATGTATAGAGGTAGGTATTTCTATAAGTGGTCATGGTTTTACTTCTCCTACCCCAGAGTTTAAAGCTTTCAAACAATCAATCGATAAGTTGTTCGATAGATTCTTACCTTATAACGTATCAGGTAAGATTGCTTATGGGTTTGACTTGGCTTATAATTATAAAATCGTAGCTGAGCCACTTATCAGTCCTGCAAAGATTGTAACTGGACACATAACAGAGGTACCCATCCGAGTAACGGTTACATCGGATTACGATGATGCCAATTTAAGATATCAGGTAACTGGATATAACCCATCTGAGAACAAGTGGAGTTCAAAGAAATACGAAAGTGGTTCTATCTTCTATGCAAGAAAAGGTGACCAAAGGTATTACTTCAGAAGCGTAGGAGATAATTCAGTAACTACATATGTAGATATAGGTTTAGAATACTACACTAAATCTTATCATATCTATGCAGATATTGTAGAAGGAGGAACAGACCCAGATAACTTGGTAATTACAGGTACTAACCCAGTAATCAAAGTAAAGGTAACTGCTAATATGAATTATCAGGGCAATATTAAACCTGTATCGGTACAGTTACTTAATACTTACGAAACTAAGGATTCTGGTTCTATTTGGGAAATAACTTCTGCTGGTACTTATGAATGGGTTATTGCAGACTTCCCAGCAAAGAAAGTAACCTTAACAGTAACTGCTATTGCTACTAACTACACAGTACTCTGTGAACCTCGAAATATAAATCTTACCAATGGTGAGAAATCTTTAATAACCATACGTTCTTCAGACCCCAATGAAGATACTAGCCAACTAATCGCAGTATGTATTTCAGACCCAGGTATCTTAGTTCGTAATGGTCAAAGGTGGGCACCAACCACTACTGGTACATTCCAATTCAGATGTACCAAAGATGATTCAGGTAATACAAGTAATTATGGTACAGTAGTAGCTTACAGATTAGGTTATACGATTAACTACGATATAGGCGTATCAAACAAACGATTAAACCTAAATGCTCAAGGTTCTGCATCAGTTAATCTTTGGGTTACATCGGGTATTTATTATTCTACTTTCGAAAGTGCAAACTTAGGTAGTTATTTTGATACCGAGGTGACCATTTACAAAAAGAATACCCAAGGTACTTGGGTAAAACTTGGTACTTTAGAATTAACTAATCGCTATGTAGTTGGTCCTGATTTCTACTATGGTAGAAGTACAGAATACCAATTTAATGAGGCTGGAAGTTATAAATTTGAATCGGTGGGTGATGCTAGTAAGTCTGTAGAAGTAGAAGTACTTGCTTATATACCTACTCCTCAATCCTACTTGTGGTTAGAACCTTTGAATGAAGAGGATGAGAATTGGTATGAATTAGAACCTTACTCTGAAGCTAAAGCAGATGCAGGAAAGTATATCAAGGCAGGCTATCAATTAACCAAAACTAAGAACTGTCAATTCTACTTACGTTGGGGAGACGGTGGTAGTATGATAACTGAGATTGATTTAGAAGGTTCATCTGAGAAGTATAATTCTAACACTCTTATCACTTTCGATAAACCGGGTAGTTACGAATTCTACTATCAGGGTTCTGTAGTTAATCTTACAGTTAAGAATGTTATACCCAAGTATACATTAACCTGTAATCCCGTAAGTGCAGAATTAAGTAAGGATGTACAAGAAGTATCTACAATCGTAACCTGTACTTCAGATACTGGAGAGGTTTCAGATATTGTATATGAGACAGCTCCAGATGTAGTTCATCCAAGCCCTTATCAATTCTTCACTAATCTGCCAGGTAAACATACTTTCTATGTGAAAGCTAATCCTGCAGTTAAAGCAGTATTCATTGTAAATCTGTTGGATGTAGTTGATAAGACAGAACTTACTTGGGAATCCAATGATATTTCGGAACAAGGTATTAATATATTAGTTCCGGAAGGAACAGAATGGTCACTTAAAATAGAATAAACAAAATGGAAAGCAGCTCTTTTAACACACTATTTAAAACTGGTATCATTGGATTTACTTCTGAATGTTATGCCATTATCTTTGATTTAAGGTGGATGATTTTATTAGCCTTTGTACTAATCCTTGCAGACTTCTGGTTTGGTATATCTGCAAGTAGGGCAAAGAAGATTGAAATAAGAAAATCTAGGGCCGGGAGAAGAACTCTTAATAAAATCATTGATTACCTGTGTTACATCTTACTGGGTGCCGTAATAGGTAAAGCCATCGGAGAACCTTACGGATTAAATCCAATAATAGTATCTATAACGGTAATGGTATTATGTTACTGTTTCGAGATAGATAGCATTTATAATCACATCTGTACTCTACATGGTGTAGAAAAGAAGTACAGTATCTGGTCTATCCTTTGGAAATTGATAACCTTCAAGTTCAAAGCTGTAGGAGAGGCTTTCCAAGATATGAAAAACCAATCGAAAGAATATAAGAGTAATAACAATAACGAAGATACATTATGAAAACGTATTTTGATTATGAAGGTATAATAAAGTCTAAGGATGCAGCTGAAGCAATAGCTGCACCCATAGGTATGGGTCCATTTTGTGGATTTGGCTCAGCAACGATTGTAAATAATGCAATCACTCTATTGCCTAATGGAGAACCTACATCTCCTGCATATCAAGTAATGAAGGACAGAATCCTTTCAAGGTATATGACTAAGGCAGCAGATTCTGGTGAAGGTCCAGATACAAACTTTGGTTGTATAGCAAGGGATGGTACAATTTATATTTCTGATAGTGCTAATATTAGTATACCTAATATTGAAGGCTCAAAAGGTTCTAATGAGGATGTAATTGTATTTGCTTACCATACACCTTTGGAAGAACCAGTGCAGAACCCAGTACAGTTCAGAGCTTTCTGGAATGAATCTAATTCATTCTATTCTCTGTATAAGAAATCAGTAGACCCATTATATCCAACACCTAAGGATACTAGAAACTTGTCAAAAACAAACGTATTAGAAGATAATGAATTATCCTATGAGTCTCTAGTGAATAGAGCTATGGCTTCAGTATCTCAAGGTTTGGTAGACAAATCCTCAATGGTATTGATTGGTATATATGGGCAAGGTACCAACTCAATGGATAATAAAGTAGAGAAATATTCTATTGTTCCGTATGCAGGTAAATTCCCCCAACCAGTAGAATATAATACTGCTATCCATGGAATGCAACAAGCAAACATAGAAACTCTCTTACGACTGTTGCAAGGATTCCCCAATTTTGATATCAAGGCTTACATTGATGAAAAGCTTGGTGGTATGGCAGGAGCTAATATACCAAGAGGACTAATTGCCATGTGGAATGGAGTTTCTGTACCAGAAGGTTGGGCTTTATGTAATGGTCAGATTGTAGAAGACTTACAGACACCAGACTTATCGGGTAAGTTTATTGTTGGCTGGTCATCAGGTAATGAGGATTACAATTTGATTGGTAATACGGGTGGCCAAGAAAAAGTAACTCTTTCAACTCAAGAGATTCCATCTCACGTTCACAATTTCGCAGATGCTTACTTTATCGAGGCTCATTCAGATTTGGTGGGAGCTAATGGTACTCAATGGATTGGTAATAACCTTTCTGGTAGTAATAAAACTGATAGAGATAATTCTTATGTATGCCTATGGGACCATGATACCAGGGCTGCAGGTGGAGGTCAACCTCACGAAAATAGGCCACCGTACTACGTACTGGCATATATTATAAAACTATAATAATATGTCTTAACTACTTATATTGTTGACAAAGAACTTTTAATTTATGATGTTGAGAAAGGGACGTTGGGAAACGCCCCTTTTCTTTTGTGTTAGTAGTGAAGTTCTTCCTTAGCTTTCTCTTCCCAATATAAGATATCCTGTTTGAGTTCTCCTATGTATTTAACTGACTTCTTAGTTCTAGGCATATCAAAGAACTCAACCAACATTATATTGGTGATTCTTTCTCCATCCTTAATTCGTTCCTTAATATAAGGAGGTGGAGTAAGTAATACTTCAAATACCATATAAGCATCGGGAGATAACTTCTCTTTCATATACTTATATAATAATTCAAGCATTTCTTCCTTAGCCTTAACTTCTTCATCGTCATCCTCTAACTCTTTATCATTATCAAATAAGTCTTCAAGTTTGAATAGGTTCTGATTGTATTCTGCAATCTCTCCATAGGCAAATCGAAGAAGCTTATTCTTAAATGTAGCAAGAGAAGAAAGGATTCTTGCTTTAAGATGTTCTTCACTACAAGTACCATAGTACTTATTAAAAACAAATAACATTTTATCCCAGAAATAAGAAGATATTATATCTGGAGTAAGGTTAAACCTTTTGTAATCAATCTGTTTGGTAAGGTTCCGAATAACTGGCTTACAAACTTTGTATAACCGATTAAACATTGCTTCATCATAATCCTGCATGGGTTTTAATCTATGAAGCTCTGAACCATTGTTTCCATTACATTTCCTCATATTCTTTAAGTATTTCGTTATGCAAATATAATAAATATATTTTATATAATATAAGAATATCAAAAAATTTCACCGAGCGGCTGAGGATAAGAAGACTAGATATTGTGGACATGAGTTCAGAACTACACGAGGACTATCAAAATCTATTAGTATATAATATTGCAATATAATAATGTATGAAAAAGAATAAAATTAAATTTAGTTTTGCACCTGACTTCCAGTTAGAGATTCTCAGGTTCATCATTCAAGATAAGGAAGGAGGTTTAGTACTAAGCAGAATAAAACCAAGCTACTTAGTACTTATCGAACATTCCTTAATATGTGAAGGTATACTTAAATACTTTAAGAAGCAAAGAAAGATACCATCACAGAATGTCCTTAAACAAGTACTCAGAGAAATGCTAGAATCCAAAAACTATGTTGACCTGGTTACTAAGGACGATATCCCAAACATTGAGAAGGTTATCAAAAACCTTTATTCAATTCAACTATCCGATTCAGAATACATTAAAGAGAAAATCTATCAGTTCTCTACTTATGTTGAAATGAAGAACTTAAATGATTCATTCGACTTAGATAACTTTGAACAGTATGAAGAATACTCAAGAAAGGTAGAGAAGGTATTACAAAGAAGTAGACCTAAACAGGAGGATGAACCTTTATTCATGATTCGGGATGTTACCGAACGTCAATTTAAAAGACAGGCAGAACCCTCAGTAGTACCATGCCCATTTAGGCAACTTAATGATTTAACCAATGCAGGAGGATTCCCAGGTGCATCAATCAATGTAATCCTAGATAAACCTAAAGCAAAGAAAACATTCTTTATGGTAAACCTTGCAAGAGGTTATCTTAGAATGAAGAAGTCAGTTTATTATGTTGATACAGAAAATGGTCAAGAACAAATTATGGACCGTTTCATTCAATCAAGTATTAATAAAACTAAGAAGGAGTTATATACTGGAGATTATGATAAACTTGAGGCTAAGCATTTAAGGAAACTTGCAAGGTTTGGAGTTGAATTAATCGTTGAAAGAGTACCTGCATTGATTACCGACTGCAATTATATAAGGGAGAAAATACTTACTCTTAGGAGTCAGGGAATTGATATTAAGGTACTAATGGTTGACTATGCAGGGAAGCTTGCTTCTATTGCAAAGGATAAAGAGGATTTCGATAGAATCTCAAACGTATATATTGACTTACAGAACCTTGCTGAGGATTTACATTTAGATATTGTATGGACTGCTCATCATATTACTCGTGAAGGTAAGAAACATCAAGCAACCAAGTATGATGAGAACGATATATCTGGTTCTATTGCAATTGTACGTAATGCTCAATTCATTATGGGTCTTAACAGTACAGAGCAAGAAGAGAAAGATAATATCCTTCGTTCAGAGATTGTAGTACAAAGAGATGGTCTTCCTTCGGGTAGGGCTTTATTCAAATGTGATGTAGAAAGGCAAAGATGTACAGAGTTTACTAAAGAACAAAGAAAGAATTATGATGAAGTATATGGTAAGAAACTTGAAGAATCTTTTAAGAAAGGTAATCCTGATGCTGATTTCAAGAAAAGGGAAAGGACAACTGGAGATATATAAATGCAAACTCGGTATTCATGATTGGGTAACCGAGCATTGGTGGGAAACCCGACAGAAACCTCGAAGAGCTATATTTTCACACAAAGGAGGTAGAAAGAGGGCTCAGTATTATACTAAGTATTGTACGAGAACCTATTGTAGAATCTGTGGTAAAAAGAAAAAGAGGAATGAGAACTAAAAATGTAGAAGTAGTAAAAGACAGATGGACTGATGGATTAGCTTTAGAAATATCTCATAATGGTTGGCAAACAACTTCTATCAGTAACTTAGACGTTGAGGATTTGAAAAGAATCCGAAAGGTAATTCGTAAAGCCATTAGAAACCATGAAAATAACAATAACAAGAGACGGTAATGTATTTAAAGATAATATCTTACTAAAACCCAGATTAATTAGAGGGTATTTAAAAGTCAAGATAGAAGGTTCGACTTATTCAGTACATAGATTAGTAGCTATGACTTATATACCTAATCCCAAGAATAAACCCTGTGTGTGTCACAAAGATAATGATAGGACTAATAATCGGGTAGAGAATTTATATTGGGGTACTTATAAAGAAAATACCCAACAGTGTATTCAAGATGGTAGATTTAAACCAGGAGGTCGAGATATACTTGACGAATTTAGTATCAACTGTTTACTTTATGAGTATAATCTTGGTAAACCCCGGTCGATTCTTAAAAAGAAATTTGGGATTTCTGATTCAGCTATTACTCGTATTATAAATTTAAAGAGTAAACCTAAGTTTGGAAATTATAAGTTTAAAGCTATATACCAAGACATTATGAATGATTATCAAGAAGGTATGTTAGTTAGAGATATATGTAACAAATATTCTATAGGGCATACCACTTTAAATAATTACTTACGTAGGTTAAATATAGTTAGGCATAGATGAAAATTACTAATAAATTTAAATCCCAGTTAAAAACCTATTTTATCAAGAGGTTAGGTGCTTTTGAATATCGAAGAGGCTGGATGAAACTCCCAGTATGCCCATACTGTCATAGGGAATTAAAAATGGGAGTTAACTTATCAATGTATAGAACCAATTGCTTTAGATGTAATGAACATCCGAATCCTTCTCAATTGGTTATGGATATAGAAGGATTCGATACATACCATGAACTAATTAATTTCTTAAATAGTGGAAAATTTGATGAGCTTGAATTTCACGAAGAAAAGGTTGAACTTGCAGAAGCTAAGCCTTTGTATCTACCCGAAGGATTCAGAATCCTTAACCTTGGCCAGTCACAAGTTGCAAAAAGCATTAGAGGATATGTCAAGAGCCGTGGCTTTGTCATCTCTGAGTTGTCTAAGCATGGAATTGGCTATGCGACAAAGGGGGCTTACTTTGGGTACCTCATTATACCCTTTTATTACAGAGGACAACTTAGATATTATAACGCGAGAAATGTTATCGGGCAAGGTCCTCGGTATAACAACCCTAACAAAGATATCACAGGAGTTGGCAAAGAATTTATCATATTTAATTATGATGCGTTGGAGATGTATAGGTCGGTATACATCTGTGAAGGTGCACTCAATGCCCTTACTATTGGAGATAGAGGAATTGCCACAATGGGTAAAGCTATATCTGGATATCAAGTCAATGAATTACTTAAATCCTCATGCGAAAGATTTATTATATTGCTGGACCCAGACGCCAAGAAATACGCAATCAATCTTGCGCTCAAACTTGTTGCCTATAAAAAAGTCAAGGTGGTGTTTTTACCAGAAGGAAAAGATGTAAACGATTTAGGGAGAAAGGAAACTCTTAGGTTAGTATATCAAACAAGGTATCAAAGTTATCAAGATTTAATTCAAATCCGAAACTCTTTGGAGTAAGGATTACCTATTATATTATATAACTTAAAATATTAATGATATGATGAAGATAATCGATTATGTAGTTAAGACTTCAATAGTTTTGGCTGCTCTTTTAATTATGGGATATTTCTTCCCAGTTGTAAGTTGGTTTGAAAAACCCCAATCAAGGAAGAATATGGTTTTCAGATGTGAGATGGTTGATGGTAAAGTTAGGGATTATACTTTAAACTTACCCGAAAATGTTACTTGGTATGTAGGTACCAATAGAGGTTCATATTATGTATCATTTGGTTCTCCCACTAAAAACCTTTATGGGAAGAAATGCCCAATAGATAATAACGAGGGTTGTATTAATGGTGTTTTAGTTTGTAATAGAGTAAAATGAGAGAACCCAGTATTCACATTACTAAGTCTCAATTTGAGGAAATATTAAATACCTTAGAGGTAGATAACTTCCCAGTTGAGGCTTTTTTTGTTATTGCACGAAAAGAGGCAATAAATACTAGAGCAGTGGTTGTTTCTAATAAAGGGACAACTAAGAAAGTAACTAATATATTACTAGCATCTAAGGGTAATGCTTCCCTTGTTGCCGATATATTATATGCTACTCGTATAAAGCTTAAGCATAGAGGAGTTCGTAAAATAAACGAAAGTAATACAAGGGAATGGGCTTTATGTAAAAAGCTTGCTGAGATATGTAATACCTTTTGTGAGGATTTTAAATTTGATACTCGGGAAGGATTTATTAAATACATTGAGACTGGTTTAAAGAGGATGACAGATTATCGTAATGTTATGCAAAGGTTAATATCCATGCAGGATAACATTACTAATCAAACAGAAGCTGAGATTAAATTACAGTCAGCAGATTTAGAACTCACTGCTAAGGTACATGATTACTTTGTAAGTAAGATTGCTAAAGCAACTGGTATATATGAATCATATGAAAAGAATCCTGAAAAGTATGTTCACTTTGCTTATGTAGCAGCATTCTTAGAGGAAGAAGGTTGGGATTATAAGGATTTCATAGATGCTCAGTTTGAATCTCTAGCATGGTGTAATGGTCTACCCGATATTGCTCAATTATATACTGATAAAGCAGTAGAAAGGTATAATAAGTATTTATATAAAAATAAGAATAAAAAATCCTTAGAGGAACCTCAAGTTGAGGGCTCTCTCTGGGATAAGATTAATAATTAAAACATAACGTTATGAAAGCTTTAAAATTTTTAGGTAACAGAGTAGAGGATGCAGCTAATGCTTTTATTGATGTCCTCAAGTATTCGGACCAGTCAGTAGATTATCCTGATTTCAAGGACATTGAACCTTGGCCAGAGGATATTGTTAATATGTTCAAGGATGCACTAAAGGATAAACCTTTCTCTGAGATTAGTGCTATCCTTATGTATACTCAACAGTCGTCAAGGTTTGAACCCATTGCAGAGTTAATGCTTGGTATTGGTTTGGTAGAAATGAGACATTACGACAAGTTATCGGATTTCTTACAGAAAGCAGACCCTCATGAACAGGATTCTGTTATGGATATCTATCCTAAAGTGGAAATAGGTTTTTCTCCTGAAAGTGCTTTGAAGATTGCCTGGAACTCTGAGATAGAGACCATTGGCAATTATAAGAAAATTATGAATAGTCTAGCCTTATATAGTGAACGGGCTGATTATGATGATGTGATGTATTTGTTGAATAAGTTAATTGCCGATGAAGAACATCACATTAAGCTTATCAAGGAAGCTATGGGAGTAGATGATTCTACTAAGAAAGGTGTAACTGTAATTATCAAATGAGTAGGATAATTATACAGAATGGGAATATGAAAGATAATATACCAGGTTGGCCTTATTATCATGTTTCTAGGGATGGTAAGGTATATTCCAGAAAATCAGGTAATTGGAAGTTACTTAGAGGAGGTATAATAAAGGGAGATCCAGCTGTAACCTTATCAAACCATGGTAATCATTTATCTCAAAGGGTTTATAGATTAGTGGCTTTGGTTTATTTACCAAAGCCTTCTTCTACTAAACTAGTTATAAGACATTTAGATGATAACCCTTTGAATAATCATGTAGATAATCTTAGATGGGGCACTCAAAAACAAAATATGGAAGATGCTAGAAAAAATGGTAAATTAAGAGGGTCTTCTTGTAAAGCTTCTAGAGCTAAGTTATCTAAGAAAGATTTAATCCTTATATTTAAGTTAAAGGCTAAAGGCCTATATTATAAGGACATAGCTAAAAGATTAGGCGTATCAGTAGGTACAATAGGAAGAGTTATTAATAAAAAATCTTATAGAGATGAAAATATTGATAGAAAACGGTAATGTTTGTAGTTTAGACTTACCTCTTAAGTTCGCACAGAAACTCTATGCAGAGTTTGCCATTCGTCATCCAAATGCTTTCTACTTACGTACAAGGCAAAGAGGTATGCAGAACTGGGATGGTAAAATTCATTACGTTAATAAGCATGGTGAATTTAAAATAGGTTTACTTCCTGCAGTATATGAAAAGTGTATTGAGTATGGAATTAAACCTAAAGTTGTAGATATGCGACAACCCTTACCTAAAGTCAATGAAGTTGTTACGAAGATAGGAGAATATAAATTAAGACCAGAACAAGAGAAGGCTGTTAAAGCGGTAATCAATAACAAAGTAGGTAAGGTACCTTTTCAGATTGGTGTTTTAGATTACACCGTTAATGCAGGTAAAACTCTTATCATGTCGTCTCTTTATTTATCCTATAAGAAGCAGTTAAAGACTTTGCTAATAACTAATGACTCTGACTGGTTGAATCAAGCTAGAGATGAATTTAAGAAATACCTACCAGGAGAACAGATTACATTTGTTCAAGGTAAAGTATTAAATTGGAGTAATTTTACCATTGGTATGGTTCAATCTATTTCTCGTAACATGAGATTCTATCAAAATGAATTGGCAAAGGTAGATATGGTTTTGGTAGATGAGGCTGACCAAGCAGGTAGTAAGCAATATCAAAATGTACTTACTCGTTTATTTAATACCAGAGTTCGTATAGGATTATCTGGTACCATTTATATGAGTAAGCTTGCCAAGGATAAAGTAAAGAATATGAATCTTGAGGTATTTTTTGGTAAAGTACTTGCGGAGTTTAAACTTAAGGATTCTATTAAGAAAGGTTATTCAACTCGTACAATTGTAAAGATGGTACCAAGTAAACCCTGGTATGGTAATTGGGAATCAGAAGAAGTATCTTATAAAGAAGTATATGATGATTCTATTACCTTCAATAAATATGCCAGAAAGATGGTTTATGACAGACTTAAATGGAATATTAAACAAGGTAGATATCCTGCACTCGTAGTATGTAAATTTATTGCACACTGTGAGAAATTATGCAAATACTTTAAAAAGAAGCTAGGAAGTAAATATAATATTGCCTGTGTGCATGTAGATACTCCTTCAAAGATAAGACAACAAATAATGAAAGATTTTAGGGAAGGCAAGATTGATATCCTGGTATCAACTACAATCATTGCTCGAGGTAAAAACTTCCCTAAGCTTAGGTATTTACTTAATGCTGCCAGTATGGATAGCCAAGAAAAATCTATTCAGTTCCTTGGTCGTTTGGTTAGAACTGATTCCTCAAAGAAAAAGGTTTACCTTGATGACTTACATTATCCAGGTCCTTATCTTAATAGGCATGGTAAACATAGGAAGCAGTATTATCAAAAACAAGAATTGAAAGTTATTCTGTTAGAGAAGATATGGAAGAATCATCCTATTCATTCTTTATGAGAATACCTTACTTAATCTGTTCTATTAAGTACTATGGATAATTACTTTTTCCGGTAGGAGGAAGTAATTAATCTAATAGATGGACATAGGGCATTAATCATAAGAATAAAAGATATGGAATACTTATTAATACTTACAGTACTGGGAGTGATTATCGGAATACTTTATCTCTATTCATCTCAGTATGATTGTAATGAATACAAATACAAATGTCATCATTGCAAGAAGAAATTCAAAGAGAGCGAGATAAATGATTTAAGAGGTCCTTGGCATACTAAGGATTGGACTTGTCCTCATTGTAAATATCAAAATGTAACACTTAAGAGTTATGATTACTAAGTTATATAAGGAATTTATCGATAAGATACTTAGAATTGGAGAAGAGTTGGTTCCTCTCCATGTTTTTAACTGTACTACCCTGGTATGGATATCAGATATACAATCTGTTCAGGTAATGGCTCATGAATACAAGGTATATTTTGATTTATCTTTCTGTTCAGGACTGCAGGTTAGAGTACTAACTTATACTGACTCTCGTTACTCACAACACTTGGGTGATATCAGGAAACTATTTATAAATGCAATTGGACATTCCTACTTACCTCTGTATGAGTCGGAATTGAAGATTGGAGATTCAGTCATAAGACTAACAGAAAAAAAAATGGATGATTAATTATGGCAAAGAAAAAACAAATGCTTCCCGACTTAACCAAGCAGGATATCCTAACACCCTTGGATATCTCTCAATTGGGAAGTAATGGAGACCCATGCTTTGGTATTGGGTATGATTTATCCACTAAAGAATGTAAATTATGCGGAGATTCAGAACTGTGTGCATTCAAGATGTCCCAGAACTTGAACATTACAAGGAAAGAATTAGAACAGAAGAATCAATACAAAGATTTGGATGTATTAGAAGACACGGTTGGTATCAAGAAATTCATCCGAAGCTTGATTCGGAAAGGGAAAGACAGAAAAGAAATTATCTCAAAGACAGTTGAGAAATTCGAAGTACCTAAGAAACGTATTAGAGAACTTTATAAAGAATGCAATGGGAAAAGTAGGTAAGTTAAGAATGATATGGGCAATGTTTAAGTTATATCTTAATAACCCAAATTATTATGTACGGCAGGACGATGTTCTTGCTGATTTGTTTATGCAGGGTGAATATGACGTAGAAAGATTCTGTCATTCACTCGGAGTAACTCCTCAAAGAGGATTAACCTTTGGACAACTTTTAAAACAATGTAATATATTATGAACAGATTCAGATTTATTAAAGTAAGAGACGTAAAGACTCCATCGAGAGGTAATGCAGGTGATGCAGGTTTGGATTTCTATATCCCAAGAAACTTGGACCCTAAACAATTAATTCAAATCGAGGCAAACCAATCTCCAAATCATTTTACTCCAGATTTTGTATTGGGAGTAAATACAACTACTAACTTCGTAACTGATATTCAAATCTACCCTGGAGGAAGGATTCTTATCCCATCAGGTATTAAGCCACTTATTGAACCTCAAGAGTCTATGCTCATGGCAGCTAATAAGTCTGGGCTTGCTTCTAAAAAAGGTCTTCTGTATACTGCAGAGATTGTAGATTCTCCTTATGTAGGAGAGATTCATATTGGTATAATCAATCTCAGTCGAGTAATACAGACTCTAAAGGTGGATGAGAAAGCAACCCAATTTATTCATGTACCAATCTATCTCACAGAACCCGAGGAGATTCAATCAGAAGAATTTTATTCTGAATCTCAAATGTGGGGAACAAGAGGTGAAGGTGGATTTAATTCAACAGGAAGTAAGTAATGGACATACGTAATATCAAGGAAATCGTACCTTCTTTAGAAGTAGGTACGTATTTACAAGCAATGTATTCTCTTTCGTTAGAACAATTAGACGGCTACAGGCAAATAGAAAAGCTACCCGATTATCCGGTTGATATTAATAATCACCAAAATCAAGTAGTTCTTAAGGATTTTATTGCCAGGGTTATCGAAGAACTAATGGAGGGTTATGAATCTACCTCTGAGGTAGTAAAGATATGCCACAAGTGGGGATGGAATATTGACCAACTAACCGAAGATGAATATACTCAGGTACTCAATCATTTGCAGAATGCCAATGAAGAACAGGGAGATGCTCTGGGATTCCTATTCACTTTGTTCCATTTTGCAAATATACTACCAGAAGACATATTCTCATGGGGAACGTCTTATGTAATCGATTACTCTGACTTCAAAGTAAAAGAATTGAAAGATGTGATTACTATGGGTATAGCAATGGTTACCGAAGGTAGTATTGGTTTAGTTAATCGGTTTAATATGATTGATGAAGACCATGAATCTGTAAAAGATTATACTCCTGGGTTTAATACTTTAAGTGAAGCATCTCATGAAGAAGAGAAGGTATTATTATTCAATGTAGTATATGAATTGAATATTGCAAGGAATCTTCTTAAGTGTAGACCATGGAAACAAACCCAGGTAATGACTAAGGAATTAGATTTTCAGTATTCTTTGGTAAAAGCTTTCTACCTATATATGGGATTCTTGGGATTACAAGGATTTTCAGATGAATCAATCTATAGGTTATTCTTTAAGAAACAAAGACTTAACCTCTGGAGACAAAAAACAAATTACTGATGAGTGGATGGAATAGAAAATTAGAGGGTCTTCAATCTAATACGGAGGAGACCCTCCACTCTTTGGAGTTTGCTACTTCACAAGAGGCATGGGAGAAATTGAACGAGGCTTTCTTAAGATTAGACCCCGTTCTTTTTGATAAGGGTGCTACTGCAAACAGTGGAGTTGCAGTAGCATACAATGTGTTTATAAAAATACGTAAAGCATGGGTAGACCCAGACTTTGATTATGGCAGGTGTTTTAATTACAAAGAAACTAAGTGGACGAGCTTATTGAATAATTATATCGATTTTAATAAGTTAGACCTCTTACGTAGCAAATTAAGAATCCTGAAGAACAAATATAATCAGAATTACAATGTTACGTATATGTTCAATAATCACCATGATAACGGTAAACAATGTTTAATTGCTGCAACTTTTTCCAAGAGATTTCAGGAGGACATCCCAGTTATTACAATGGTAATCAGAGCATCAGAGATTACAAAGAGGTTAATATTCGACTTCCTATTAATTCAACGGATGGCCGAATATGTGTATGGGCCGGACCAGTCAGTACAAATCAACCTATTTGCGACTCAAATGTATGGGAATGTAGAGACACTCTTAATGTACTCAGCTTATAAACCTTTAAAGAAAGTAATCAAGGGTATAGATAATCCTTGGACTAAAAGAGTTAAAGAGGTTTATAAGAAAATCCAAAATGGTACAGAAAAGGAATGGTCTTCATTTAAGGTATTCTTTAGGAGTTTTAAAGTACTTCGTCCGGACTTATACGAATACCAAGCTTTGTTAGCAAAGGACTTGCTATTAGAATATGAAGATATAGAATATCCAGAAAATGTGATATCCTATTCTCAACGTAAAGCATATAAGAAGAAACTTTTAAAGAAACAGAAGAATGAGAATCTACAGTAATTCTTTTGAGTTAATGTCAGAACTTGGCAGAGAACTCAACAGTTATGGTCAAACTGTAAAACCAAAGACCTATCAGAATAAAGTCATTGAAGGTAAAGAGGAATTTGAAACAAAGGAACTCATTTGCCAACAATATTGCTTGACTTCACTCGGAGACCCAGTATGGTTATTTGTATTCTCGCATTCAAAAGAATGGGCAGATGCTGAGTTTGAGGAAAGAATTGGTTGGTACGAATTAAATCCGGGTAAAGCTTGGGAACTGAGAAAAGATTTATGGGAACAGTTCTTGGTGAATGGTAGATTTGATTATACTTATCCAGAACGTATTTGGAATCAATTATATCTGTATGGTAGTACATCATTCAATTGTGATTCTGCCATGCAATCTGTTATCGAACTCCTTAAAAGGGATAATGATACTCGTAAGGCAGTACTCCCTATATTTCATGGTACAGACTTAAGATTCCTTGATGGAAGTAAACGTATTCCCTGCTCTATGTATTATGATTTCCTTATTCGTCAGAATGGTAAAGGAGAGAAGGTATTACATATTTGTTATCACCAAAGGAGTTCAGATTTTGTTACTCATTTTGGTAATGATGTATACCTTGCATGGAGACTTATGGAATATGTAGCTAAAGAGGTTGGAGTTAAACCCGGTTACTTATACCATACAATTGATTCTCTTCATTCTTATAAAAAAGATTGGAAATACCTGAATACCAATCTTGAAGATTTACAGGACTCATTCTAACATTAGAGGGATGTATCTACTACATGTAGGTATGTCCCTCTTTCTATTTATTAATATGGAAACAAGATATAAGATAATTAAGAACAAAAGAGAACTCAAGAAACTAATTGCTTGTTGTAAAGCAACTGGTTATGCTTGCTGTGACTACGAAACTAATGCTGAACCAATCTATAATAAAAGTTTCAAGCCAACTATTCTATCAGTATCTTGGATGCCAGGGTTTGGTGCTTCTATTCCATTAGACCATTTCCAAACAAAAGAATATACTTCACCGGGATGGAACTGGAAGAAAATGTTAAGGAAATTTGGGGAAGAGATTATTGAGAATTATGATATTGTAAAGGTTGCATGGAACTGGAAATTTGATGACCAGATTAATCAAAAGTATCATATCTATTATAGAGGTACATGCTTAGATGGTATGCTTGCAAAATATGTTCTCAATGAGGAAAAACCTCATGGGTTAAAGGATATGGTTAGAAGATATTTACCAGAATACGGTGATTATGAAAAGCAAGATAAATTTGATAAGATACCTTGGGATAAAAAAGAATTAGACCCATTATGCAAATATGGTTGTCAAGATACAGACTTTACGTTACGATTAATGATATTCTTTGAGAAGAAGTTAATTGACTTGAAGATGTATTCGGTATTTCGTAATTTATTTATGTGTAATTCCCGGGTATTAACTTCGGTAGAGAAAGAGGGGTTATACCTTGATACGGAATTTAATCAGAAATTGCTTGAGGAATATAAACCAAAGATAGATGCTGCTAGACAAGCAATCTATGATTTACCAAGGGTAAAGAAGTTTACCAAGAAATATAATCAAGATAAAATAGAAAGGTATATCGAATCTATTGAGGCTGAACTTGAAGAGTTAGATTATAATGACCCAAAAGATAAACGTAAGATTGATTCAAGGGAACAAAAGATATCAAACATTCGTGCAGGTATATTCACTACAAAGAAAGAGCAAGAACTTATAAGACCTCTTAATCTTGGTAGTCCAGTTGATTTACCCCAACTTATGTATTCAGATTCTGGTTTTAAATTTCCAGTAATTAAAAATAATGAATCAGGTAAGCCAAGTACGGATGAAGATACACTAGTTGAATTAAGGTTAACCGTAAAAGACCCAGAATCCCCAAAAGCAATATTCCTTGATAAGCTACTTGAATTAAGAGGTTTACAGAAAATGTATACTACTTATATTGAGGGTTGGCATGAAAAAGTCCAAGATGATTCTCGATTACACGGTAGATATAATATACATGGTACTGATTCTAATCGATTCAGTTCTGCTGACCCAAATATGCAGCAAATACCAAAAACCTCTGTAGACCCAAATATCAAGAAACAGTTGGTTGCTCCTCCCGGTTATTTATATATGGCATTCGACTATTCTCAGGCAGAGCTAAGAATGATGGCTCATCTATCAGGAGACGAAACATATCTGGAAGCATTTGCTAAGGGAGTAGACCCTCACCTTGGTATAGCAGCAGCAAAATATGGTGTATCAATCGAAGAAGCAAGTAAAGCCTATGAAGATGAAACACATCCAGATTATAAACTATGGAAGGTAAGGAGAAAGCAAGCTAAACAGATTGCATTTGGACTTATTTATGGAATTGGTAATAAATTGCTAGCAGTTAAACTATCTGACCCAAAAGCAGGTATTATAGTTACACCAGAAGAAGCAGCAAAGGAAATGGAAGTATTCTTTGGTCAACATCCTAAAATTAGGAAGTTTAAAGAGAAACAAGAGAAATTCCTTCGTAAGCATGGGTATTATACACAGTTATTTGGTACTAAACGAAGACTCCCACAGATATATTCAAATGATAAGCAAGAAGTTGCTTATGCAATTCGTTTAGGTCTTAATTTCCCATGTCAAGGTGCTGCAGCAAATATGACCAATTTTGGAGCTATCCTTGTTTATTGGTTAATGAGACAAGGTAAATTACCCATGATGAAAGAAGCTTGTACAGTACATGATGCTGTATATATGTATTCTAAACCTCAAGATATTAATACATGGACTGTATATACAATCTGGAATATTCTACGTAATCCAAGTACAAAGAGATATTTCGGATTTCAAGTTGATGATGTTGATATGGATATGGATTTTACCATTGGTAGAACTATGGCAGAGGAATTACCATTTATTCCTGGGTATGATTATAATAAGATGTTACAACCAGATTTCTCAGTAGAGGAATATATGGCTGAACATAAGAAATATAAACATATCCACATTAAGCAATTTAAAGAGAGATTTAATAAACAAATGAAGGATTATGAAAAAGATTTTGAATGGACCCACGGTATGGCGAGCTAAATGTCCTTACTGTGATTGTGAATTTGAATATGACTACTCAGAAGTAGATTCATCCACTTTTACTGATTGCAAATTAGTTAAGTGCCCAGGTTGTAATAGGTATCTTCATCATAAAGAAAATCCAAAATCACCTACAGAAGTGAAGAAAGAGGATACTATGACAACATAAATAATAAAATATTATAAACTATGGCAACTGAAGAACAAATAATGAATACAAATAGGCTATCATCCTTAACCTATATGATATCGGCCTGCTTAGAGTTCTCTATTCAAAACCTCAATCGTCAATTAGATTTATGTAATTTGAGATTAGTCGGTAGAGATAAAATGGTATTCAACCGAGTTAGGTCTCAGATAGAGCAACTTCAATCAAATCTCAAACTATTAGAGGATTTGGCATTTGGTGTAATGAAGGACGAAGATGCAAGGTTAGCTTATGAAGATGCTACTCATATTTATTGGGCTCTGTTTATGACTTTAGTAGATAGAGGAGGAACAGATAATTTATGTGATTTAAGATTCAAAGCTTTAATCGATATAATTGGTAAGTATGAATCTATTCTTCACTTGCCTGGTTTAGATACTGCATACCATTGTGCATTTGCTCAGGTATCTAAAGCAATTCAAGAAGGTAAATATTCAAAAGAAGATTTTAAGAATTTATTGAAAGTACATGAAAACGGAACTGAAGAAACTAAGGGTTAAATTCGAAGGTAATATCATAACCATAGATATTGCTAAGGAATTATCCATTAATGAAAATATCATTAATTCTCAGTTAAGGGAATCCCCAACTAGTTATTATATACTTTGCTCATTAAGAGATAAGTATATTAAAGAAAGGGATGCTCTAGCAAGAGAAAAGGATGAAGCTTATTCTGCTGCTTGGATATTTATTAAAGAATCTAATGAAAGGTTCAATAATGATTACGTTGCTCATAAGGCTAATATATCTCCCAAGTATAAGTCAATATATCAACGGTATTTAAAAGCAGTAGAAAAGGCTAACAAGTATATTTCAATATGTAGAGCTTATGAGTCTAGAGAGAATATCTTGAGGACTATTAATGCCAACATGAGGAAGCAACAATAATAACTATAAGTAATTACTAACTTTTAAAAACAAATTAAGAATATGAATTATTCACTATCTTTCATTTCTGCTATGGTAGCAGCTCAGTTTGACAAACAATTACCAGGATGTCCAACTGAAAACAGGGTTCTTATCTTATCACCAAAAGAAGTAAACCAAACTCGTTCTGGGCTTATTATCCCGGAACAAGTAAAAGAGGGAGTTCCCCGTAAGGGAGTTATAGTTAAACTTGGGGAGATTACCGAAGAATATAGAACTTATCGGGACTTGGTGCAAATAGGTAGAATAGTTACCTATGGTTTGTATGCAGGTAAGGAAATGGAATTTGAAACTGATAAGCTTACTCCTGGCTTACAACAACTTTTGGAAAAGAACACTTTAACGGTGTTAAGTATGAATGAGGTAATTTACTCAGAACCAAATAATAACGATTAATATGGCACTTGACAAGAAGAAAAAGAAGAAAGTTTCATCAGATGGACTTTCTACAAAAGAAAAGATGCTGGCTAGAAAGAAACAGCTAGAATCTAAGGGAAACGGCAATGGGTTGGTATTCCCTAAAGAAGGTACTTTACGAATGAGAATTAAATCTCCGGGTGATGACCAAGAATTGGGAATCGAAATTGTTCAGTTCTATCTTGGAGGTAATTTGGGGGGAGTAATATCTCCGGCTACTTTTGATGAACCATGTCCTTTCATGGAAAAATACCAGGAATTGAAAAACTCAAAGGATGAGGATGACAAGGAACTTGCAAAAACCCTTGTACCAAGAAGAAGATATGTTATCGGTGGTCTGGTATATGCAGATGAAAAGGGAACTAAATTCGATTACGAAGGTAAAGATAAGGGAGTTCTAGTTCCACGCTCTGTTTATCAAGATATTATCGACTTATACCTCGATGAGGATGAAGCTGGTGATATGACAGACCCAAGAAATGGATACGATATCAAAATTATTCGTTCTGGTTCTGGTAAGCTTGATACAACTTATTCTGCTCGTGCTTGTAAACCAACTAAATTGGATAAGAAATATCAAGGTACTGTAGACCTTGAAGGTATAGTTCGTTCTCAAATCAAATCATATGATGAACTGGAAGAACTTCTTGCTAAGTTCTTGAATGAAGACCATGGAGGAGACGATGACGAGGATGACAAACCAAAGAAAAAGGCAAAAAAGAAAGGGATTCACAGAGACCATTATATGGAGGATGATGAACCCAAAAAGAAAAAGAAGAAACGTTACAAATCAGATATTTAAAGGTTAGTTAAACATATGGTTTCATTCGAAGGTGGTAATTAGATTCGTTCAGTTATCACCTTCTTTAGTCTAAATACATTACATTATGGCAAAGAAAACAAAAGTTGGTTTAAAGGTACCAACAAAAAATGAGATACTAAAGAAATATGGTAGTATCATGAGATTGGCTTCAGATACAGTGGAATCAAACTTATGGTTACCTTCTACTTTTTTTGCTCTCAACTATACATTTGGTGGTGGTATACCATTTGGTAAAGTACTTGAAGTAGCTGGAGAAGAATCCTCTGGTAAATCCCTTATTGCATATAACTTTGCATATACTTGTCAACAACTTGGTGGGCATGTTATATGGGTAGATGCCGAACAGTCTTGGATGAACTCTTGGGCAGAAGCTAATGGAGTAGACCCAGAAAAAGTTACGGTATTAACAGATACTCGAATCGAGTATATTTCTGACGCAGTAGCAGATTTAGCAATTTACTTACGTTCTCAATTAACTAATAATGAACCGATTCTCTTAGTGATAGATTCTATTGCTGCTATGGATTGTGCAGATAACATAGATTCTAAAATGGTAGAGGGTAAGGCTGAAATGGGAGGTAGAGCAAAAGCTCTTTACAAATACTTCCGTATCAGAAGTGAATTATTCTATAGATTAGGAGTTACACAGATTTACATTAACCAATTAAGAACTGCTTTAAATGTCGGATTTGGAAAAGATAACACAACTACTACAGGAGGTGCAGCACTTAAGTTCTACGCTTCAATCAGAGCTGCCTTTTACTCAGGCAAGTCTATCACTGTTAAACAGAAAGGTAAAGAACGGAAAGCTGGTAAATTGGTCACAATCCGACTTATTAAAAATAAAGTTGCTCCTCCAAGACCTACAATCAGTAAGTGCCCGGTTTACTTCAATCCTAAGTTCCATGAAGTAGGTTTTGATAGATGCTATGCTCTTGAGGATGTATTGGTAGAAAATGATATCATAGAAAAATCTTCAGGTGGAGTATATAAGTTCAAAGGAAAAACTCTTGCAAGAGGTGAAGAGAAATTCCAAAAGCTTTTGGAAGAGGATGATGAACTTCGTCGTAAACTATTAAAGAAGGCTGAGATAAATACTATCGGTACAACTAGAAAGAAGATAGTAGCATTGACTACTAATTTATATCCAGTAGATGGAGTAGAATATGAATCATTTAACGAATCAGATGACGAGGAGGAAGACGATGAGTAAGAAAACAGTATTATTGATTGATGGAGAGAACATTCTCCATCAATCTTTTCACAAGTTCGAGAAACTTAAATCCACAGACGGTAAACCAAGTGGAGCAATATTTGGATTTTTCAAATCACTTCACATGTATCTTACCAGGTTTGAACCCAACGAAGTAGTTATAACCTTTGATAACGGTCATTCACCGGTAAGAAATAAGTTATTGCCCAACTATAAGGGACACAGAAAAAATATATCGGTTGATTATGAATCCTTGCAAATACAAAAGGCAATCATAATGAAGATATTGGGTATGCTAAGAATTTCTTATATATTTGATAAAAGGAATAAAACTCAATATGAGGGAGATGATTTCTTAGCATACCTAGTTATTAATACTTATCGTTCGGATAATGTAATCTTGGTATCATCAGATAAGGATTTTAATCAACTGCTAAACAAAAATGTTAGAATATTAAATCCAAGAAAAGACGAAGTTATTCGAATGGGTAATTGTAAGGAGTTATTCGGTTATCATTCCCATGAGACAGTTGAATACCTTGCAATGGTAGGTGATACTTCCGATGATATCCCTGGTTTTAAAGGTATAGGTCCAGTAACTGCAAGAAAGATATTAGATGAGTATAAATCAATCTACAAATACTTGGAAGCTAAACCTAATAAAGAGTACCAAGAAGCTTGGGAAAGGAATCGTAAGTTGATTGATTTATTCTGGTTTGTAGGTAATGTCCCTTTAGATAAGATACCTCTCAAGAGAAAGAAGACTTTCAACTATGATAAATTTAGGAAACTGTGCATAGAGTATTCTCTTGCTTCGTTCCTAACTAAAGAATTTATTAAACCATTTAAAGAGTTATCCGAATGAAAATAATGTTTGCAGGTGCAAGTGGAGTTGGGAAAACCACTTTAGCAAAAGAAGTTCCCGGGATGATTAAGTTTGATGTAACAGAATACCCTCCAGTATTGGATTTTATATCTGGTAGTGTATCAGACTTAATACCTAAAACAAAGGATATGTCTCATAAAGAGATGTTAGAAAGGGATTCAAAGGATTTGTTACTCGAAGATTTTCAGGTAATGAACCTAAGAAACAAAATGTTCAGAGATAGGGATAGATTTGTTACAGATAGAAGCTATCTTGATTTAGCTGCCTATTTCTATTACAAGCAAGCCAAGAATGTTCCTAAATGTGAAATGGAACACTTTTTCGAAACTTGCAAGATGTTACTCAATCAACAATGTACTCATCTTATCCTATTAGACTTTACTACTGCCATGGTAAAGGAATGGGTTATGGAAGATAATGGTAAACGAATAGATAACAATTACTTCCAGTTCTTAATATCTTCTATAATGGATAACGTATTGAACTTGTGGGGATTCTTACCTACTAAGGAAATATCTTCTATTTATAAGAACATTTTTAAGAATCAACTCTTGGAATACGGTGCAACAGAGGGAGTAATCAAATCCATATATGGTGAAACTAAAGTTCTCTGTATAAGAGAAGCTAATTTGGATATTCGTAAGAAACTTATTATTGATTTTCTTCATGAGTAAAGAAGTAGTATTTATAGCATTCTCGGATTTGCACATCAATTTATGGGCAAAATTCAATGAGAACAACAATAGGACCTTGAATAGTATCAAGGTCCTTGACGTTATTGCAGGTCAATGTGAAAAGTACAAATGTCCTGCTTTGTTTTGTGGAGATTTATTTCATAAGCCAGAATCAATTGACCAAGATTTAGCAATATTCGTTGCTGAACAATTTGATAGGTTAGAGAGTAACTACCCAAAATTCAAAATGATTTATATAGACGGGAATCACGATTTGAAATCTGTAAATCGTATTGATAGGATAACTAAGGGATGGCCTTTTGTATTTCATAAGAATTTTATGAGCTGTGTTAATCTAACTAGAATCAAATGGTGTTCTTATGGAGATTACCACATTTATGGGGTTCCTTACATTGATAATAATGTGGGTCTAAGTGAATATCTTAAGAAACTCAAATTAGATAAGAATGTAAAGAACATACTTCTTCTTCATACTGACTATCCTGGAGCAAAGGATACCGACGGTAGGGAAGTTGATTCTGTAGAAAATCTCAATGTAAATATCTTGAATCGATTTGATTTGGTATTATGTGGTCATATACATAAACCTCAAAGACTATCAAAGAAGGTTTATATGATAGGAGCACCTAATCATCAAAGGAGAACAGATAGAGATTGTAAATTGGGTTATTGGAAGATTTATTCAGACTTATCAATGCAATTCGTACACCTTAAGCAATTTCCTAAATTCGTAGATGTAGAATCTGAGGAGGATATTAAGGATGATGGCAATTATTATACCGTTTTACCTAAGAAAACTAGTAACTTAGTAAATACTAACCCTAAAATTACTAAGCAACTTTCTAAGAAAGCTCTAGCAAGGAAGTATCTTAAGGAAAAAGGTATAACTGAACAAGATAAGAAAGAACTACTGATTGACATACTTAAAAAAGCTGAATCATGTTAACATTTACAACAATGAACGTAGTAGGATTCTGTTCAATAGAAAACCTACATATACCTTTAAACCCAAGTTGTACCATACTTATCAAGGCACCGAATGGTAAAGGTAAATCAACTATCTTATCGGCATTGGTATGGGCAATATATGGTAAAAACCTAAAAGGAGTATCAGAAGTAACTACCTGGGAAAAGGTAAGACCTAAAGATTACCAGGGAGTAATGGTAGAGGTATTCTTTCAAAAAGGAGAACATATCTATAAAATTATCAGATGCCAGAAATGCAATATAGTTCTTGAGGATGGAGCTAAAGGTAAAGATAGGCTTATCCTTATGAAAGACAACGAGGTAGTGAATGTAAAGGGTAAGAATAAACTCCAAGATGCCATTAATGCAGAACTTGGTTTATCCTATACTCTATTCATGAACTCCATTATGTTTGGGCAGGGTATTAAAAGATTGATACAAGAATCTAATTCAGATAAGAAGAAGATATTCGAAGAAGTATTTGATTTAGAATTTCTTAACATTGCCAAAGGTATAGCTATGCAGGATAAAAATAACCTATTAGCTCAGGCAAACGAAGTAGAACACCAATCTGCTTTATTAAAGAAAGAACTTGAAGCAAATAAGGAAGCTTACTTTGATTTACGTGATAGAGAGAAAGGTTTCAAAGAAAAAATAAAGTCAGAACGTAGAGAATTAAAGAAAGATAGGGAAGACCTAACTAAGCAACTTATTAAAAAACAGCAACAACTCAAGGACGAGGTAGAGCAGAGTCTTAGGATTAAGATTAAGAAACATACTGATTATGTAGATGGTCTTAAATCTAAAATAAAACACAACCGTAATATTTCAGGAGTATCATTACCGGATTTTGTAAAGAAACTCAAGATACAGTTAGATAAAGGCCACTACAAACGTGCTAAAGAGAGCGTAGATATTATCTATAAAGCAATTATAAACTCAGACAAACTACAAGAAGAATATGAGGATGCTCTGGGTAGATTGGATGAGTTGAGAACTACGAATGAGAAGTATAAGAGACTTCAAAAAGAATGCGATGATATTGCTTCTGATATTGCTGATATTGACGAGGAGTTGGAAAAGCTCAAACAAGAGAAACTTAAGGTTATGTCTCCTAAATATAAAGAGAAACTTAAAGAGATTAGAAAAACTCTTCGTAAGGTAGATGAGGATTACCACAATAAAGAGTTGGAGTTAGAAAACTACAATTGGTTAATCAATGACCCTCTCGGTAACAACGGAATAAAGGCTTACTTATTCGATTCTTCACTCGATATGCTTAATCGTACGTTAGATAAGTATTCTCAGGTATTGGGATTCAGGATTGAATTTAATATTGACCTTGCTTCAACTCGGAAAGAGTTCTTTACATTGATAGAAAGGGATGGGCAAATTATTGATTATGACGAGCTAAGTGGAGGAGAAAAGCAATTAGTTAATGTTGCAATGGCATTTGCAATGAACGAATCTCTTACTATGTCCAAAGGTATTAACCTTGCATTTCTTGATGAGGTATTTGAATCTTTGAGTTCGGATAATGTAGAGGTAGTTACATCTTTAATCAGACACACTTTTTCAGAAAAGACACTCTTCTTAATTACCCATCTTGATTCACTTCCTCTTAGCAACACTAAAATCCTGCAAGTTGAAAAAGTTAATGGCCTAAGTAGTTACAAGTTACTATAAGGATATATAACTTTAACAAGACAGGAAGATGAAAACTTTTAGTAATTTATACTCTGCTATAAAACATGGTAGAAACATAATACTTAGGCCTAAATGGAAACCCAATGTACCAGGTCATAAGTATTATGTTTCTAAAAATGGTAGAGTTTACAGATATCTTGGGGATTTTAAATGGGTAAGGATTTCCGTATATTCGGATGGTAAACCCGATAGTTATCTAAAGTGTAAGATAGATTTAAAATCTTGGTTATTACATCGTTTAGTAGCTACTATTTACCTTCCTAACCCGGATGGTCTACCAGTAGTAATGCACCTCAATAATAACAAAAGGGATTGCAGAGTTAAAAATCTTAAATGGGGCACCGAGTTAGATAATACATTACAGGCTTGGTTTGATGGTTGTTTACCAACTCCAAATAAGATTATTTATTATAACGATGTACATAACCTTTATAACCAAGGTTTGAGTGTAAGGGAGATAGCTAACATATTACCGATTCATATCTCTTCAGTTCGTAGAATCTTGAAAGGTAAGGGTCTTATTAAGTATAAAGATAAATTAAGATAAATTTTGTTATGTCAATAAACAGCAAAAATAAGGGTTCAAGATTTGAAAGAAAAATAGGAGCCTGGTTTACTCAGTGGACCGGGTTCAAATTTGAAAGGAATCGGGCAGGTTCAGGAGCTTGGCATTCTAATAAGGATGCCACTTCTGATTTAACCTGTACGGATGAAAGACATGCCCATCGATGTAAGATATCTATCGAATGTAAAAACTACAAAGATATCAAATTCGAACATGTACTGCTTGGAAACAAAACTTGTGATATCCTAAGATTTTGGGAACAAGCAAGTAAGGATGCTAAAAGGGCAAATAAACTCCCTATATTATGTATGAGGTATAACTCTATGCCTGCAAATGAATTTTTCTTTGTAGTAGAAGGGGGACCTGGTACTCTGGGAGATTTTATATGGGTACAATCTAAAAAACCCAGTATGTCAATCAGTACTTCAGTTAATCTTTATGTATTTCTTGCAAGTGATATTCTGGAGAATGTTAATTATAAGCAAGTACATAAGCAAGCTAAGTTAATCATTAAAAAGAAATAATATGAAACGTATCCCTTATTCTTATTGTATTTTCTACATAGAACGAAAGTATTATCAGAACATTAATAAAGAACTTAAAGAAAAGGGATATAAAAAAGTACGTGCCATTATCCCTACGATAAACGTTTTAAAGAAAACCGCAAAGGGTAAGATGATATTCGAAGAAGTACCAATCTTATTCAATTATGGTTTTATCAAGATGCCCACGGAGTTAGCGTACTCTAGACCTTTTCTAAACAAACTGAAGAGAAGTATATCAGGTATAAGAACTTGGTTAAAGTCTACAGAGACTCTTCATGAAAGAAAGAAGAAAGCTAGAATAGATAACTCTGAAGACTTTGATGATTTCTCATTGGTAGCTACATGCACCAGAAAGGATGTTAAAAGGTTTAAGAGGATGGCAAAAGAAGGAAAGAAATATTCCGTAGACGATTTGATGAATGTTAAGATAGGCGATTACCTAGTACTCAAGGGTTATCCTTACGAAGGAATAGATGCTACGGTATTAGGTATAGACCACATAAATAAAATGGTACAACTTCTTTTATATCCGGAAATGGGTAAAATGGAAATATGGTTACCTTTTGATAACGTAATCTATAGCGTGTACCAGAATTATGACCCAGATAAGTTATATGCTAACTCCCAAGATTATGACCCAAATGAGATAACAAGTGAATCAATAGATAGAATAATGGATTTTAGGAGGAATTAATTATGAATGATGCTCAGAAGAAAGCTTGGGACTGCTTAAACGAAATAGAGAGGCAGTCTTTATTCCTTCAGTTATCAGAAAGCAAATCCTCATGGGAAGCTGGTGAAATTTTAAAGTTGTCACATTACAAGTATTTAGAAATCAGAGAAAGGTCAGAAAAGTTCTTCAGATTATTCTCTGATTTTTTCGAGTTACACACTTCTATTTTTCGACCTGACTGCCCTTGCGAACGAAGCTTTTGTGATTTTATTGAAGGATGTATTGAAAAGAGATTAACAAGGAAAGAAGCTAGTCTATATACTGGAGACTCTTCTAACTTACTCTCAAAGGTAAGCAATAGTAATATCGAAAGAAATATGAAAAGACTCAAAGAATCAGAAGACCCCTGGGACTTAGATTCAATGAGGTTAATTCTAGAGTTCGATAGGTGGAATAACTTTAGGATTCTACCAAGAATGCTACAACAGCCTTCTGCATTTAAAAGGCGGTTGAATAAGAAGGACAAGATATACATTAAATACCTTTTAAACCGAGTACCAGAATGGATGCACACAAAACTGAAAGAAAGGTTTAGATATAAAGTAAAACCCGGAAAAAAGAAATATTGGGTATGCTTAATATCAGAAGAATTATATACAGATGGATATTTGCTAATGCCAGTAAGACCTTTAGATGAGGTAGTTAGTGAATTTAGTAGATTCTATATGTATGTATTCGAAAAGAAAGATGATGCAGATACATTTGGATTTATGGTATCCAAGTTTATGATTAAAACAGTTGATGTAAAATTAGGACAACGCTTCTGGCCTGAGTACAGATGCTGCGTGGAAAAAGCAGTTAACTATAATCAAGTGAATAATATAGAATTCAGTATTAAGAAACTTGATATGGCCTTCAATGCTGATAAGGTTAAAAAGAAAAGGAAGAAAAAGCCTAAATCCACGGCTGCTGAACGCATATCAGATACCTCAGCTTTTTATAAAAATAAGTAGAAATATTTCTTTATATAAATAAAAAGTATTATATTTGCAACAAATTAAAATAAAAGATATGAGAAAGAACAAAAAGAATAAACCAGCACCCTCAAAAGAAAAAGCCAGTTTCCTTGGTTCAGCCGGGAGGAATATGACTTACAGGGATTTAAAAAGAAAAGCCATAGTATTGGGTATGCCTTTCCCTGATGCATGTGCTGCTGGAGTTTTCGATTTAATTGGTTATATCGAAAGGTCAACTAATAAACCAGACAAATCATTGATTGACCAATATGATGATTGGATGGATAAACAATTAGAGAATATAGGTTATTCAAAAGATGACCCTCTAAGGAATTCAAAATTAAGGCTTGGGTTTCTTGGAGAAGAAGGAGAAGATGGGCAAAGGAAATCCAAAAGGGTTCCAGGAATAAAAAAGCCAAGGGAAAAGAAACCACCAAGAGAAAGGGATGAATTCAATCTCATCAAGGGAACTAAGAAATCCTATGTATGGTCATTGGTTGCAAAGGGTTATGATTTAGAAAGAGTAACTAGAAGGATGAAAAAGAAGTTCCCAGATGCAAATGATAAATCGATAACACTTTGGTTTAGAACTGCAAGGAGGACTATGAGTAATGGTAAAGCTAAAGGAAAGTAGTAGGGAACCAATCCGAAAAGATAGATATTATATATGGACATGGAGACCAGATACCACCAACAAACGTATTACCGAAAAAAGTTTATATCGGAAACACTTAACCGGTATACCTTATTTCACAAGGTATCAAATAAAAAAGACTTTGGTTTATATGTACGGAGTAGATGTTCTTCAATATATTCATATCATATCAGGCAGGAAATTACTTAGGCAAGGGATAAGAATACTTCAAGATATGAATGGTCTAAGACATAAATCTGGTTCTACTAAATTCTGGTATAAAGGGAGATTAGTAAAAGCCAGGAAGTTTATTATCCCGGATGAATATAAAATTGATAAACACAGAAGACGAAGGTTCATGGTTCAAATGCACCGGGTCTTTAAATCAAAAGGAAAGAAGGTATTCAATGAAAGGTACTCACAAAAATTGTATGGACAACGGGAAGGCATATCTTCCAAGTATATCCGGAAGAAGAGAATACAAATCCATTCTGCTATCTTACAGGATTTACAACAGGCTGAGTCAAGAGGAAAAGAATAAATATAATATTTTTTCTTTGCAATATCCTCCATTGGTATGTTCCTTGGCTTTGTACCTAAGAAAGAAATTAGATATCCCGATACAGAAAGTACTATTTATCAAAGCACAAAGGGATATGCTTGATATCTTTTATGATGAATCTTTAAATCATTTGGGATGGCAACCAAAAGAAAGGTTCTTAGTAAAAGCTTTAAGATTTCAGGGATTCACTCCTGTAAGCAAATATAGGATGAGAAGTAAATATGCCTACATTATGACAAACAGGATGCTAGAAAATGAATATTGGGTATTTCCTATGAGATTAGCTGATAACTATAAATCAATGCAAAATCCAAAATACAAATTCTATACCGAAGTATTTGGTAAGGTTGGTATTCCTGGAATAATTAAAATTAAATACAGCAATGGAAACTAAAAACCCAGTACCGGAAGTAAAGGTACATAAGCAATTAAATCCGTTCATGGGTAAATCCTTTAAGGTTAATACCTATAATGACCAGGATGAAGTTATCGATACAGAAGATGTAAAGATAGAATCTCAAGAAGAACTAAAGACCGTAATTGATGGGGTAAAACAATATAATATTGCATTTGCTTATCTTACGGGAAGCGAAAGAAAATACAAGAAACTTATAACAGAGTGATATAACTATTGATTATTAACATTTAAACATTTACGAAAATGGCTAAGAAAAAAGAAACCAAAAAGGTAGAGTTAAAGGAAGTATCTCGCAAAGAGATTAATGGTGCAATCATCATTACTTACGAGGATGGCTCAGTAAAAATTATCCCAGCTCCTATTATGTTGTCTGCCGAAGAAGCAAAAGACTTCTTTGCTTCAGAAGAGGAAGATGATGACGACGAAGACGAGGAAGAAGAAGAAGAGGACGATGACGAAGATTCCGATGAGGATGACGATGATGAGGACTCTGATGAAGAAGATGAAGATGACGAGGATGATGAAGACTCGGACGACGATGAAGATGAGGACGAAGAGGAAGAAGAATTAACCGGTGAAGCTCTTGCCGAAATGGACTTCGAAGAACTGGAAGATGTTTGCGATGACAAAGACCTCGAAACAGACCCGGACGATTACGAAGAAGACGATATCGAAAAACTTCGCAAAGCAATTGCCAAAGAATTGGGTCTCAAACTCCCGGCAAAGAAAGAAGCCAAAGGTAAAGGCAAAAAAGGAAAGAAGTAATTCATTCTCCGGCTATGAAGGTTGGGCTAAAGCAATAGCCCACCTTTATCATAAGAAATAACTATTGTTCTATTAAATAAAACTAAAACTTAAAAGATTATGGCAACTAAGAAAAAAGAAGACACCAAGAAGAAAGGTGGCAAAGAAAAAGATGCTGAAAAAGAAGCAAAACGTAAAGCTCGTATGGAAGCTTTGAAAAACCGTCCTGCAGAGCAACGTCCAAACAGCAAGCAAATTGATGTTATCAAAATCAATGATAAATCCGAAGTTCAGAACTACGGTTACGCAGTAAAGAACAAAGAAGGATATCAGGGAGTGGTGGTAACATCAGTTCTGGTCATCGACGGTAAACCAACTTCTACATCCGTAACATTCGTACCGGGCAATCTAACCGTAAAATCCAAAAAAGGACACGGTATTATCTGTAACCCGAAAGCTAAAAAGGCTAAGGGCGAAGAAGAGGAAGCCGGAGACGAAGATTAAACTTCTATCCCTTACTTATTAGCGAGAACATCGCTAATGGTTTGCATAGTTTATTAGTATTTCAAAAATTATGTTGGGAGCCTATTGCCTGAGAAGGTAGTAGGCTTCATTTAGTTTATAGGTTATGGAAGACAAAAGAGAAATCCGAAAGAATATAACTATCCTAGCATTAGATAATCTTATTCAGAATTATACTAATGCACTAGAAGATAAAGATATGGACCCTCCCTTATCGAATGAAGAAAGGGAACTCTCTGAATTAATTATCAAGGAAGCCAGAGAAATGCTAACTGAAATGGCAATCGAAAATAAACCAATACCAAGACCCTCATGGAAGAAATGAATTTAAGAACCATTATACAGGGTATTCAATCCATATTAAAAGATATGGAATATACTCAGTATATGATTAAGGTTACTCCTACTCATAAGAGAGGTAAATATCAAACCCATGTTATTCACCTTCAATATCTTAAACGTAGGCTTAAGGATTTTAAGAGTAGGCTAGATAAAAAACTAAAAGGTACTATCAGTACTGTAAAGTTTAAATATGTTAATTATTCAGATGGACGAGAAATGGTTGCAGAACAAACTTTTGTTAATCTTACTCAGCAAGAGATAAAGGATGCCTTAGAACTTGGAGCCATTCTTGAAAATGCAAGTATAGAAATCCTAGAAATTAAGGAAATCCCTACTTCGATTAGGATATTATAACTATGGATAATTACTAAGGAAATTTCAATCCACTTAAAAATTTTAGAAACATGAAGAAAGACAAGAAGAAAGACAAACCGGCTAATAAGACTCCGGAACTTTCAAAGGCTAAAAAGGCATTAGATGCTTATCTCAAAGAGAACAACTTGGACCCAACTAAAGATTGGTCAAAAGACAAAAAACATGGTAAGAAGGTTACCGAACTCTTGAATAAGCTCAACAAGGAGAGAGATAAAGTCGCTGCTCAGTATCCCGAAAAGGATTTGAAGAATGAAGCCAAATTGGTAAAAATGAAAAAAGCCAAAGAAGACGAAAAGGCTTTAAAGAAAAAAGAAAAGAAGGAATCGACCAGCCGAGTTACCAAATACGATTATCCTCTCATCGACGGCAGAGAAATGACTTCCGATGAAAAGAAAAAATATCGTATGGAACAAAGAAAACTTGCTGCCGGTAAAGCTCCGAAGGAAGAAAAACCCAAGAAGGAAAAGAAAGAAAAGGCAGAAGCCACCGAAAAGGCTGCTCCTGCAAAAAAGGACAAAAAGGCCAAAGATAAAAAGAAAAAGAAGGCCAAAAAAGAAGAAGATTAATCTCATATCTTATTAAGTATTCGTTAATGATGTAAAGGCCTGGCAAATCACTTTTGTTCAGGCCTTTCTTTTTAATACCTAGATTTATGGAAGAGAAAACATATAAACCCAAACTACGTATCACTACACTTGAAGATAATGGCTCCTATATTCAAGATAGATTGGTAGATGCATATACAGAAATGAATTCAGGGCCAAAAGTACAACATAAGGGACCAATAAGAATAGAGGTAACTCTTACAAATAAACAAGATGTCGAGAATTTTAAGAATTACTTAGATAAGCTTGTAGGTAACTTACCAATCAAAGAACCCTCAGTGGGAAGAGGGAGACCCTCTACTGGTAGTAAACAACTTACTGAATCACCTCGGGAAGATATTCTTGCAGATGTAGAGAAAATGGTTGAAGAAGGTAAGAGCCAACAAGAGATTATTAAGTATCTAAGGGAATTGGGATTTGTCTTTATTCTTACAGAGGACTTTCTTTTTCACTTTCCAGGATTCGAATTCAACAGTAAGGATGTGGGAGAAGCCACTGATAACAAGCAATATCCCAATTCATACTCCTGGATGGCAAGATGTATCAAACGAGCCAAAGACCCCAAGGCAGATAAATTCGACCCAATGGTCATCTTCGGCTTTAGTATCCTTGGTGGACCCTCAAAGAAAATTGTTCCGTATCTTTATAAAGAAAGGAAGAAACCGTTAAGGGCCTCTGTTGGTAAGAAAACCATATCTTTCTCTCAAGCAGAATTTACAAAGTTCCCTAAGTTTATGCTTGAAGAAGAACGATTAAAGTTCTCTGCAGAACAACGACAATTACTTCTCAACTCCGAGAAAAAGCCTTCTAAGTTCTTCATGAGATGGTACAAGGATGTAATATTCCCTGATTCAATCAAACAGAAAATCGAAGAAGCTATCTCTAGATAGACAACCTCTACCTCAGTATTTAATAAAAGAGTATTATTTATTAAAATAAAATTCTTATATTTGTATAACGAAAATAAATATTAAAAATGGATGCAGAAACCAAAGAGGTAGTAAAGAACATTGCTCAGATTCAAATTGAGGCATTGACTAATATCAAAAACAATATCACTACAACAGAACCTGATTTACTCAGGAAGTTGTTACAGATAAATGACGAAGAGATGCTTGATTCAGTCAAGCATCATATTCAGATTTACGAAGAGATATACGAAATGCCTCAATTGATAAAGACTCTGAACGAATATCAATTATACATCTGTTCTCATATCCTATTCAAAATGGAAGACGAATGGATACATGATTTATCCCAAGGAGTTTACGGAGCATGGGAACTATTACATAGAGAAACCAATAAATTTCATCCTGAACTCACACTAATAATTTAATTTTAATTATGGACAAGAACGAATACTTAGAATCAGTTGAATTGAACACTGGAGTTGAAATGATTCCCTGCGAATCATCAAACATTGAAGGCTACGGATACGACTCCAAAAACAAACAACTTTGGATTGCTTTCAAAGGCAACAAAGTTTACCGTTATGATGGTGTACCTAAAGAAATCTGCAATGAATTACACCTAGCAGAATCCAAGGGTAAATACGTTTCTTCTAATATCAGAAACAAGTTTAAAACCACGGGCTATGAACTCAGGTCTTAGAAAACTACCTATCATAGGGTTAGCAGGATTTATATTAATTGGATTGGCTATAGGTTCAAAACCTACATCCGATGCAATTAGTATAAGTCCTGCTCCGTCGTTTAAAAAGAACGATGTACCAGAAACTAAATACAGTTTCTCATTTGCAGATAAGCCTAAGTCATTAATGGATTCAATTCAGGAAATGGCAAACAAACTCGGAAAAAGAATATACGAATATCAGGTAGAAATAGAAATCATTCCAGAGAATCAAATCTACCAGATAAGTAATTCTGGATATCAACAATATGAAGTTACTAGAAAAGGAGTGGGATACTCCCATACCTGGGTAAAATTCTATACTGATAAGAAATTAACTTATCAAGATGCCATTAAGTTTGCAGAAAGATACCCTGAAAAATGTATACCTTTTGTACCTGCTCCCAAGGCTAAATCAGAACTCGATTATTATAACGAAAACCTGGACGAATATCTATCAGACCCAGAAAACGAGATAGATTATGCTCCAGAGATCTTCGACTTCTTAGCCGATTAACCTCAGCTATTTAAAAATATTCTTTTTATTTTATTGCTATATAAAATATTATTCTTATATTTGCAATGTGATAAGAAATTAATTCATTTATAAACATTTTTAATATAGACGTTATGAAAAAGAATGAAAACAAGGTTGCTAACCTTATCGGTAACAAAGTTGCTCAACAATTAGAAGGAATTAAGGATGCTACATCCAAGTCTAAAACTACTAAGGCCCAGGGAACTAAAAAGACTAAGGCTCAATTGGTAGAAGAATCCCAGGAAGCTGCCAAGAAATTTGCAGGTGCCAAATTGGTTCAGGTTACTCCGGAAGAACCCAAACCAACAAAGAAAACCTCTAAAAAAGCAGAGGTAGTAAAAGATGTTGAAAAACAACAGAAACCCTCCATCATCGAAAAGGTAATCTCTAACCGGGAAGTAAAATATGTATACCCAGAGGATGTAGTAGATACTCTTGCCCGGAAGAAATGGAGACAACAAACTCGCAATGAACTCCACAGACTTGAACGGGAAATGTTCCGTATCAAGGACCAAAACTCCAAAGAATACAAGAAAGCTGCCAAGGCATATGAGGACTTCAGGAATAAAGTCCTTAAGCCAGAACAAGTTGCTTGATTTTACCTTTCAGGGAAGGTACCCAATATCAGAGTACCTTCCTCATTGTATTAACCTTCTAAAGGTATAAAAATGGATTACACTATATTCTCCGCAAAGGGGATGTTAAAGCAAGACAAGGAGTTGGTGGAGTTGCATAAGAGATGCGTTAAAACCTACTTAGTTCAACGTTCACTTAAACATAGGAAGATTAAGAAGTTCTTTATTGTATACGACTGGTATATTAACACCAGTAACATAAGAAACTTCTTTTTCAGGCCTGTATCTATATTTGTGCAGGCACTAATATTGGGACAATTAGACGAAATATCGGATTATGTAAATAAAGACGGTTATGGTAAGAAACATAAGAAAAGAAGAAATAGAAAAGGTTGAGGTAGTTTATATCAAAGGTAAATATTCCTATAAAACCCAGTACAATGTAATTAGTGGGAAGAAGCATAATATACTTTATGCAGGACCAGTTAATGCTTTGCAACCTGCACTAGAGAATATTCTGATGCTGGTTAGAAATCCAACCAGAAGAATCTGTACAGATTCTAGAAAGACACTAAGGAAACTTGAGGAAAAGGCAACTAACCTAAATAACTTCAAGGACCAAGGTATAACCCATATAATAATCTACATATGTTCACGAATATAGTCAAAGACCTATACATAGGTAAATCGAAACTAAATATCCGATTTCAGAATCAAATCATAGAGCCTGAAACCATAGTAGATAGTTTGGGTGTACCTTATCCTAAATTAAAGGAATATCCTACCTTTCCGGACTATGTAGTAATAGGTAACTTTGATGGCAAGGATATTTTTAACATTCAACTGGGAGAAAACCCTCATATATTATTAATCACAGGAATTCCCAAAGGTGCCAAGACTTTAGATTGGTACAGGGTAAAGGAAGCAATCTGGTCCTCCTATTATGAGGATAATTATCGAGGATATTTATTCCAGGTCCAGGATGCAACCAAGAAAGTAACACTAAAGGCTTATCCTTTAGAAACAATTAAAGAGTAAATATATGGAAGCAATAGATTACGTAAAGTTATTTAAACTCGACCAAGAGAATTACGACTTCAAAAGGGAAGAGTTTATTTCCGAATTGGGTAAAGAGTTTCTAGATTATTGCCAAACTACTACCATTGGCATTAACCCTAAGACTTATAAGTTATATTATTATCGGTTCAAGGAAATCATTAAGAATTTCGAAAGTAAATTCTGGGCAATATCCAAGCTTAAAGTAGGTGAAGGATTTACACAGAACCTATGGAATGCTTTCTTTGCTACTCAGGTAGTACCTTTAAGAGCAAAGATGTTCCCAGATATCCAACAGTTCATTGAAAAAAAGAAGAAGGGATACCTCAATGAACAAGACAAAAAACAATCTACCTATAAAAAGGGAAGTCATGGCAAAGGAAATCCTAGACCTTCACGGCAATAAATTTATTGCCAAGGATTGGAAACTTTGCCTTAGTATTCCGATAGGCAAATGTGATAAATTAATTTTCACCAGGGATTATGTCTCTGGTGATTCTTTTAATTTGGCAGTGAAAAAGAAAACCTATAAGGCATATTTCTATAACCTTAGTATTAATTGCTATGTATGTTATAAGTTAGAGCTAGTAGGATATGATGAATCTAAAGATATAAGAAAGGCTTATTTATATGGCAAAAGAAGATAAGATAACAAGATTCCCTCGTCCTATGGGTACTACTGCAATGGCTTTAGAATACCAGAAGACACATGAAGAGGAAGCATTGATTAAGGTACAGAATTACCTTATTAATCAGTGGTTAATGGGTAATGGTGTTTTGTGTGGAGTAACCTATGATATCAATTCATTCTCTAATAGATTAGGGATTGACATAGAGTATGTACGAGTATTCATGAGAGATAGATTATTGTCTTCTAGAATATGGGATAAAGATAAACAGGAAGAATTACTTAACGCGTTATTGGGAGAACAACTAGCATGGGCATTAGAGGATAGAATGGAGATATCTCACCAGTTGCAAATCTTAAGAGATTCCCAAGGAGGTAAATATACTCCTTTCATTTCGTCCGAGGTTAATAAGACATTGAAGCTTAAGTTGGAATCTTCTACATCATTACAATCAATCATTCGTAATCTTACTGGAGGCAATACAACTAATATCTTCAATCAGTTCAATCAACAGAATAATCTCAATGCTGAGAATACTATCTCGATAGAGGAAGCAAGAACTATCGTATTAGAATCTCAAAAGGTACTTACTAAAACTGAAGAAGCAAAACTCTTAGAGGACAAATACGATATCAATTCATTGCCTGAAGTAGTTGCAACTAAGCAAGAGGGAGTAGATACGTCCAAGGAGGGCCTTAATCTTAATAAGAAAGAACTCAATCAAATCACAGATAACTATAAGGCTGCTATGGAAATATCCTCTAAAGAACACCATGAATTGCGTAGGGAGATTGAAATGAGGATTGATACCGATTCTTATGACCCAGAGATGGATAGGTACTTAGAGGATGATGAAATACTAGAAGCAGAAGAAGATACATCCCTTGCTGCATCATTCCTAAACAAAAGAAAATAACTTAGAGGCTACCTATTAATGGTGGCCTCAGTTGTGTATATACGGATTTGCATATTAAATTTAAAAGTATTATATTTGCATATCAATTTTAAAAATAGACAAATATATGGAAACATTAGACCCCGAATGTAAAAAGACCAAGATTAAGAATATCAATCAGGGTACTTACTTTAAACTTAAACCCACTACTACTGCACCAGTATGGGTAAGAGGAGAATATGAACGCTCATTAGGCAAATATTCTTGCTTTAAATTCGATGATACCAACCATGAGAAATTCATGAAAGGTTCTCAGGACGTATATATTAACTTTACATTTTAACACATGTTCAACTTATTTAGAAAGAAAAAGAAAATCAGAGTAATCAAAAGCCGCAGACTTATTACTCTACAAAAGTTAGAGGGTATGGAAGATACCTTTAACATTGCTATGCACTTCGAGTTAGAGGATTTTCATTCAAGAGTTCAAACGATACTCAATGAACTTCATATATACGATGACCGGGTATATGTTAATGCGTACAAAGAATACCAAGACCATTACAAGGTATATGATAGAGTACCAGACTTATTGCTCTATAAGATACCAGTATTATTTGCTAATTCATACCCGGGAATTGAGGCACAGACAGATAAGGAATTTGCTTACCAATTCTACATTCCAGATATGTCTTACTATGAGGCTCTACCCAAAGAGTTTAGATTGAATGAGGAGATTGAGAATAATTTCAGAACAATGTATTCAAAGGTATACCCTTATTTACCCGATAGCAAGGTATCAGTAAATGAATACATAGATATCATCCGGTTTAATTATTGCAAGAACTGGGATGTACTCTGGAATAATCCCCAATTAATCAGAAACTACTTCGATGAATGTATGGATATCATTATGTCATTTGCAGATGAAGATTGCTTGGTAATAGTAAGTAATATCATTGAAAGATGTGCTGAAGAACTCAAAGAGAAATTACGAACCCTTAAAAATAACAAAGATGAACAAGTTTAGATTCAAGGTATCTACCATGTTAGAACAGGTAGAAGACGATTACATTAAATTCGTGGGAGATAATTATGGTGTAAACCGGGATGAGTTCCTTAAAGACTTCAAGGCCAAACTTAATCTTGAAAGTCACCATGTATCTACGGTACATGCCGAATTACTCGAATACGAACCAAATCGTATCATTATCCAGACCTCTAAGTATAATACCATATCAAAGGAATACAAAGACCATTACCTTTGGGTATTTACTAATAAGGGAGACAGAAAGTACGATTGGGACTTAAACAGATTCCGGGCTCTACCCCAGTAATTATTAAATAGTTTATTAATTCTTTTGCAGATATAAATATATTTCTTATATTTGTAATGAATTAATAAACTATTAAAATTTTATAACTATGCAAACCAAGTATTACTTAACCTTCGAACAAGTTGGAATCATTAGACGTATTCCACTTAAGGAACAGGACCCCGATATGCAGGGAATCCTAGATGCTTTCATCCAAGCCTTCAGAATTACCAATGAACTAGACGATGATGATACCGTTAATACGGTAGACTTAATCAATGCTCTTAACCATATAGATGACATTTACATTGATACAGTAGAGATTTACGAAGATGGGTTCGAAATGATTGAACAATCTATACCTTTGGGAGATGCTAGCAAATGCGTAAGTAATCTCTTACAGATTGTTCAATACAACGATGCCTTTGATTTAGCTGCTAATAATCTTGCTCTTGAGATTAAAAACAGTGTAAGATTCCATTGGAGACAACTTAACCCAGGTTCTTCAACTCCTGAACCCGAGTTCATAAATCAATTCTACAAAGAAGTCATTAACCGTTTAAAAACAAAAATATAATGCTAAAAATCGTATTTACCTCAGAAGACAATGAAAACTCTATGCCGAACATAGAGGAATTCCCTATCTCAGCAGAACATGCCTCACAATTAATGCGAGGCGATATGTCCATAGAAAGATTCCTGGATGATAACTTAAATGCTCCAGATGATATCTCTCGACTCAAAGGCCTATTACTTGAAGGTAATGCAATTGACCACGTTACAGTAGCAATCAAATTTGAATCAGGTGCTGATATCAAAGAGGCTATTCAAAAACATCTGGCCAACGATATATGGGAAACCATATATGATACACTGGTTAGTTCCAAGGATTCTATAACCCAGGAGACTATTGAAATGCTTCATTCTAACATTGATGCTTTCTACAAACAAGAAGTTACCCGGGAAGTAAAACCATTCAAAAAGAAGAAACCCTCTTATCAGAGTTAACAAATCAATCAAAAGGCAGTCAATTCAACTGCCTTTTCTTGTATGTAGAACCTCAGCTATATTAAAATAATTGCATGAATAAAGTAATATTTAAAATAAAATGCTTATATTTGTAGTGTAATAATTAAATAATAAAAATATGAAAACAACAACAACATCTAAATCCTCTATCCAGAACTTAGAAGAGGTACTTAAAAGATTCCTTACTAACAAAAACACTTTCTCCCTCTGTAATGGAGAAAAGGAAAACCTAAAGGCTAACTTATACGAGTTACTTAGTAAGTTATACGATAACTATCAACTTGCCTGCATTGATATCAATCAAATCTGGGTATACGAAACTTGCTATTATACATTTACATTTGAAAGCCTGGTTACAGTAGACCGACCAAGAGAAAACATCATTGCCGATGGCTGCATACGATTCATGCAAAACTTTACCGATGGTGACGGTATCTTTATATCGTTCACCAAACTGGATAAAAATCATTGGGTTTACCAACTTAACTTCAGAATATCATGAACGAAGAAGAATTAAAATCTCTGGCCTTACAGTTACATAAGGCACAGATACAAGAATATCCCTGGGTCTCAGCAGACCCAGAGGATGCTGAATCCTATATTAGGACTTACGGAGATACTAACGTACATTTGTACTACGATTATTTACTTGCTAACGGAATAGGAGAAGTAGAATTATGAAAATCAGAGCTATTTTAGAAACAGAAACAATGGACCCTGACTTCAGGGAACCATTTTTAAACGGAATGCCCTTTGACATTACCGAGTCAACATTTGATAGAATCGTACGCTATGCTTCTGGATGTACCGATGTTCAACAACCAGATGTAATTGCTATGGTCATTCAACACTCTTTAGATAACCGTAAGGAGTTATCAGAATTACTAAATACATGTAATCATACTACACAAATGAGAGTACTCATACCAGTACCAATCTCTTCAATTACCTTTATCAATCAGTACCAAAATACTCTTAAAAAGGCATTAAAGGAGAGAATCAAAGGAACACTGGATGGCCTATCAAAAGAACAACGTGCAGAACTCCTTAATGAGGTACTTAATGAAACTTTAAATGAGGGTTCCCTTAACGACGATTAACCAGTTGTTTTCATATCTATCCCAGAGGCAGAACTCTAACCTAACTAAGAGCCTGCCTCTACCTCAGTTATATTTGCATATATTATTTATTATTCTTATCTTTGTAGTGAAAAATAAAAATATATTTATTCATTTTAAAATAGACAACAACATGGTTAATCTTTACAAACTCACCAACTTACTTGAATCTGGGATGACAATATTCCAGCTCAATCAATGGAAAAACGAAGGTATCTGGTATCCAATTACCCAATACAAAAAGCCTTCAAACGAAATTGAGGTAGTCACTAACGTATTTACTCCTCTCGATAAGGATAATACTCGGTATCATATTCAATTAACTGCCAATTACGATGATAACGAAATCGATGAATGGAAACAATTCCTAGAGGATAATCAATGGAAACTCTATCCATTACTTAGGAATATACTTAATGTATTCTTACCACCACATGAACCCGGATATCGTATCCTATATACATTGTATCCTGCAGGATTCATTTCAGTAATTGCCGAACCATTAAAATCAAAGGAGGACTAACTATGGTACCATCAAAAACTTATCTTAAATTCAAAGAGACACGTTCCCAAGAGGACCTTGAAACTCTTAACTCATATCTCAAACGTTTATCAGAAATATCCGATATACTCAATGGAGACGAGGACTTGGATAATGAAACCGAAAACAAACTATATGACGAGGATGAGGATCTTACAGATAAAACAGTCCGGCTAATATTCGGAGACGTATTTTTCGTATTTGCCGGGGAATATAACCTTGACGGGTACGATTCCTGGGAGGATACTATCGAGGACCTAATCGAGGACTTATGTACAACCTATCAGGAATTACATGAAGCCTAATATTATACTTATCTTAGTCATGGGAGGAATTATCCTAATAATGGGTGCATCCTCCCATCCTACTAGTAAAGAACCTTTAACTTATGAGAATACTCATTGCTTAATATTAATAATATGCTAGAACAGTCTAAATTCTTAGTATCCTTCGATTGTCAAAACGAAAAATTCTGTGAGGAACTTATAATCACTTACAGAACTGAAGAACTAAGGCCATATCTAATATTCCCAAGGGTAAAACTAAATCCCAACCATCTTCATGTATATCATACCAAAAGGATACTTTCAGAACTTATAGGTATGCCATACTCTTCCATCGAAATAGTTGACCTTATAAGGCTCCAGTAAGTAATCGGGGTTATTGCATATTTAAAATATTATTCTTATATTTGCATAAACATTTAAAAATAGACGTTATGAATGAAGAAAGTAAATTAATCGAATTATTTAAAAAATACCCCGGAATTGCTGCACGCATACGGAGGTCATTTGCTTATCATTACGACCAAATCCAACGGGAAATCGAAGCCGAGGTTGCTACAATTAACAAAGACGATGCTGCAACCATTATCGATTATACTACCGAATACATGGAGGAATCCATGGGTTGGCCTGATGCCGATGACCAAACAACATTCAACAATCAAATCGCTAACAATTAACATTAACCAATAAAACTTATAACATCATGACAACATTAAAATCTACTTCAATCCTTGCTTTAATCCTTGCTCGAAACCCTTATCACATTATCTCCATCCAAGGTCAAATGCCTATGTCACATGCTCAAAATACATATGACTTCGAAATTGCCGAGGATGACCCACATTACGAGGAGATATCGGATTATTCACTCGAAATGCTCTGGGTATATACCTATGCCGATAAGGAATCCCTGGAACTTGACCTAATGGAAATCCTCAATCAAATGGATTTGCTCAGAGGCTGCGATGACCAATACTTCGATTATAACGTAGACGAAGTAGACATGGTACTCTACGGTGCAACTCTTATCCTTGAACAGGAAAAATACAAACCACTTATCATGGAAAAATTCCAACATTACAAGGATAACTTCGATGAGGAAGAACATGCCGAGGAAATCGAATATTACCTTAACTTTCTCGAAAAACCAGAAACTCTTTACACTTTCACCGAAAATATTATCAATCTTTTCAAATCCTTTATCAAATGAGAACTAAACTTATAATCCTAACATCAATTGCCATGGCTCTAGTAGTCATGGCTTTCCCTACCAATAAATTCCAACCTAAAACGGTATGGGAACACTACTGCAAGTATACATTGGGAATACACCCATCCCAGGCAACCGAGGACCAATATGATTACTTCCTTGATTGCTGGTCAGGAGATGACGAATACCAATATCTCTATGACTACTACGAGAAAAAATACCCAGAGTATAACCAAGAACTAAAACATTACGGAAAATGAAACTAAAAATCACAACCTTAGTAATCGTAGAAGATGGCCAAGTCCAAGACATCTACCATTCACTTGAAGATAACCAAGACAAGGCTTATCAAGAAATCATAAACCAGGTAAATGCTGAATATGGAGACGGAGGAGTATTACAATTCTATTCTCTACAGGGTATCAAGGAATACTTCGAAATCGTACATATCCAAACCCAAGAACTAACTCCAACAGGATTTAAAACAGCCCTCTTAGACCAATGAAAAAGAAGAACAAAGACATAATATACATACCAGGCCAAGATACATGGTCTGAACATTTCCCTACTCCAGGTAAACTAAGACCCAGTAACTTCGGACATATGTTCTGTGAACCTAACTCCCAATTCAACAAGCTCCTCCGTACCCAGAACAAACTAAAATCCAAAAGAAAATGATACCACTAACCTTAATATTAATCCTAGCCATAGGGATATCCCATATCCTAATCCGAAATGAAACCAGGTACCTAATAAGAATAAAGTACCCCACCAACAAACAAAAATACCAATACTACCTAACACAATTAATATACCTACTAATCCTAATCATCCTAGAAATCTTAATCCTAAGATACCTCTAACCCACCAAACAAAAACAAATATCAAAATAAATACTAAAGCCCAGTATGAACAATAAACAAAATCATACTGGGCCTAACTATGTTACATAACTAAGATACAAATACCCCAATATCACCAATCATATAATACTAATCAATATACATATAACTAATTTGAAGGCCTTCCGGGGGTGTTGGGATTAAGGCAAACTTCTAGGCCTAGCCTACCTCCCACTATACAACACCACTACTCTATAGCTATCTAACACATATGTCTCATAGCCTTTGGTCATTATGACCCATTGCCTAAAAGGCCCACAACTAAGGCCCATATGGGTACCTAAATCCCCTTAATCCTAGACCCCTAATGGCCCTTTATATTAGTATCTATTATATAGAAATTGGTTAGGATTAGGCAATAGGATTTGGGGATTAGGCATTAAAATATACCATTCATGGCCATCAAATTTATTGGGATTATATTAAAAATGTAGGCTGTTAGGGGTACCTAAAACTAGTAGGTATGTTATTAATGGCCCTTATATTTAGTTAGAAAGAAACTAATAATGGCTAGAAGAGATATGGATTATGTAACTCTTTGATTATTAATAAGTTATAGAGCTATAATACATTATCCCTTATGGGCCTCAGTAGGATTTATAAAAATTGATTAGGATTTGCATATCTAAAATATTATATTTATATTTGCAATGTGATAATAAACAAGAATATTAATTTTTAAATCCTATATCCTATGCGTAGTATTAAACCCAACTTAGTTAAAACTTGGTTCACTAAAAACCAGGCAATCCTAAACATTGATTCTCAGGTAGATGAGAAAGGAGTTCTTGAGTATCTTTCTTTCCTAATAGACGAAGGATATCTACACATCCCAGAATTTACCTTCAAGGCATATAATTGCTCAGAACTAGCTCCCGGTCGTATAGTACATAATTTCTATTATGAACTTTCTAATAGAACTCTTACAGGAGCCCAAATAAACTCTATACTTGCAGAATGTCCTTTACTATTCGATGATGGTTCTCAACCTAAGCCTGCCTATACCGCTTATCTGGGTTCATTATACATTACCCTTATTGCAGAAGCCTAATCGCTAACTTAGGTACACCTTAAGCCCATGCCTATCTAAGGTACTGGGCTTTTTCTTAAACCTTTCTATGTAGGCCATCATGGGACTTACTATGGCTTACCATAGGCTTAACTACAGACCTATAGGCCATAGTACTCTATAGACTCCATGGATGGCCCTGGGCATTATAGGATTACCTGCTAGTCACCTAATGGCCTTTATATATGATAATATACAGATAATAACTACCGGACTGTATGGGGCCTCCAAATTTCTAAAGTGGTACCTATACCAACCCCTTCTATATCCTACCTTATATCCATCAATATACCCCTATCTAATGCCCACAACCATGCCCACCTTTCAAACCCCTAAAACCTACTTGCAAATTTTTCATGCAAAATTATTAAAAATAATTTTTAAAATATTTCTCGAAAATTTTTCTATAAATGTTTTGCAGATTAAAATATATTTTTTATCTTTGTATTGTTGAAAAAGCAAAGAGATATTTAAAATTTTGATTAACAATTTTTAAAAAGAAAATTCTCTGAAAATTTTGTAGATTAAAATATAAGTTGTATCTTTGTAATACAGAAAGAGAGATAAAAACTACTTTTGTATTGATAGTATTTTATCGTTTGACATTTTGAAACAATTTAATTTAAATATTCCTTTTCTCTTTTTCTTATAAATCATTTAGTTTTATAGAGAAAAGGATATAATAAAATAAACTTAAAAACTAAATGTATTTTATTATGGAAGAATTAAAGAATGTAGTAGTAGAAAAAGAAGTTGCTAACAACAAAGTAAACAAAGTTAGTGCAAATAAAGCAAAAGCGCAAGCAAAAGCAAATAGTACTATTAAATTATCAGTTGATAGTATTTTTAAAAGTCTAAATGAAAAAACTAACGGACTTTTAAAAACTTCTTTAGGAAAAAAAACAGAAATTTATGTTGAATCTCTGTTTGCTGAATTGAACGAAAAGCAAAAAAAAGCATACCGAAAAAAGTTAAGAAATACAACTTTTTCTTTACTTGATTCGATTTGCAAAGCGAAAGAAGAAAAGAAACAAAATGAACTAAAAACACTTGTTTCTGCATTTACAGAATTTTATAAGCAAGTCTACAAAATAAACGATTTTTCTTTTGCTTCTATTGCAAGCGAAAATACAAAGGACACTAAAAAAGAAGTTCTTACAAAAGGTTTGAATATTGTTAAGAATTTCAAGTAACTAACTGCAAAGGGAAAGATTAAATCTTTCCCTTTTTAAAATTTTAAAGATATGAACAAAGAACTATTAAAGAAATTTTTAAATCATTCGATTTCTAAGAGTGACGGAAAGATAAATATTTCTGTTTTAGATATGCAAAGCGAATCTTTGCAAGACGAAGAAGAAACAGAAAAGCGTTTAAATGAAACGTTTGAAACATTAGATAAAATGCTTTTGCAAGACGGACACAAAAAAATAATTGAATCAGATTATTATAATATCTATTCAAGAAAAGACGATAGTAGCGAATTATTTGTTTTGCAAAACAAAGATACATGTGTTACTTTGATTGAATTAATTTAAAATTGAAAGGGACAAATAAAAATGTTTGTCCCTTACTTTTTATTTTTGAATGTTAAATTTAACGTAACCGTGCTCCCCATTTACTACCACAACTTTTGAGCTCCTCGTATTAAGGGGTACCCAGATATCCCACAACCACACATGCACACACAAAGAAGCCAGAGACCTAATATCCCTGGCAACTTATTAAGGTATACTATTGATTAGAACCTTAGTCCTATCCTTCCCAAGAACTCCCCTCCTCTTACCTGCTCTCTTTTCATAAAAGAAAACATAGTACAATTGAAGATTAGGCAACCACCATCTCTTAACTTCACCATAATCAAGGGTATATTTTAGGTTCTTCAAAGGTGATAGGAGGGAGCTTTGGTTCTCCCTCTCTTTTAATTCTCTCTAAATCCTCCAAGGCACACTCTAGTATTTTAATACGGTTATCATTATGTTCCTTAGATATAGGAAACCAGAATGCTGTTCCTAGAAGGTATTCATGTCCTTCTAGGTTTTCTAATGGCATTCTATACCATACCCTACCTTCAATTCTTAATCCTTCTCCTTGCAATTTTATGATGGTAAGGTTATAATAACCAAAGTATACTATCTCGATATTAAACCTTTGTGGGGTGAACCATGGTTTAATTACATGTCTCCATAGGAAAACTTCTTCGACTAATGCAAATTCTCTACTGATAGTTCTGCTTACATCCATTAGGTCAGCACATAATCCTCTTGGAGAATCGGGTATATTAAGCCTTCCATATAGGACTGCTTCAAATGTATTCTTTACTGGAAGATAGTAATTTCTTATCCTTTCTTCGATTACCTTATTCTCTTTGGAATTATAATCGATTGCAGTGAACGTAGGCTTTTCCATTCTTCTCTAATTTTCTTTCAAACCCTTGGCAGGTAATACACTTTGGGCTTCCTACCATTATCTGTACTTCTCCTTTAATTACTGGGCATGGGTTGGTAAGCTTCTTTTGCCTACCTACCTTCTTCGTTGTGATTTCTCTGTTCATAGTTATTAAAATATGTGATTAGTAAATATATCGGAAATAGAGGCATGATTAACCAGATAGTTAGGAAAAAGAACCCCACCCTTTTCATTGGGTGGGATGAGGTAATTACTCTGGTCATAAACCATGCAGGTATAAAACATATGGCATATATAATGCCTAAGATTATCCAGGTTATCATTGTTCAAAGTACTTATTTACGATTTTGGATATCTTCTTATCTAACTCTACTATTAGTTCGCTGAACTCTTTATCCTTCATATCTTTTATCTTGGCTTCGATAAATTCCAGGTTTCTCTTAATAGAGAAGTAAGCTTTGAAGGCTTGGTAATCCAATTCTGATTTATCGGTTAAAGGTAATATCATAGATGATTTACCATCTAACCTTGTATAGAACCCATCTGGTCCAATAGTTCTTGATACTTTTACTTTATTGCTCAGTACTGCAAACCCACCTTTCTTATCTATGGATTCTACGATTACTTTCTCCATAAGAGTTTTGCCGTCAGAGAAAATGACTTCTTCACCCTCCTTTAGCTTTTTGGTTTCTTTGTTCTTTTTCATATCTTTATTATTAAATTGTTTATGCAAATATACAAAATTAATCTGATTTAATGCAATTATCAATAAGAATTTTTAAATCTGCTGCGGTAAAGGATTTCCGATTAAGTAAGTCGTCTAGTTGTTCTGGAGTTAGGATTATACCATTTGGAGTAAAAAGTTCTCTTAAGTGTGCCGGAATTATTCCCTGGAATCCCCAATTATTATACGAACCAATATACAATTTATTATTTACCATTGCAGCAATATATTTCTTGGTTGAACCTAATGACTCTCTTCTAAATGTAGCAACCTCTAACCAAATCTTATTTAAGTGAATAGAATAATGCTGAAAATAGGGTGTAACCAAGGGAATCATTTCATAATTAGAATCCTCTATCAAAGTTTTATCTGATTCAAGGATTCTATGCCAAAAAGCACATCGAAAACAAAGTTGTTTTTCCTTCATTAATTGAGGTACTGTTTTGGCTAAATCGTAATCATCCAAATCTAATGGTGAATTACATAGGTGACATGTGAGTTTCTCTTCCATATTATTATAAATTTTTATATAAGATAATAGATTATAAATTTTTATATAAGATAATAGAACTCCTAACTATCATCCAGATAAGGTATACGCAATACTTTCTTTTCTTTAATGAACTTTAAAATATAACGTTATGGATAAGTTAACTAATGAAATGATTGTGGCTTTAGCCAATGATTTAGGACTAGAGCCAGCTCTTCTCAAAGCAGTACAACTGGTTGAAGCAGCAGGTAGAGATGGATTTTTAGTAGATGGTAGACCTCAAATTCTGTTTGAAGGTCACATTATGTACAAAGAAATCAAAAATAAGTTCGGTTTAGACAAGTCAGTAGCTGCTCAAAAAAGTTACCCTACGATTTGTTTCCCAAAATGGGATAAATCGAAGTACTTAGGAGGAGCAAGTGAGTACAAAAGACTCGAAATTGCCAAGAAAATCGACGAAGAATGTGCTTTGAAGTCAGCTTCTTGGGGAATGTTTCAGATTATGGGCTTCAATCACCTCTATTGTGGCTGTAAAGACGTCTTCGAATTCGTGAAAAAGATGCAGGAATCTCATGAAAGTCAGTTAAAACTCATGTATTACTACATGAATAATACCAGTTGCTTGAAAAATCTGAAAGAACATGACTGGGCAGGCTTTGCTCGGAAGTATAATGGTCCTGGTTATGCTGAAAATGCCTATGACCAGAAGTTAAAAAACGCTTACGAAAACTTTAAAAACAAGATATAATGAAGGTAATTTACAACAAATTCATCCCTTTCAAGGGATACAAGGCAATGAACCTATTCGGAATTGTCTTTGTGAGAAAAGGTGCTAAGTTTGATACTTATGATTACAACCATGAGCACATTCATCTCAAACAAATGCAAGAGATGTTGTGGATATTCTACTACTTATGGTATGCAATCGAGTACTTAATCATCATGTTCTTTGCTAAGTGGAACAAACAAAGCAAAAGATATCATGATGTAAGCTTCGAAGAAGAAGCCCATAATAATGACCATGACTTGGAGTATATCAGAAAACGTAAACATTATTCCTGGGTTAAGTATGTAAAACTTAGAAGCTACAAGAAATGAATGTATTAGGGATAAGTGCAGGCCAGGGCGGTCTGCTCTTCCCTTTTAGGAAGCGCCTATTAGGGAATATAGAACCTCGAGGAGTATTCCATACTCCTGGAGAAGAGCAATGGAAGGCTAATTTTAAGGATGTACCGTTCTACAAAGGATATTGTTTACAAGAGTTTGATGAGAAAGTAGATATAATAATATCAAGCCCGGATTGCGGCGCATCGTCTATTATGAGGCTTTCAAAAGTTAAAGAATTGGGTAAACCCAAAGATAACCGAAGTTTAAATCTAGTAATAGAGGGAATCAATTATTACAAACCTAAGATTTTTCTTATTGAAAACTTGCCCCGTTTGCTATCTCTCTTACCCAATAAATACCTCCAGGAAGCCTTTAAGGACTATAAACTTATTTTTCACGAAAGGTCCGTTTCTGATTATGGGAACTCCCAAGTATCAAGGAAACGTTTAATCATCATTGGAGTGCATAAGAAAACCGGTAAGAAATACTTGAATGCTTTTAATGAAGTATTCCAAGTAAAAACTCCAAAACTTACTAGAGACTTGCTCTTTGTATCTCCTTACGGGAGTAATTATAACATCCCGATAGAAAAAACTTTGGCGATGTATGATTATCGAAAACTCCCTGAAAAGAAGAATCTGACTGTTGAGAAGATTCAATTATTATGGAATAGTGCTTTCAAGAACGAGAAGAAATGGCCCATTAAAACTGCAAAGATAAGTACTCTCCCGGGAGTATATCGATTGGAGTTAGATAAACCACCTCTAACTTTAAGACCTGCAGATAGGCAATTTAGACCCGATGGTTATCCTCTTGGGATTATGGATTTCAAAGCAATCATGGGATTTCCCAAACAGTTTAAGATTTACATTGACCAAGAGAATTACCTTTACTGGTTAAACAAAGCAAGGTATACAATTGCCAAGGGTTCCGTCTACGAAATTTCAATATGGTTCAAACGTTGCCTGAAACGAGCTGATTTAAATAAGTAAGGTATTTATCTTTATCAGAATTAATTAGTCTGATTTTACGACTTACTGTTTTGTAAGGTACATTAAATTGATTACATATTTCTGATATGGATTTACCTTCTTCATAGTTATTATACCAATTAAGTATATCTTTTGGTGAGTATATACTAGCATTACCTATACGAATACTTCCATACATGGGATTACAATTTTTAGAATTAAAACCCTTAGGTTTATATCTTTTAATTCCTCTAAGTTTATGATTCTGTTCTCTCATCAGAGCATTCTCTTTGGGAGTCCCCCATTGAAGATTCTTATAGTGATTATTGGTACCAATATCATCAAGGTGACATACAAAGGGTAAATTATTTGGATTAGGAACATATAATTTAGCTACTAATTTATGTAATCTAAAAGTGTATACTTTCCTATCATTAGGTTTATAAAGGGATATCTGATATTTACCAGTTTTCTTTAAATGAGGTTTAATCTCATGCCAAGATTTAGTGTAGATTCTCCTACAACCTCTATTACCAGTATCATAGGCAAATTCTACTCTACTAAATACTCTACCTCGTTTTGAAATGTAATAACCAGGAAACCCGGGAACATTATCTGTCTTCATAAAGCTTATAAATTTATATTTCAAAAGGTAATAGTATGAAGTCGTCTAAAAAAGGAGTTAGCTATAAAGGTACACTTTCATGTTAATATATACTAAAGTATATATTAGTCCAAACCGCCCTTTGAAAAATATAGATATATAATATACTACGTATATATATCTATATTTTTATATGCGTATAATAGCTATTGTTTATGTTAGATATATCAGTATATAGGATTTGGGATATTTATCTCACTTCGTTCGATAAAAGGTAATCGCTAAGCGATTACCGATTAGATAGTAATATTAATTTTTCGCGAATCATGAAAACAGATAAAAACAAGTGGAAGAACTTTGTGTTCCTTTTGCTACTAGGATTTACTATTTACCTTTGCTTCAGGAATTACAAACTGAATTCATATATCAGACAACTTCCTGATTCATCGGTCATTGGCATTCCTGATACAATCAAATTGAAAGAGAACTTCAAACCTGTGATACCCTATACACAATTGGTTCAGCCCCAGAGAATTCTTCTCTACGACTTCTATCGAAACAGTAGCAATTCGACTAAACCCCAGGCTTCTGATTCAACAGCGGTTATTTCGAATAGAATTAGTAGAGAAGATTCTTTGGTCCAATTTACCTTGGATAAAAACCAATTGAATCTAAGTTTATTCAACAAAGAAACAAACTCCTATTCAACGAGAATGTTTAACATGGATTTAGGTAAGTATAAGTACAATTGGTATGAAGGTCAATTAACTCAAAAAAGAATTAGAAAACTAACTCTAAGTCCATACGTTTATGGTAAATATAGGGTCTTTAATCAAATGTTAGACATAGGGACAGGCCTTTCAATCAAGACTACTAATTTCAATTATAAACTTGGTATAAATGCTTTTCATTATCCGAAGTTCTTTTCGGGAATAAAAGCTGACTTAGAGTTTTCAGTAACATATAACTTTTGATTATGGCAAAGAAGATTAACATAGAAACTAACACATCTGCTCTCACAAGGGAAGAACTAGCAACACTTGCTAAGGTTAGTAATGATGTTTTTTACTTTAGCCTTTTCACTTATGTGATACACCCTATGAGGGGAAAGGTAAGATTTGAACTTTACCCATATCAAAAATCGGTTCTGTATAACTTCGTAAAAGAACGTTTCAATATTCTGCTTAAGTTCAGGCAGGCAGGTATTACGGAGCTCATTTCTATGTACTGCCTATGGTTGGCAATGTATCATCCTAACAAGAAGATTAACATTATCTCAATCAAGGACACAACAGCAAAGAAGGTACTTAAGAAAATTAAGTTCATGTACAAAAACCTGCCATGGTATTTACAGACACCGATTATCAATGGTCGTTCGGGAGAGTATGGTTCTGCATCAATGATAGAGTTCGATAATGGCTCATTCATAGAATCTATCCCAACGTCTTCGGAAGCAGGTCGTTCAGAATCTCTATCTTTATTGGTAATTGATGAAGCAGCAGTAGTTAGATGGGCAGCCCAAATCTGGGCAGCCGCTTTTCCTACTCTTTCCACTGGTGGAGCTGCTATCATCAATTCCACTCCCTATGGAGTTGGTAACTTTTATCACTCTACTTGGGTTGATGCTATTGCAGGTGGGAATCCATTTAACCCACTTCGATTGTATTGGCAAATGCACCCAGAACGAGACATTAATTGGTATAATGAAATGTCTTCTGCTTTGGGAACTAAAAGAACTGCACAAGAAATTGATGGTGACTTCTTATCATCTGGAAATACGGTCTTCGACTTAGCTGACATAAAAGCTATCGAAGACTGTCTTAGTGATTATCCGGTTATTAAGAAAAGGTTTAATGGTCAATATCGGCAATTCTTGGAACCAGCACCAGATAAGGAATATTTCATTGGTGCTGACGTTTCAACTGGTAGGTCTTCTGACTACTCTGCATTTACTTGCATGGACAAACAGGGAGAAGAACAAGCAGTATTTAAAGGTAGACTTTCAGTAGATAAGTATGCAAGATTGCTTGGAGATACCGGGCATTTATTTAACTTTGCCACTATTGCTCCAGAATCTAACGATGTTGGATTGGCAGTAACTTCTGCTCTTCAAACTGAAGGTTATCCTAAACTGTATTACTATCAGAAAATGCTTAAGAAGAAAGGTAAATCTAGACCTGAGGTAGATAAATCTCCAGGATGGTTAACTACACAAAAGAACCGTTCTGTTATTGTAGAGGGACTTGAACAGGATATTCGAGAAGATAATATCACTGTTAAAGACCCTTTCTTTGTTCAAGAAGCATATACCTTCATATATGATGGTTTAGGTAGGCCAGTTGCAATGGGTAAGCATAGAGCTAACAACTCTACAGTAGATGTAGACCTAGAAGGGGATGTATATGCAGATGACTCTATATTCGGTAAAGCAATCTGTAATCACATAAGAAAAGGAAAAACTAACGTAATAGTACAACCGAAATGAAAAAGCTCAATTTTAATTGGAGTTGGGGTAGAAAGAAAGACCC
>ULST01000614.1_pt1 | contig 92826 bp, 75 predicted proteins | sample 1956951 | NCBI WGS metagenome assembly ULST01 (sample SAMEA4835716, study PRJEB28245) | human gut metagenome | biome: gut microbiome; material: fecal sample | place: Denmark | collected 2008 | reverse complement strand
GAGTAGAAGTTGAGTATGAAGGCTATGCAAAGGCTATCAACATTGAAGCAAAGACCATGATCGATATGGCTGGAAAGCAGATCATACCGGCTGTTATCAAATACACAACTGCTCTTGCAGCTTCCATCTCCGCAGTAAAGAGTGCTTGCCCTGAAGCAGATGTAAGCACCCAGACAGAGCTTCTGTTAGAAACCTCTGATCTTCTGGCAGAAACCAAACTGGCTCTTGCAAAACTGACCGAAATTACTGAAAAGAGCGCAGCAATGGATGGCGGCAAGGACCAGGCAGTTGCTTACCATGAGGAAGTCGTTCCTGCAATGGCAGCATTAAGAACCCCGGTAGACAAACTGGAAATGCTGGTAGACAAAGACTTATGGCCAATGCCGAGCTACGGCGATCTGATCTTTGAGGTTTAATAAATCTTATAAAATAGAAGGTTCCGCCTGCGTCAGCAGGCAGATAAGCGCGAGAGTGCGGTGAACCTGAGTATTGGACGCAATTACATAAATAAAATGCCCTTCTGGTGATATATAACGTATCCCGGAAGGGTGTTTTTTTCGCGGTATGAGTGGCATTGTTTAACTTGCATTTTAAACCCAGTGTGCTATAATGTTCATATATTTTTGAAAAATAATAAAAATGAACATAAATATAAACATAAGCATAAGCAGGAAAAGGAGTTAAAGATCATATGAACCGACAGGCGCTGGTATGCAGAAATATACTGGAAAAACCGGATATTACACAGCGGGAAATGGCGAAAAACATGGACATATCCCTGGGTACAGTCAATGGGCTGGTGAAGGAATGTCTGGCAGAGGGATATATTGCAGAGGAAGAAAATGGGAAAGAAAAATATCTCATCCTTCTGGAAAAGGGAAAAGAACTGTTAAAGCCTTATAAAGTAGATGGGGCGCTGATCATTGCAGCCGGTTTCGGTTCCCGTTTTGTGCCTCTTACCTTCGAGACTCCAAAGGGTCTTTTAGAGGTCTTTGGAGAGCGCATGATCGAGCGTCAGATCAAACAGCTCCATGAAGTGGGGATCCACGACATTACCATTGCAGTAGGCTATTTAAAAGAAAAATTTGAATACCTGATCGATAAATACGATGTGAAATTATTATACAATCCGGAATACTCCTGCAAAAACACGCTGGCTACTGTATACAGAGCCAGAAAGTTCTTAAAAGGCCGGAACGTATACATTCTTTCATCAGATAACTGGATGCGGGAAAATATGTACCATTCCTATGAGTGCGGTGCCTGGTACAGCGCAGCCCACGAAGAAGGAGAGACCAAGGAATGGTGCCTTACCTTTAATAAAAAGGGCCGTATCAGCGATGTAAATGTAGGCGGAAAAGATGCGTGGTTTATGTACGGTCCCGTATATCTTTCCAGGGAGTTTTCCGCTAAATTCCTTCCTGTATTAGAGGCTTATTATCAGATCCCCGGAACAGAGCAGTTTTACTGGGAGCAGCCTTATGTGGACATGTTAAAGGGAGAGGCAAAACGCCGTCTGGAAAAAGAGGACAAGGAGCTGTTGAAACAGACAGAAGAAGCCTGCGGCATACCTGCGTCCAAATGGAACGAGATCGAGATGAATATCAACCGCCAGCCGGATAACCAGGTATACGAATTTGAAAATCTGGAAGAGCTGCGCCTCTTTGATACCCATTATCAGAACCACTCCGATAATGCGGCCATGGAGCTGGTAGCAGAGGTATTCCATGTGCCGGAGTTTCAGATCACAGACATCAAATGCTTAAAATCCGGCATGACCAATAAATCCTTCCTGTTCCGCACCGGAGATCATCACTGTATCTGCCGTATCCCCGGACCTGGCACAGAGCTTCTTATTAACAGAGAGCAGGAAAAAGAAGTTTATGATGCCGTCCGTCCTCTGGGCATTACAGAACATGTGTTGTATCTGAACCCGAAGACCGGTTATAAGATCTCTGAATACTATGAAAATACCCACAATGCCAGCGCAGACAACTGGGACGATATGAAGACCTGTATGGATATGGTGCGAAAGCTTCATGAAGCAGGTTTAAAAGTAGGCCACAGCTTTAATATCAGGGAGCGGATCAGCTTTTACGAGAAACTTTGCCTGGAACATGGCGGCATTCCTTTTGAAGACTACAGTCAGGTTCGTGAATGGGTAAATCAGTTGTTAGATGCCTTAGATAAAATGGATCTTCCACAATGTTTATGCCATATTGACGCAAATGTGGATAACTTTTTAATTTTCCCGGATCACAGTGCAAAACTTCTTGACTGGGAGTACGCAGGCATGTGCGACCCGTTAATGGACGTATCCATGTGTGCGATTTATTCCTATTATGAGGAAGAGCAGACCGAAAAATTACTGGAACTGTATTTACAGCGCAGACCAGATGACAAAGAGCGGTTCATCACCTATGCAGACGCAGCCTTAGGGGGCTTCCTCTGGTGCCTGTGGGCTGTATACAAGGCAAGTCTGGGAGATGAGTTTGGAGAGTACACCATTATTATGTACCGGTATGCGAAGCGGTACTATAAGAAGCTGATGAAGGAGTTACCACAGTTCTTTTAGAAACGCCCCATGATATGGGAACATACACAAATGCATTTCAAAACAGGTTTCAGAAAATTGTAATAAAAATGTTAATCATGGAAAGTTCATTTGTGCTATACTTAATTAAAAGTGAAAAATAATTGTGCGATCAATGAAAAAGAGACGATACAACAGAACAGGAGGAGAAAATGGGACGTAAAAAATATTTCGCAGCCCTTGCAGCAGCTGGTATGATCGGCGCTATGGCGTTGGGATCTGCGTTTAATTCATACGCCGCAGATGGATGGACCAAGTCAAATGACCATTGGACCTACATCTACCAGGGCAAGACCTATACAGGTTGGCTGGAAACCAGTGATGGCAAATATTATATGGACCTTTCCGATGGACATATGACTACCGGATTTAAACAGATCGATGGAAAATGGTACTTCTTCCGTCCAAACGGTCTGATGGCTCAAAGCCGCTGGATCAATCCGGAATATGGCAAATGGTACTACTTCTTAGGTGACGGTACCATGGTTACCGGCTGGTTAAAGATCGGAAACGATTATTACTTTATGCGTGGTGACGGATCTATGGGAACCGGCTGGCGTCAGATGGACGGTGCCTGGTACTACTTCCAGAGCAGCGGCAAATGTGTAGTTAATTCCTGGGCACAGATCAAGGACAACTGGTATCTGTTTGGAACAGACGGAAAGATGATGACCGGCTGGGCAAAAGTTGACACCGACTACTATTATCTGAATACAGATGGGCGTATGCTTACAGGCTGGCTCACTGACAGCGAAGGCAATAAGTATTATATGAATCAGAGCAATGGCAAGATGAGTGTAGGCTGGAAGCAGATCGATAATGCCTGGTATTATTTCAATACCAATGGTCACATGATGACAGGCTGGATCCAGGTAGATAATAAGATCTACTACATGAATCCGACAAACGGCGGAAAGATGACAACAGGAACCTCCCTGGATATCAACGGAACTACCTACAACTTTGATGGAAGTGGTGTATGCCAGAATGCAAGCGGCGTATCTGCTCAGACACCATCTAGCAGCAGTACTTCTGCTTCCGGTGGTGTAACCGGTGAAAATGGCGGACCTGGTGTATCAAGAAATTCCAGCTCCAACAATGGTCCTTCCGGTGGTAACACTTCAAATAATACATCAAACAGTCCTTCCAATACCACATCCAGTTCTGACACCTTAACGGCAGGACGCACAGACGGACCAGGCTGATAGAAAACTTTTAAATTGCAGACTACATAATGGGGATGTCAGGAAAAAGACATCCCCTTTTTCAGGAGAACAGGCATGAATAACGCAGATAAGATCATAAAACGATGCCGGGCGCTGGCACTGGCAGGTATGATTGGGATCACCAGTCTTGGAAGTTCTCTTCCAGCCTTTGCTGCAGGTCCGGGGGATGACTCATCCCGGGTATCAGAGATTTCCACAGGAGGTCCTGGAGATCCGGGAAATACTAATTCTTCCAATTCTACAACAAACACAGGAAATTCAAATAATTCAAATAGTAACAATAATACTAATAACAGCAATAATACAAACAATACAAACAATTCCAATACATCATCCAACAATACTACCACAAATACCAATGCCTGGAAAAAGGTAAACGGTACGTACCAGATGTCAGATGGAAGCGCGATCCAGAATGTGCTCCATCGTGGTATTGATGTTTCCAGATGGCAGGGAGAGATCAACTGGAGCCAGGTGGCAAAGGATGATATTTCATTTGTTATGCTGGGAACCCGTTCCAAGGGAGCAGTAGATCCCTATTTCCACAAGAATATCCAGAACGCAACTGCCAATGGTGTTAAAGTAGGCGTTTATATTTATTCTCTGGCAACTACCACAGACATGGCAGTCCAGGAGGCAGATTTTGTATTAAACCTGATCACCGACTATCCGATCTCCTATCCGGTAGCATTTGATATGGAAGACTCTACTCAGGGAAATCTGTCAAAATCAGAGCTGGCGGCTATTGCAAACGCTTTCTGCAAGCGGATTTCTGCAGCCGGTTATTACCCGATCATCTATGCAAATGAGAACTGGCTGAACAATAAACTGGATATGAGCCAGATGAATTATCCAGTATGGGTGGCAAGATATTCTGCCCGATATACCTGGCAAAATCCGGTGATGTGGCAGGCTACAAGCAGCGGTTCTGTAAAAGGTATCAATGGCAACGTGGATATTGACTTCCAGTTTAAGGACTTTACCTCTGTGATCCCGGCAAACACCTGGCGCACCATTAACGGAAAGCGTTATTATTACGCAAATTACGAAAAACAGAAAAATGCATGGGCACAGGATGTAAATGACTGGTACTACATGGATAAAGACGGACTTGCATCTACCGGCTGGATCACAGTAGCAGATGCCCGTTATTATCTGGATACTACTACCGGAAAAATGCAGACTGGCTGGCAGTCAGAAAACGGAAAATGGTACTACCTTGGAAGCAGCGGTGCTGTAAAGAAAGGCTGGATCAGTGATAATGGTACCTGGTACTATACTGGCAATGACGGTGCTATGCAGACAGGCTGGATCGAAGTTAGCGGCAAACGCTACTATCTGGAAAATTCTGGGAAAATGGTTACTGGCTGGACGAACCAGAACGGCAAATGGTATTACCTTGGCAGTTCCGGAGATCTGTTAAAAGGCTGGATCAATGATGGTGGCACCTGGTATTATTCCAACAACGAAGGTGTGATGCAGACTGGATGGCTGACAGATGCAGGTGGAAAATATTATCTGAGAGGCTCCGGTGCCATGGCAATTGGCTGGAGACAGTTAGATGGTGCATGGTATTACTTTAACAGTGATGGCAGGATGGCAACAGGAATGATCGAGGTAGGCGGGCTTCGTTATTATATGGATCCTTCCGACGGTCGTATGGTATCTGGCAGAGCAGTAGAAATAAATGGCGTCACCTATCAGGCAGCCGCAGATGGACATTTAAGCCAGCAGGGTCAGGAAACAACAGGGGACCAGAGCAGCCAGAATTCCGGAAATAATGCTTCAGGCAGCAATACAGGAAATAATAACACAGGAAACAACGTTCAGATCACTCCTGCAAACTCTACCACAGGTTCCTCTGACAACAGTACTTCCAACTCCTCTTCTGATGATCAGAAAGTAACAGGCGTAAATGGAGGCCCGGGAGTAAAGAAGGACTCTGCAAATAATGGAAACAATGATAAGGTAGTAACAGGTCAGGCACCAGGCTGATGAAATAACTATTTAAATCCGCTTTTGGCAGAATGGGAAATCTGCTTCAAAGGCGGATTTTTTTGCGTATTCCCGCATAAAATAAACAGATACCATTCATCAGGTGAACCGTGCATAACAGGTATATAAAATATTTCGTCTTTCTTCTGTTTACAGCAGATCTGGTCTTATCCGCTATTTTCCTGAAAAATGATCACAGGGATATAGAAAAAATATTTTCACTTCCTGCACTTTCAAAAGTTGCCGGCCAGCCCGGGTATATAGCCCTCACTTTTGATGATGGTCCGGACCGGAAATGTACCCCGCTTCTTTTAGACGGACTGAAAGAACGGGGAGTCCATGCTACCTTTTTTCTTATGGGAAGCAATATAGAAGGAAAAGAAGATATTGTAAAGCGTATGAGCGAAGAAGGACATCTTATTGGCAATCACAGTTATGAACATATCCAGCTGACAAAAGCGGGAGCGGAGGCAGTCTGTGAAGCAGTAGAACATACCCAGGAACAGATCGAAGCCATTACCGGAAAGCGCCCGGAATATATACGTCCGCCCTATGGTGACTGGAACGAAGAACTGGAAGAAGAGATTGGAATGAGCCCGGTCCTCTGGTCTGTAGACTCTTTAGACTGGAAACTAAAAGATAAAGGAAAGATCGTCCGGCGGGTCTTGAAAGATGTAAAAGATGGGGATATTATATTAATGCATGATATATTTCCTTCCTCTGTAGAGGCAGCCCTGGAGCTGATCGATATACTGCAGAAGGAAGGTTATGTTTTTGTAACGGCTGATGAATTGTTGATCGAATGAGATCAAAAGAAAAATGGAGAAATTAAATGGATCTATTTGACTATATGAGAGAAAATACAATGGAGAAGGAGTCTCCTCTGGCTTCCAGACTTCGTCCGCGCACACTGGATGAGGTAGTGGGGCAGCAGCATATCATTGGAAAAGATAAGCTGCTCTACCGGGCGATCAAGGCGGATAAACTGGGATCTGTGATCTTCTATGGACCTCCGGGAACAGGAAAAACCACCCTTGCCAAGGTGATCGCAAACACCACTCAGGCAGATTTTAAGCAGATCAATGCCACTGTGGCAGGTAAAAAAGACATGGAAGAAGTGGTCACAGAGGCAAAAAACAATATGGGAATGTATGGACGGCGGACCATTCTTTTTGTAGATGAGATCCACCGTTTTAATAAGGGCCAGCAGGATTATCTTCTTCCTTTTGTAGAAGACGGTACACTGACACTGATCGGTGCTACTACGGAAAATCCTTATTTTGAGGTAAACGGGGCGCTTCTTTCCAGATCCCGTATTTTTGAGTTAAAGCCACTGGAGAAAGATGACATTAAACAGCTGATCTACCGGGCGGTAACCGACTCAGAACGTGGAATGGGAACTTACCGGGTAAAGATCGAGGAAGATGCCGCAGATTTTCTGGCAGATACAGCCAATGGGGACGCCAGAGCAGCCTTAAATGCAGTAGAACTGGGAGTTCTCACGACAGAACGCAGCGAAGACGGATTGATACATATTGACCTTGCTGCTGCCCAGGAATGTATCCAGAAACGGGCCGTGCGTTATGACAAAGATGGAGACAACCACTATGATACCATCTCTGCTTTTATTAAAAGTATGCGGGGATCTGACCCGGATGCGGCCGTGTATTATCTGGCACGTATGCTGTATGCAGGAGAAGATATTAAATTTATTGCCCGCCGTATTATGATCTGTGCTTCTGAAGACGTTGGAAATGCAGATCCACAGGCGTTAAATGTAGCAGTAAGCGCAGCTCTTGCAGCAGAGCGCATTGGACTTCCGGAAGCTCAGATCATCCTTTCCCAGGCAGCTTCCTATGTGGCATGTGCCCCTAAAAGCAATGCAGCCTATGTTGCCATACAGAATGCCATGGAAAATGTAAAGACCACCCGTACCATGCCGGTGCCGGTACATCTTCAGGACCGTCATTACAAAGGTGCAGCGAAATTAGGACATGGTGAAGGCTATAAATATGCCCATGATTACCCGAAACATTATGTTAAGCAGCAGTATCTTCCAGATGGAATGGAGGGTACAGTATTCTATGAACCATCAGATAATGGCTATGAAAAGCAGATAAAAGCCTATATGAAATGGTTGAAAGATTAACAATGGCAATGTATAATAAAAAATGATAAAAATAATTTTACGTGGATCCCAAGGCAGAAATTCTCACTCTGCCTGTCGGATCTGTCTATAAAAGGAACTTCCCAAAATCTGGAAAAATCCCGTATTTTACAAAGACAGGCAAACTGAATAATTCAGATAACAGATGCATAATAGATAGGAGAGTAGTATGCGCGAAAAATTAGAGACAAGGTCCCTTGCCGAACTGAAAGAGATGGCAAAAAATGTGGGTCTGAAAGGGATCAGCGGCCTTCGTAAGGCAGAGCTTATTGACCTTTTATGTGCCCAGGAAGAGAAAAGTCAGAAAAACACAGCAGAAACAGTAACAGTGAAACCTCACAGCAGCCGTGTAAATGCTGAGAAAACAGTGCGGGAGAAACCAGTCCAGGAAACCCGCAGTCAGGAGACCCACCCACAGGAGAACCGGGTGCAGGAAAGTCGTGTGCAGGAAAATCGCAGCCAGGAAAACCGTGTGCAGGAGACCCGCCCACAGGAAAACAGATATCAGGAAAAGCGTTCCCAGGACAACCGGAATAATCAGAGAAATAACCGTACATACGAAAGATTTAACCAGACTCGTCCGCAGATCCGTACATATGGGAACAACAATTATAACAATAACAACAATAGTTACAGCACTCCGGCAGCTGCCCCTGTTCAGCAGGCGGCTCCCGTCAGCCAGACTTATTCTACCCAGAACCAGACTTATGTCCAGAATGTGGACAACCAGGAGCGTGTGGCAAGACCGGAATACAGAAATGACGCCATGGGACTTTCCACACAGGATATGGCAGAATTAGACAGCGGCATTGAGGCAAACGGTATCTTAGAGGTTATGCCGGACGGTTTCGGCTTTATCCGTTGTGAAAACTTCCTTCCAGGTGAAAATGATGTCTATGTTGCACCGTCCCAGATCCGCCGTTTCAACTTAAAGACCGGTGATATCATTGTGGGAAACAGAAGAGTAAAAGCAGCTACAGAAAAATTCGCTGCACTTCTCTATATTAAAACAGTGAACGGCTATCCATTAAGTGCTACTGAGACAAGACCAAACTTTGAGGATCTGACCCCGATCTTCCCAAATCAGCGTCTCCACATGGAAAATCCAAGAGAGAAAACTTCTGTTGCCATGCGGGTATTAGACCTGCTGGCACCCATCGGTAAAGGACAGCGTGGTATGATCGTTTCCCCGCCAAAAGCTGGTAAGACCACTCTCTTAAAACAGGTGGCAAAAGCCATTACCACCAATCATCCGGACATGCATCTGATGATCCTTTTGATCGATGAGCGTCCTGAGGAAGTAACTGACATCAAAGAAGCCATTGTAGGGCCAAATGTAGAAGTTATCTATTCCACCTTTGATGAGCTTCCGGAGCGCCACAAACGTGTATCTGAAATGGTTATTGAACGTGCAAAACGTCTGGTAGAACATGGAAGAGATGTTATCATCCTTTTAGACAGTATCACCCGTCTGGCAAGAGCTTACAATCTGACCGTTGCCCCAAGCGGCCGTACCCTTTCCGGTGGTCTTGATCCGGCAGCACTGCATATGCCAAAGCGTTTCTTCGGTGCTGCAAGAAATATGCGTGAAAAGGGCAGTCTGACCATTCTTGCAACAGCATTGGTAGATACAGGAAGCCGTATGGATGATGTGGTTTACGAGGAATTTAAGGGTACCGGCAACATGGAACTGGTGCTGGACCGTAAACTGTCTGAAAAACGTATCTTCCCGGCTATTGACATTTTAAAATCCGGTACCAGAAGAGATGATCTGCTCCTTACAAAAGAAGAGGCAGAGGCAGTAGATATTATCCGCAAAGCCACCAATTCCTTAAAGCCGGATGAGGCAGTAGAGAAGATCTTAGATCTCTTTTCAAAGACCAGAAATAACCGTGAATTTGTAGAGATGGTAAAGAAGATTCGCTTCTTCTAAGACTTCCTTTTTCTGATATGATATAGTATAATTAAAAGCATGAATCAGGGGGCTGTCAAAAGACCTTTTGACTCCAAAATTTAATTTAGGAGGGAGTATGTTATAATGAAAGATTACATGAAGATATACCAGGAATGGTTATCAAATCCTTACTTTGATGAGGCTACAAAGGAAGAACTGCGCGCCATTGAGGGCAATGAAAACGAGATCAAAGAGCGTTTCTATATGGACCTTGAGTTCGGAACCGCTGGTTTAAGAGGTATCATCGGCGCAGGTATCAACCGTATGAATATTTACGTTGTAAGACGTGCTACCCAGGGACTTGCAAATTATATTATCAAGCAGGGAGCAGCTAACAAGGGCGTAGCAATTGCATACGACTCCCGTCATATGTCCCCGGAATTTGCTATGGAAGCAGCTATGACTTTAGCAGCAAATGGCATCAAGGCATATAAGTTTGAGTCTCTTCGTCCAACACCAGAGCTGTCCTTTGCAGTACGTGAGTTGGGCTGCGTAGCAGGTATCAATATCACTGCAAGCCACAACCCGCCGGAATACAATGGTTACAAGGTATACTGGGAAGATGGCGCACAGTTTACACCTCCTCATGATAAAGGTGTTACAGAAGAAGTTCTGGCAATCGAAGATCTGTCTACAGTAAAGACTACAGATGAGGCTTCTGCAACAGCAGCAGGTCTGTATCAGGTAATTGGACAGGAGATTGATGATAAATACATCGCTCAGGTAAAGGCTCAGGTAGTAAACCAGAAGGCCATTGATGAGATGCAGGATCAGATCACTATCGTATACACACCTCTTCACGGAACAGGAAATATCCCTGCAAGAAGAGTTATGAAAGAGATCGGATTTACCCATGTATACGTAGTTCCGGAGCAGGAACTGCCAAATGGCGATTTCCCAACTGTAAGCTATCCAAACCCGGAAGCAAAAGAAGCATTTGAACTGGGCTTAAAGCTGGCAAAAGAGAAAGATGCAGACCTGGTACTGGCAACTGACCCGGATGCAGACCGTCTTGGTGTATATGTAAAAGATACCAAGTCCGGCGAATATATTCCACTGACTGGAAATATGTCCGGATCCCTTCTGTGTGAGTACGTACTCAGCCAGAAGCAGGCAGCTGGAAAGATCCCGGCAGACGGACAGGTTGTTAAATCCATCGTTTCCACCAACCTGATCGATGCAGTAGCAAAATCATACGGCGCAGAACTGATCGAGGTTCTGACCGGATTTAAGTGGATCGGAAAGCAGATCTTAAAGAATGAGACTACCGGACATGGTACATACCTTTTCGGAATGGAAGAGAGCTATGGATGCCTGATCGGAACCTATGCCCGTGATAAGGACGCTATTTCCGCAACAGCCGCTCTCTGCGAGGCAGCTGCATACTACAAGCAGAAAGGCATGACCTTATGGGATGCAATGATCGCTATGTATGAGAAATACGGCTACTATAAAGATGCTGTAAAGGCAATCGGTTTATCCGGTATTGAAGGACTTGCAAAGATCCAGTCCATTATGGAGACACTGAGAAATAATACTCCAACCGAAGTTGGCGGCTACAAAGTAACCTCCGCAAGAGACTACAAGTTAGACACCATCAAAAATATGGCAACCGGCGAAGTAAAGCCTACCGGACTTCCTTCTTCCAACGTTCTCTACTATGACCTGGAAGACGGCGCATGGATCTGCGTAAGACCATCCGGCACCGAACCAAAGATCAAATTCTACTTCGGCGTAAAGGGAACTTCCCTGAAAGACGCAGAAGAGAAAGAGAATGCACTTGGCGCAGCTGTAATGGCTATGGTTGATAAGATGATGTAATGAGTCCAAAAGAAATCTTCGAATGCGTCACAGGCGCATTCTCGATATGCATGGCAAAACAAGCGGCTGCGAAGCAGACATTTGTTTTTCTTGGACCATTAACGAATGAACCGTCTGCGTAAGCAGACAGTAGAGCGCGTCAGCGCGGGGTTCATGAGTGGATACCTGGCAAACGTAAACACCCCTGGGAAAGAAAATTTCAATCCCAGGGGTATTTTTGTGTTTGCTCTGCCAAGACATCTCCCCGCCATCGGCGGGAAGATAATACCCAGCATATATCCCCGCATCAGCGGGGACATAAACGCTTACTATTTATTTCTCTTCTCAGTCGCTTCCCTCAATTCCTTCAAAGCCGCTGCAAACTTCATAGAAGATGCAGATGGATTTCCACGTAAAATACTTCTGCGGTAGAAATTCATATGTTTCATCATATCCTGACGTTTCTTTGTTAATTCCGTCATACGGCTGTTCATTGCTGCGATACGTTCATTACGGTTGGCAGTCATAGCAGCTTTTACATTCTTGGCAGCTTCGATCTTTGCAGCCGCCTCTTCACGGTACTGAGCTGCTTTCTCATCTGCATGTTCCTTTAACTGAGCCGCTTTTAATGCAGCCTCAAGCCGCAGTTTTGCCGTACGCTCCGTTGTCTCATATTTTAACTGGGCTGCACGTTCTGCAGTTTCATTTCGCAGCTGCGCAGCTTTACCGGCTGCTTCCACACGCAAAGTTTCCAGCTTCACAGCCGTATCTTCCTTTGCTTCTTCCAGTTTCTGTTCTGTTTCTGCCTTCAATAATGCCAGCTGAACCTGAACATCGTCCAGTTCTGCCTTCATCTTTGTCATGGCATCAAGCACCTTGGCAAGATCCAGAGCAGTACGTACAGACTCTGCTGTATCAATAATGAAAACAACAGTGATTACGGATAAACAGGGAATACCGATCATAGTTGGAACATGAAGCACCCACCGTTCAATAGGCTTGTGGATCACCTCTGTGAGGAAGATCGTCAAAAAGCCCCATGCAACAGAAGAAGTCAGGCAGATATATCCGTTTAAATTAAAACGCTGGTTGCTGTAATCCCAGTATTTCATTTTAAACAGCCGCTCCATTCCCCAACCCGTCACATATTCCAGGATCGTAGCACCGATTACACCGGAGATGTAAACCATGACCAGACTGCTCTTAAATGGAAGAGATACCCATAACATCATCACAGCTCCCGTACCATAAAGAGGCAGCATGGGAAGTCGCAGAAAGCCGCGGTTTACAAAACGGTGCTGTTTCAAAGATACATAGGTAGACTCAAAGATCCATCCGAAAAAACAATATATATAGAAGAAACTCAGCCATTGATACCAGGTGTATTCGTACATAGGTTGTCCATCCTTTGTTTTAATGATATGATACCAGGGTCAAAAGGCCGGAAATCCGACGCAAGCTTGCTTGCAGGAAAATTTTTGAACTTGGGACCCGCCAAAAACATGAGTAAGGAGCCATTTTTTGAAGAAAAATGAGCGGATTACGAATCAACATCATGATATGAGTATACCATATTTCTTTTACCTGTACTACCACTTCACTACCCGGTCGATCAATTTTTGCTGCTCTTCTGAAGACCGGGTCAGATAGATCCGCGTAGTCTCAATACTTTCATGTCCCATCAGATCTGCCAGCAGGGAAATATCATTAAACTTCTCCAGAAAATTCTTTGCAAACCGGTGCCTGAAAGAGTGAGGATAAACCTGTTCAGAAGGGATCTTATACCGTTTTGCCAGTACCTTTAACTGGGAACGGATACCTCTGGCAGTGATCACCTGTCCATTTCTCCCTGTAAAAATATAACCGGAAACGATGTCACGCCTTTTCAGCCATATTTCCGCTTCCTCACAAAGAGCAGCAGGAAAATAAATACGCCTCATTTTACCGCCTTTTGAGTACAGATCCATCATCCCCAGTTTTACATGCTCCGCCTTTATTTTCAAAAGTTCGCTGACCCGCATTCCCGTTGCTCCTAAAAAACGTACTACAAAATACCAGAACCAGTTTTCATCCTTCTTCAGCTTCTTTTTTAGTATCTCATAGTTTCTTTTAGATATTACATTGTCAATAAAAGTCTTCTGCTGGTATTTTACGGCAGGAAGTTTAAAGGATGAAATTTCCATATATTGTAAATATTGGTTCATGCCATGGATATGTACATTTACAGTAGCAGGACGGTAATGTTCTAAAAGCCATGCTTTATGAGCCTGAAGGTTTTCAGGGTCAATGGTATCAGAATGGGAGAAAAAGTGGCGGACAGCCAGAAGATAAATACGGATCGTATTATCAGAAGCTCCTTTGCGGAGCAGGAAATCCTTAAAAGGGGTCAGTTCCAGGTCGTTGGATAGTGTATTTTCAGATCCGTTTTCTTTAAACCTGGTATTATCTGAGGGAAAAATAAATGTAGTTTCCATACAATACACCCCCTGCAGCTACCAGTTTACAACCTGATTAACAATACGGTACTGTTCCCGGCTGCTGCGCCGCAGGTAGATCCGGGTGGTTTCAATGCTGTCATGTCCTAAAAGATCCGATAACAGGGCAATATCCGGACACACTTCAATAAAATTCTTTGCAAACCGGTGCCTGAAAGAATGAGGATACATAACATCCGGGTCAATGTCGTACCTTGCTGCAAAAACCTTTAACTGGAAACGGATCCCGGAAGCAGATAAGGGAGTTCCAAACCGGTTTAAAAATAAGATCCCATCCGGACGCTGGGAAAACCCGGGCCATTCCTCAAATGCCTTTCGCAAAACAGCCGGAATGTAAACCCTGCGCAGCTTATTCCCTTTAGAATAAATATCCCGGTATCCCTTTTTTACATCTTCAACATCAAACAATACCAATTCGCTGATACGCACCCCGGTAGCAGCCATAAGCCGTATAAGAAAATAATAATTATATTCCCCATCTTCCCATAAGCGCTGCTTTAAAAACTCATAATCTGCCTGACTGATGATCTGTTCCAAAAATCCTTTCTGCTGCACATGTACCATAGAGACCGGACACAGGGAGCTTTCCCTGTAACGTACAAAACAGTTCATGGCACGAAGCCGCAGATTGACGGTCTGTGGTTTATAACGTTCAATGAGAAATACTTTATAAAGCTGCAGATTTTTATCCGTCAGCTGGGAATACAGCTCGTAAAACTGCTTCAAAGCATAACAATAAGCGGTGATCGTCCGTTCCGACATATTTCGTTCCAATAAATATTTACGAAATTGTGTTTGTGCCCGTTTCCCTGAAATTCCCGCACTATTACCTGTAGTTGTCATCTGTTCTTTCATTAAAATATCCTCCTTAAGTGAAATAATGTCCTCTCGGAGTCTTTCCTGCACCTGCCTTTGTGGCCGGTTTTCCGCCAGTCGCACCCGGATTTCATCACCGTACGCACCGCGTACGCCTCAGAAATGTGGGCATAACTGACAAAAAATCTTCTCACAAAACCAGGCACAGAAAGATTCCGGGAGAACATAAATATATTCATGCAGAAAACCTACATTACAATCTTAGTACATCGTTTTCAAAATAACTATACCACTCACTTGTCTGCGGATCTGCTCACACAGGTCTAAAAGCCTCAGTGTATCTCGCTGTTCTTCAGTAGATTTTGTCAGGTGGATCCGCGAGGTTTCAATGCTTTCATGTCTAATTAGATTAGTAGACAGTTGGGAAAATTGAGGATTTTCTTGACATAATTCTCCCCTCACTATATAATGATAATATCAGACAGACAACAGTGTGTGTTTGTCCAGACGTTGAAGGATAGCAGCGTACCGGAAAGCCTTGCTATACGGAGTCTTTAAAAGGGGTTGTGCAGTGAAACCTCAAACCGGAGTAGGTCAATGAACCGAATGAAAATGCTCAAAACCGTCTTGTTTATACAGGGCGGTTTTCTTTTATACATAAGGAGGGGGATGAAAAATGGATCATTTATTAGAATGTGCGGAAGCTTTTGAACAGTTATTGGATGTTCAGTACCATATTGTTTTAGGACGTAAAAATCGATTAACAGAATTACCACCCCCCGCTTTGATCCAACAGAGTTTCATCATTTAGTTGGACTACATAAATTGCGAGATCTCCGTCTGGCAAGAGGGAATCGTGAGAAGATATTTTATCAAATACTTTCAAAAACGATTTACATGGAAGATATCAAAAAGAGCCGTTATTTTCCGGAAATACAAGATCGTATGTTCTTCTTTGATAAAATAGAGTATCTTTTAGACAGCAATAAAACAGTTTTTCTGCAGGTCCTTTTTCCAAAAAGGAGAGAAGGATTACACAAAAGGACAAGCAGTTTATACATTACTAAAAAAAGAAATAACAATAGTTAGTACTGGAAAAACAGTAGTACAGTATGATCGGCTAATGTTAAGATGTTGGGGTCAAAAGGTATTTTGACCCCTCTGATACCGAATTGCTACGTGCTTTGCACTCTCGCAATTCTAAAAACATTCGTAATCCGCTCATTTTTCTTCAAAAAATGGCTCCTTACTCATGTTTTGGGCGGGTCCCAAGTTCAAAAATCCTCCTGCAAGCAAGCTTGCATCGGATTTATGACCTTTTGACCCTGGTATCATGTTAAGAAAAACATAAAAAAATCCCCGCTCTGCTTACACAGAACGGGTCATCGCATTTTTAGAGGGGTATGAAATTATTTAGGGGGGCCGGACGGATTCCTCCGTCCGGTATGAGTATGAAAAAGCTTTGTGATTTCAAGTAACCACTTGAAACAAAGGCCTTGTCCACCTCTCGGTGAACGATATTATAATACGGAATAAATGTGTCCAAAAAATGTACATAATATAAAAAAAGAATAAAGAATATAAATAAGTGAAAAAAACCTTTGAAAACTTTTCAAGATTGTATATAATAGAAGAAACTTCAGTCTGCTCTGAGGCGTACTTGTCATGCTTAAAGCGCAGGCCCTTTTTTGAGTTATACAAGAAACTACTATTGTAAGAAACTTTTTGTGACCCCACATTTTAGGAGGAAATATTTATATGTTTTCAATGATGTCCAATGACATTGGAATTGACTTAGGAACTGCCAGTATCCTTGTGTATATCAAGGGAAAAGGCGTTGTATTAAAAGAACCGTCCGTAGTTGCCATTGACCGTGATACCAATAAGATCATGGCGATCGGTGAAGAGGCACGCCTGATGATCGGACGTACTCCAGGTAATATCGTAGCAGTCCGTCCTCTTCGTCAGGGCGTTATCTCCGACTATACCATTACCGAAAAAATGATGAAATACTTTATCAACAAGGCAGTAGGCAAGAGAACACTGCGTAAGCCACGTATCAGTGTATGTATCCCAAGTGGCGCTACAGAAGTAGAGAAGAAAGCAGTAGAAGATGCAACTTACCAGGCTGGTGCCCGTGAAGTTGCTATTATCGAAGAGCCAGTAGCAGCAGCCATCGGCGCAGGTATTGATATCGGTAAAGCATGCGGAAACATGATCGTAGATATCGGTGGTGGTACTGCAGATATCGCAGTTATCTCCTTAGGCGGACCTGTAGTCAGCACTTCCATCAAGATCGCAGGTGATGACTTCGACGAAGCTTTAGTCCGTTATATGAGAAAGAAACACAATCTTCTCATCGGTGAACGTACTGCAGAGGAGATCAAGATCAATATCGGTGCTGCATACCGCAGACCGGAAGTACAGACTATGGAAGTAAGAGGACGTAACCTGGTAACCGGTCTTCCAAAGACTATTGTAGTTACTTCTGATGAAACTCTGGAAGCATTAAGAGAACCGGCTCTCCAGATCGTAGATGCTGTACACAATGTTCTGGAGAGAACACCACCAGAACTGGCAGCCGATATTTTTGACCGTGGTATCGTAATGACCGGCGGTGGCTCCCTTCTCAGTGGTCTGGATGCCCTGATCGAGGAAAAGACAGGTATTACCACTGTGATCGCTGAAGATCCACTGACAGCCGTAGCGATCGGTACCGGTAAATTCATTGAATTCGCACACGGTATGACCTCCGCCCTGGAAGCATCCATGGGAATTGGCGGCGGAAGAAATGATAAAGAGGATTATTAATTTTTTTGACTGGCCGGGCTGCCGCAGCAATGCGGCGGCCTTTTTGACTATATAAAAGCAGCAACTGTTCTTATACACAGATACAGAGGAAAGAAAAATGGCAACCATAACAGGATTTATTGAAAAAATAAAATTCAGAAACGAGGAAAATGGCTATACTGTGCTGTCAGTTACCGACCAGAGCGATGGCGATGAAGTTATCATGGTAGGTACGCTTTCTTATGCTGCTGAAGGAGACATGATCCAGGCATCTGGACGCATGATCGAGCATCCGGTATATGGAGAACAGCTTCAGATCGAAAGTTACGAAATGAAAACGCCCCAGGATGCAGAGTCTATGGAGCGCTATTTAGGTTCCGGTGCCATCAAAGGTATTGGCGCAGCACTGGCAGCCCGTATCGTCCGTCATTTCAAAGCCGACACTTTCCGGGTCATGGAAGAAGAACCGGAGCGCCTTTCCGAAGTAAAAGGTATCAGTGAAAAAATGGCAATGGCCATTGCTGAACAGGTAGAAGAGAAAAAAGGCATGCGGGAAGCTATGATGTTTCTGCAAAACTATGGCATTACTTTAAACCTTGCGGCTAAGATCTACCAGGAATATGGCCCGAAGCTGTACAGTATCATCAAAGAAAATCCCTATAAGCTGGCAGATGATATTCCAGGTGTGGGATTTAAAATGGCAGACGAGATCGCTGAAAAAGTAGGCATCTTCACAGACTCCGACTACCGTATCAGGGCAGGTCTCCTTTACATTCTTCTCCAGGCATCAGCCAACGGCCATACCTATCTTCCTCAGAAAGAATTATTTTCCCAGGCGGCAGAGTTGTTAAAAGTAGAACCGACTGCTATGGAAAAGCATCTGATGGATATGCAAATCGACCGCAAAGTAGTGGTAAAAACAGTCCCAGGCAGCGAACCGCCGGAATATCTGGTCTATTCTTCCCACTACTATTATCTGGAACTGAACACGGCCCGTATGCTCCATGACTTAAACATCCGTGGCGATATACCGGAAACAGAGATCCGTGCCAATCTGGCGAAAGTCCAGAAAAAAGAAGAAATCCATTTAGATGAATTGCAGGAAAAAGCAGTTTTTGAGGCAGTAAACAGCGGACTTTTAGTGATCACCGGCGGTCCCGGTACAGGAAAGACTACCACTATCAATGCTATTATCCAGTATTTTGAAAATGAGGGAATGGAGATCCTACTGGCAGCGCCAACCGGCCGCGCAGCCAAGCGAATGACTGAGACTACCGGTTATGAGGCCCGTACCATTCACCGCATGCTGGAACTGGTGCCATCCGGTATCCCGGACTCTGGTTCTATGTCTGGGAATAATGCCCCTTCCGGTAAAAATGGCTCTTTCAGTTCCGGTGGCATGCATTTTGACCGAAATGAAGAAAATCCGCTGGATGCCGATGTTATTATCATCGATGAAATGTCCATGGTAGATATCAGTCTGATGCATTCCCTGTTACGCGCAGTAAACGTAGGAACACGTCTGATACTGGTAGGCGATGTGGACCAGCTTCCAAGTGTAGGACCTGGAAATGTGCTTCGCGACATTATCGAGTCCGGCTGTTTTAATGTAGTAAAACTGACTCACATTTTCCGTCAGGCGGCCCAAAGCGATATTATTGTAAATGCCCACAAGATCAACGAAGGGGAACGGGTAGATCTGACAAAGCGCAGTAAAGACTTTCTCTTTATCCGCAGGGAAAATCCTGATGCAGTGATCAGCGCAGCCATTACACTGATCCAGCAGAAACTTCCCGGTTATGTCCACGCCCAACCCGGTGATATCCAGGTAATGACGCCTATGCGAAAAGGTGCTCTGGGAGTAGAACGTCTAAACCAGATTCTGCAAAATTACTTAAACCCACCGGATCCGTCTAAAAAAGAGAAAGAGTCCGGCGGTATCATCTACCGCACCGGGGATAAAGTGATGCAGATCAAAAATAATTACCAGATGGAATGGGAGATTCGCAGCAAATACGGCATTCCCACAGATAAAGGTGCCGGTGTATTTAATGGTGATATGGGGATTATCCGGGAGATCAATGAATATGCGGAAAATCTTACCGTGGAATTTGATGAAGGGAAAATGGTAGAATACAGTTTTAAACAGTTAGAAGAACTGGAACTTGCCTATGCCATTACCATCCACAAGTCCCAGGGAAGTGAATATCCGGCGGTGATCATCCCTATGTATTCCGGCCCACGTATGCTGATGACCAGAAATCTGATCTATACAGCGGTGACAAGAGCCCGCTCCTGTGTCTGCCTGGTCGGCCGGCCGGATGCATTTTATACTATGGCAGATAACTCCATGGAGCAGAAACGCTATTGCGGCCTGAAAACCCGCATAGAAGAAATATACGCCTGACAGGCATCTGTTTACGAATAAAATATAATATTCTAAAATTTCTAATAAATCTAACTCTGTCTATAAGGAGAACGTATGAACTATATAATAGAAACGATCCTGGATCTGCTGTTCCCGCGCAGGTGCCCGGTTTGCGGTCAGATCATTATGCCAAAAGGAAATCTGATCTGCCCTGGGTGTATCAGAAAATTGTCCTGGGTCCGTGGACCGGTGTGTAAATGCTGTGGCAAGGAGATCATAAGCGAGACCGCAGAATACTGTTCTGACTGCGCAATTCATCCAAGATCTTTTTCCAATGGGATGGCGCTGCTTAACTATAATGAAATTTCAGCACCGTCCCTGGCAAAGATCAAGTATCACAACCATCGGGAATATCTGGATTTTTATGCAGAGGCTGCATATAGAAAGTATGCTGCCAGGATCGCCCGCTTATCACCGGATCTTATCATTCCGGTGCCGGTACACAAAAGCCGCATGAAAAAAAGAGGCTTTAATCAGGCAGAAGAATTTGGAAAACGTCTGTCCCATTATCTGGAAATTCCAATGAATTCCAGTTTGCTGATCCGGTCAAAAAAGACGGTACCCCAGAAAGATTTAGGACCTGCCCTGCGCCTTAAAAATCTGGAACAGGCATTTAGCTGCAGAAAACTGCCGTACAGAATGAAAAAAGTTCTCCTTATTGATGATATTTACACAACTGGAAGTACTGCAGAAGCCTGCTCAAGGGCTTTGAAAAAAGCCGGAGCAGAGCAGGTTTTTCTTCTTGTGATCGCCACCAGCTCCAATCGATGACAAAAATCTTGTATAAAATGATAAAAATCATTAAAAACTATAGAAAAGACCTTTTATACCTCTTGACGTCAGGAATATTTTTATGTTATAGTATACGGGCGAATGGAAGATAGGTCTTTTTTTTATGCTTAAAATTAAGACCGAGAAGCAAATTGAATTACGATAATTTAATGGAGGTGGAAGTCGTGCGCACAAAAATCACACTGGCATGTACAGAATGCAAGCAGCGTAACTACAACATGACTAAGGATAAGAAAACTCATCCTGACCGCATGGAGACTAAGAAGTACTGCAGATTCTGCAAGAGACATACGTTACACAAGGAAACAAAGTAATCCTGATCAGTAAAGGACGTGAAGTTATGGAAGAAAATACAGTGAATACTGTAGAAACCACGGAAAAAGCGGCCAAGACTGACCAGAAGACGGCTAAGAAGGAGAAAAAGCCTAGCTTTTTCAAAGGCCTGAAGACAGAGTACAAGAAGATCGTCTTTGCTGATAAGGAAACTGTAGCAAAACAGACTGTTGCAGTTGTAGCCATGTCCGTTTTCATCGGCGCTCTGATCGGTGTACTGGATATGATTATGAAATTCGGTTTAAGCTTTATTCTTTAATTTCAAAGGCGAGGGTGATTGTATGTCAGAAGCACATTGGTATGTAGTCCATACCTACTCAGGTTATGAAAACAAAGTCAAGGTCGACATTGAGAAGACAATTGAAAACAGAAACCTTCAGGATCAGATCCTTGAGGTATCCGTGCCCATGCTTCCTGTTGTAGAACTGAAGAATGGCGTGGAGAAAAAAGCCGACAAGAAAATGTTTCCGGGTTATGTGCTGATCAACATGGTCATGAACGATGACACATGGTACGTAGTACGCAACACCCGAGGCGTTACAGGCTTTGTTGGTCCGGGCTCTAAACCAGTTCCTCTGACAGAAGAAGAAATGGCAAGCCTCGGATTTATGAAGGAAGACGTCTTAGTCGACTTTACATTGGGAGATATGGTAACAGTTATCTCCGGTGCATGGAAAGATACAGTTGGTGCTATTAAGGCGATCAACGAAAGTAAACAGACCATCACTATCAATGTAGAAATGTTCGGTCGTGAAACACCGGTCGAACTGGGATTTGCAGAAGTAAAGAAAATGTAAAATGGATCAGCTTTTGCGCAGCAGAAGCTGGTGGGAGGGACATTCCCGACAATACCACATAATTTTAGGAGGTGCCTAAGATGGCAAAGAAAGTAACAGGATATATCAAATTACAGATTCCAGCAGGCAAGGCTACACCAGCACCACCAGTTGGACCAGCTCTTGGTCAGCACGGTGTAAACATCGTACAGTTTACCAAAGAGTTCAACGCTAGAACAGCAGACCAGGGAGATATGATCATCCCTGTAGTTATTACCGTATATGCGGACAGAAGCTTCAGCTTCATCACCAAGACCCCGCCAGCAGCAGTTCTGATCAAGAAGGCTTGCGGTTTAAAGAGCGGTTCAGGTGTTCCTAACAAGACTAAGGTAGCTGTATTAAAGAAGGCTGACCTGCAGAAGATCGCAGAGACCAAGATGCCAGACTTAAACGCTGCTAGCCTTGAGGCTGCTATGAGCATGGTAGCTGGTACTGCAAGAAGTATGGGCGTTACCATCGAAGAGTAATTAATACCGTATATATGAACGTGGGAGGGAGATTCCCCCGTCAATACCACTAGGAGGTTATTTTATAATGAAAACAGGAAAAAGATATGCAGAGGCTATGAAGAACGTAGACCGTGCTGCACTTTACGACGTAGCAGATGCAATCTCTATCGTTAAGAAGAACGCTTCTGCAAAATTTGACGAGACTGTAGAACTTCATATCAGAACAGGATGTGACGGACGTCACGCTGATCAGCAGATCCGTGGAGCTGTTGTTCTTCCTCACGGAACAGGTAAGACTGTTCGTATCTTAGTATTCGCTAAGGGTGCAAAGGCAGACGAGGCACAGGCAGCTGGCGCAGATTTCGTAGGCGCTGAGGAACTGATCCCAAGAATCCAGAACGAAGGATGGCTGGATTTCGACGTTGTTGTTGCTACTCCTGACATGATGGGCGTTGTTGGTCGTCTGGGTCGTGTACTTGGACCTAAGGGCTTAATGCCAAACCCAAAGGCTGGTACCGTAACCATGGACGTAACCAAGGCTATCAAGGAAATCAAAGCTGGTAAGATTGAGTACAGACTTGACAAGACAAACATTATCCACGTGCCAGTAGGAAAAGCTTCCTTCACCGAGGAGCAGTTAGCGGACAACTTCCAGACGCTTATGGACGCTATCTTAAAGGCTAAGCCAAGCACCGTTAAGGGCGCATACTTCAAGAGCGTAGCTCTTACATCCACCATGGGCCCAGGCGTTAAGCTGAACGTAGCTAAGCTTGCAAACTAATCAGGTGTCCTGAATAGAAAATGAGGCTGCAGAGAATTTTGGTTCTCTGTGGCCTTTTTGCTTTCGTGTTCTCCCGTCCATGACGGGAGATGAAAAAAGTTAAAAAAATACAATTTGTTGCAAAAATCTCTTGACATTCATGCACAGATATGTTATTTTATTATGCGTGTTGAATGCCCTGAGACAGCAGGTACCGTAAGGTGTAAGCTTAAAACGCCTGCCGAGGAACATACAAAGCTCTAATGAGATTTTGCATACCTCTCTGTCATTGCGGCAGGGAGGTTTTTTTATAAGATCGTTTCCTTGCTATGACGGTTTTCAATACGAAATAATATAAGGAGGTAAACCATTCATGGCAAAAGTTGAATTAAAGCAGCCAGTAGTAGACGAGATCAAGGCAATGCTGGACGGCGCTGTAGGTGCAGTTGTTGTTGATTACCGTGGTCTGACTGTAGAGCAGGATACAAAACTGCGTAAACAGTTAAGAGAAGCTGGAGTTTCTTATAAGGTATATAAGAACACTCTGATCAAGCGTGCAGCAGAAGGAACCGAGTTCGCAGCTCTGGATCCACATCTGGAAGGACCTACAGCATTAGCTGTATCTAAGGATGATGCTACAGCACCAGCTAGAATTCTGGCTGAATTCGCTAAGACCGCTCCTAAGCTGGAACTGAAGGCTTCTGTAGTTGAAGGAACCTACTATGATCAGGCTGGAACCCAGGTTATCGCAACCATTCCATCCAGAGAAGTTCTTCTTGGAAAGCTGCTTGGAAGCATCCAGTCCCCAATCACCAACCTGGCTCGCGTACTCAATCAGATCGCAGAGAAAAATGGTGGTGCAGCAGAGGCTTAATCTGCAAAATGAATTTGTGGCTCTTTTATCCGCATAGTCCGGAAAAAGCAGCCTGAAACACAGATCCTATCGAAAAATAAATTTTAAACAGGAGGAAATTAAAATGGCAAAGTTAACAACCGCTGAGTTTATCGAAGCTATCAAGGAATTATCCGTATTAGAACTGAACGATTTAGTAAAGGCATGTGAGGAAGAGTTTGGCGTATCTGCAGCAGCAGGCGTTGTAGTTGCAGCAGCAGGTGCTGGCGCAGCAGCAGCTGAAGAGAAGACCGAATTCGACGTTGAGCTGACCGAAGTTGGACCAAACAAGGTTAAGGTTATCAAGGTTGTTCGTGAAGCTACCGGTTTAGGCCTGAAGGAAGCTAAGGACGTAGTTGATGGCGCACCAAAGGTATTAAAGCAGGGCGCATCCAAGGAAGAAGCAAACGATATCAAGGCAAAGTTAGAGGCAGAAGGAGCAAAGGTTACCCTGAAGTAATCAAAGCTTACTGTACAGACTTATATTTAGATATGAGCGCTTTTCAGAACCCACAGTACTGTGAAAACAGACTGTGGGTTCTTTTTTTCTTTTACACAGTTATTTCAAAATAGCTGTTTGTGATGTCATTTACCTTATATTCTTTTTATATTTGTAAGTACTTCCAAAAGTACAATAATATGGTTGCATATTTCGAAAAAATAGTATATATTAGTTGAGGCTCGATGAGCTGATAAGTAAAAAAGATAAATATAAAAGTGTACAACATACTATTGGAAAAAGACCCCAGGCCAAGGAGCAAACGACTAATCATAAGGCAGCTCCTCTACCTGGGGTCTTTTTAGGGGAAGAGAGTATTTTATATACGGGAAAAAACATCCGGCGCTGTTGCGCATCGGGTGTTTTTTCTTGTTATGCGTATTTATAATAGGAAGAAACAGGTTCGGATCCAGGATGAAGCCTTTAAGGATAAAACACGTTACATGTACAGATATAAATACAAAAACAGCATAAAACTGTACTTTTGTAATAATTACGTAAGAAAAATCACAGGTAAAAGTTATGGCTTTTTTTCGGAAATTATAATATACTATGAACTGTGATGGAGAGGTTATTCATCCGGGACAAATTATCAATATTCTCCAGAAAAAGGAGAAAATGCAAAAAATGCAAAAAAACTATTGATAATTTTCCTTATCAGAAGTATAATCTACTCGTAATGCAATAAGGAATTTCAAAAAGTATTTCAAAAATCAAAGGAGAGTGCATTCATTATGAAGAAGCAGACAAAATTAGTTGCTGTATTATCAACAGCAGCACTGCTTGCTATCGGTGCATCTATGACATCTTTCGCAGCTACAGGCTGGGCAGAAGAAGATGGAACATGGGTATACTATGATAGAAACGGTGACAAAGTAACAGATAAGTGGGCTAAGTCCGGTAACAACTGGTATTACTTAGACAGCAACGGTGAGATGGCTGTAGATCAGCTGATCGAAGACGGTGACAACTACTACTATGTTGACGTAAACGGCGTTATGGCAGCTAACCAGTGGGTAGCTATTGATAACGAAGATGTTGGCGATGATGATGAGCCAGAGCATTACTGGTACTACTTCCAGGCTAACGGCAAGGCTTTAAAGCAGGGTGACTCTGATACCGTTTCCTTAAAGACTGTAAATGGTAAGAAGTACGCATTCGATGATGAAGGCAAGATGCTGTACGGTTGGGTTTCTTCCGATAACGCTGAGCGTATCGACAATACCGATGATGACGCATTCAAAGATGGCGTTTACTACTTCGGTGGTGAAGATGACGGTGCTATGACTACTGGTTGGTTACTGATCGACGTTTCTTACGACGAAGCAACTAATGATGATTACAAGTACACCGCTCCAACATTCAATGATGATGATGATCAGACTCGTTGGTTCTACTTCAAGTCCAACGGTAAGAAGCTCTATGCTGATAACGGTGAGAGAACCAAAGATAAAACTATCAACGGTAAGAAGTACGCATTCGATGAGTACGGTGCAATGGTAGCTGAGTGGTCTCTGGATGAAGACGATGAGAAGAAGGCTTCTGATACTGAAGCCCAGGAAGCAGCTTCTACTGCAAGCACCTCCGAAGCTTGGGAAGGCAACGGCAAGTATGCTAAGTATACTCAGGCATGGAAGTACTACAACAGCGTAGAAGACGGTTCCCGTGTAAGCAAGGGCTGGTTCAAGGTTGTTCCTGCTGAAATGCTGAACAAAGAGAAATATGATGATGACGAAGAGTCCTGGTACTATGCAGATGGTTCCGGTAACCTGTACGCAGGTGAATTCAAGACCATCAAAGGCAAGAAGTACGCATTCCGTAACGATGGCCGTATGTTAACCGGTCTTAAGTTCATCAAAGAAGGCGATGAAGACTTCGCTGACGTTAAGGCTGATGATGATGATAGCAGACCATTCGATAACGAAGACGATTTCTTTGACAACGCAATTGAATTCTATGAGCCAAACGGTTACAAGTGCTACTACTTCGGTGACGACGATGACGGTGCTATGAGAACCGGAAAGACCACTATCAACTATGATGGTGAGAATACAAGCTTCTACTTCGAGAAGTCTGGCGGTAAGAAGGGTGCTGGTGTAACTGGTGAGAAAGATGACAAGCTGTATCAGTCCGGTATGCTGTTAAAGGCTGACTCCGATGACAAGTACATCGTTGTTGATAAGGCTACCAAGACTGTTAATGGCAAGACCGTTGTTACCTACGACAAATTAGATGATGCTAAGGACTTCATGGATCAGGATGACGTAGTTGCAACCAATCTGCTGGAAAACACTACTGCTGATACCCGTGTAAACATCGGAAACAACAGCAACAAGAAAGCTGAAGATCTGACTGAAGCTTATAAGATCAGCTTTACTCAGTCTGATGAAGATGTTAAGCATGAATACGTTCTTGTAAATACTTCTGGTAAGGTAATTGACAGCAAGGGCAAGAACAAAGATGGTAACGATTACTACTATGTAACCGATAGCAAGGGCGTTATCACCAATGTATATGTAGAGAACTAATTATCAAATACATAGTCTCTAGTATAACTAAAAATTAAGGGGGAAGCGTTATAGCTGATGTAATTATATATTAGCTATAACGCTTTTCTTTTATAATCAAAAACTGCCAAGGAGGTAATCCCATGTTAAAAAAACATTTATTAACTGTAGGACTTGCTGTATTGCTGGCAACGACCAGCTCTGTACCTATTTTTGCAGAAACAACATCCACCACTTCCACAACAACCACAATGGAAAACTGCGGTGCTTATTTATTTGAGTGGCGTCCTATTGATTGTGGAAACGGTAATTATTTTGCTATTCTTGTAGGTGGAAATACACTTCAGGAAAGCAACGTGATTTTAAACCGTGGATATGATTATGCCTATACTTTTGATCCTATGACTTATCAACGTCCCTGGGGAACGGTTCCAGATCTGGTAAACGTGGATGGGAAATGGGGTATCCCTGAAAACTGGTCTTCTATGCCTCAGGATAGTCAGCCAGTAATGCAGATTGTTTTGAAAACAAACTATAAAACATTAAGTACTGATAAGCGTTATGTTAATGTAGTTCATCTTCCTTCCAACATAGACTCATCTACTCTTCCATCTGAAGTACGTAAATATCTGATTAATGTAGACGGTTCCGATGCAGGCGCCTACACCGACACTATAACTCCTGGTTGGCAGGACCTGGAAGATGGCACCGTTAAATATATGAAACCTGACGGCACTTATGTATCAAATGGCTGGCTGCAGTTAGATGATAAGAAGTACTATATGGATGAAAATGGTGTAAAATTAACCGACACAATTACTCCGGATGGGTATTATGTAAATATAAATGGTGAAAAAACTTCTTATATGCCTGGTTGGTTTAAAGACGGTGACAATTGGCGATACATTCTAAAAAATGGATACTATGCTCAAAACGGCTGGCTTCAAGATCCTGCGACACAGAAATACTACTATTTTAATATGGCTGCTATTATGGAAGCAGATACTACTACCCCAGATGGTTATTATGTAGGAGCTGATGGTGCCTGGGACGGAAATGCATCCACAAAAAATACTACTGAAGAAAAAAATCTTGGACCTGGCGTAGACAAGGGCTGGGAGCCAGTAGATACCGGCTGGAAGTTCAAACAGGAAGATGGAACCTACCTTACCAATTCCTGGAGACAGGACAGCAACGGTAAGTGGTATTACCTGAATGAAGATGGCTGGATGCTAAAAAATGCTAACACACCAGACGGTTACCATGTAGATGCTAATGGTGTTTGGGATGGTGACGCTGTAACTGAGAGCGAAGAAACAGCTGAATAATCAATCTAAATTATAATATATTTTTATTTACTGCAGGATCGTAATTACTCTGGTCCTGCAGTTTTCATATATTTCTATAAGCACATTGAGAAGCAATAACGTGGGGGTATTTATATCTTGCACCCAATACCTATTCGTGCTAAAATAAATCCAAGCAAGTCTTCTAAAATTCTATATTATCAAGCTATCATCCATGCTGCATCTGACAGCGTCTATTTTAAGAATTCCTTGCTTAAACTCCATACAGCATAAGCAGGGAGAATGGCCAATATCTTCCTGCGCCAAAAGGAAAGGATAAGGCCTATGAAAAACAATACTAAAATCTGGACAACACACAAAGACAGGTTATTTTGTAACCTGTTTTCAAGGAAAGAGCACGCGCTTTCCTTGTACAATGCATTAAATGGCACTCATTATGAAAATGAAGATGATTTGGAAATTATAACATTAGAAGATACGCTTTATATGACAATGAAAAATGATGTGTCCGTTTGCCTATATGGTAATATCAACTTATGGGAACATCAAAGTACTATAAATCCAAACATGCCTCTAAGAGGCTTGCTATATTTTGCCAAGCAGTATGAGGGTTGGATTGCTTCGCACAGAAAAGATATTTATGGTCGCAAATTGTTAAAAATACCTACTCCTCAATTTTATGTCTTATATAATGGAACGGAATTACGACCTGAGTACGAAGAGTATCATTTAACAGAAGCATTTGAACATCCTGTTCATGGATACGACTGGACTGCTCATGTGTTAAACATTAATTTGGGCAATAATCCCCAATTAATGAATGCCTGCAGTACATTGGCTGAATATGCAGAATTAATACATCAAATACGAACTCGGCAAAAATCCAGTGCTTCCATAGAAAATGCAGTACACCAAGCTGTAAAATATTGTATTAAAAATTTATTTACTAAAAAATGAAAGCGAGGTAATGTCTATGATTTTAACTGAATATGATGAAGAACTGCATAATGAAACCTTAAGAGAAGAAGGACGTGAGGATGGAATAGAGGAAGGCATAAAACTCACAAAAACTGTTTTTACACTTCATATTTCCGGCAAATCCGATGAAGAAATTTCTCAAATTACAGGGATAGCTTTGGAAAAGGTAAAAAAAGTCCTTTATTAGTGTTCAGTCTGAAATAGCCAGAAATGATGTCTAAAAATATCATTCCTGGCTATTTTATGAAAATTTCTAAGTAATAATAGAAGCTATTCGTTTGCAGTTACAGCATCACCATCCCAAACACCATTAGCATCTACATGGTAACCGTCAGGTGTATTAGTGTCTTTCAGCATCCAGCCATCTTCATTCAGATAGTACCACTTACCGTTGCTGTCCTGTCTCCAGGCGTTGGTAAGGTAAGTTCCATCTTCCTGCTTGAATTTCCAACCGGTATCTACTGGCTCCCAGCCCTTATCTACGCCAGGGCCAAGGTTTTCTTTTTCAGTGGTGACTGTTGATGCATTACCATCCCAAACACCGTTTTCATCTACATAGTAGCCGTCTGGAGTAATTGTATTTGTTACCATATAACTTCCGATATTAAAGTAATAATACTTTCCATCGGTATCCTGTAACCAGGTAGATGCTGCGTAGTAACCATTTTTCTGTACATATCTCCAGCCTTTATCGGTAGATACCCAGCCCGGTTTGTAAGTTGATTTATAGCCACTTGGATTGATATAGGTTCCGTCCGGAGCATAGGTATCAGTCAGCATATAGCCGTTTCCGTCCATATAGTATGTTTTCTCATCTACAGTCAGCCAGCTATCTGTTACAAATGTGCCATCTGCCTTACGGTATTTTTTATGTCCATCCTCGGTTTCTTCCCAACCGCTGGTTATAGTTCCCTCATATGCTCCTGCATCAGAACCATCTACATTGATCAGATATTTGCGTACTTCTGCTGGAAGGCTGGATGGATCTACACCATTTGGGAGATGTACCACATGAATGTATCTCTTGTCTGTGCTTAAATTTTTATAGTTGGTCTTCAACACAACCTGCAAGGTAGGCTGTGCTCCTTCTGGCAGAGAGGACCAGTTTTCAAAGATCCCCCATTTTCCATCTACATTTACCAGATCCGGAGCAGTTCCCCATGGACGGGAATATTTCATTGGCTCAAAAGTATATGCATAGTCATAGCCACGATTTAAGATAACATCGCTTTCCTGAATGGTGTTTCCACCTACCAGAATAGCAAAAGAAATACCATCGCCACAATCTACAGGACGCCATTCAAACAGATATGCACCACAGTTTTCGATTGCCACACTGTTGGAAGTATCTGCAAAAGCAGACACTGAGGAGCCAGTGGATAATGCCATCGCTAACGCTAAAATAGCCAGTTTTTTCTTAAACATAATTTTCCTCCTTACGTGATCAGGATTTTTTATAAAACAAAAAGGAGCGTCATGACTAACAATCAGATTATCAGTCACAACGCTCCCCCTTAATTTTTAATTGTCAGGTAATCAAACTTAATTACAGATTAGTCCTCAACATAAACACCGATGATTACACCCTTGCTTGTAGTTACATATACATAATCATCACCGTCTTTGCTCTTACCCTTCTTATCGACTACGGAACCAGAAGTATTTACCAGGAAGTAAGTATCAGATGGAGTAGTAATATCATAAGCTTCCTTCAGATCATCGCTCTTCTTGGTAACAGCTCCTGTATTATCTCCACCGATAGTAACCTTACCGTTGCTATCAGCTGCTGGAGTTGTATGAGCTACTTCCTCCAGGAATTTCTTAGCATCAGCAATCTTCTGATAAGCTACCTTACCATTGCTTAAAGTAACTTTCTTAACTACCTGATACTTCTCATCGGAACCAGCCTTAACCAGCATACCTGCTAAGTAGTACTTGTCATCCTTCTCACCGGTCAGACCAGCACCCTTGTTAGAGCCGGACTTCTCGAAGTAGAAGTTGAAGTTATCACCATCAATAGTGATATTGGTCTTATTAGTTCTCATAGCGCCGTCTTCGCCACCGCCAAAGTAATAGCACTCATAGTCATTCTTAAGGTAGAAGTCAATAGCGTGCTTGATAAAGTCATCTTCGGTATCGAAGTTTGGATCATCATCATCAGCTTTAACATCAGTGATGTTACCCTCAATATCTCTCTGGATGAACTTCAGACCATTGATCATACGACCATCGGTTCTAAATGCATACTTCTTGCCCTTGATAGTCTTGAATTCACCTGCGTACAGGTTGCCAGATCCATCTGCATAGTACCATGCATCTTCATCATCATCATATTTGCCCTTGTTCAGGTATTCAGCTGCAACTACCTTGAACCAGCCCTTGCTTACGCGAGCACCATCTTCAACAGAGCTGAAGTATCTCCATGCTTTAGCATACTTAGCAGTTGTACTCTTACCACCCTCTGGCAGGTTGGAAGTTCCTAAGTTGTCGGAAGCTTTTTCCTTGTCTAAGGACCACTCAGCTACCATTGCACCGTAATGATCGAAGGTGTATTTCTTACCATTGATGGTCTTGTCCTTGGTTTCATCTGCATTATCAACACCAGAAGAAACTTTTTTACCATTAGACTTAAAATAGAACCAACGGCTCTGATCTTCGTCTTCGTTGAATGCTGGAGCAATCTCATAATCAGAAGTTGCTTCATCATATGTAATATCCATCAGCAGCCAGCCTGTGGTCATTGCACCATCATCTTCACCGCCGAAGTAGTAATCGCCGTCTTTGAAAGCATCGCCATCTGTATTGTCGATACGCTCTGCAGAATCAGCTTTTACCCAACCATACAGCATCTTGCCTTCGTCATCAAAAGCATACTTCTTGCCGTTGATGGTCTTTAAAGCTACGTTCTGACTATCACCCTGCTTTAAAGCTTTACCGTTAGCCTGGAAGTAGTACCAGTAATGCTCTGGCTCATCATCCTGTCCAGCGTCCTCGTTGTCGATAGCTACCCACTGGTTAGCTGCCATAACGCCGTTTACGTCAACATAGTAGTAGTTATCGCCATCTTCGATCAGCTGATCTACTGCCATCTCGCCGTTGCTATCTAAGTAATACCAGTTATTTCCGGACTTAGCCCACTTATCTGTTACTTTGTCACCGTTTCTATCATAGTATACCCATGTTCCATCTTCTTCTGCCCAGCCTGTAGCTGCGAAAGATGTCATAGATGCACCGATAGCAAGCAGTGCTGCTGTTGATAATACAGCAACTAATTTTGTCTGCTTCTTCATAATGAATGCACTCTCCTTTGATTTTTGAAATACTTTTTGAAATTCCTTATTGCATTACGAGTAGATTATACTTCCGATAAGGAAAAGTATTAAAAGGAGCAATTATTTTATTTCTTTTTTACCATACATCGTTTTTTGAAAAATGAAATCCCATAGCATAAAATCTTATCATAATCATCTTCGTATTCCTTAGCATACATCCGATCATCAATCTGCTGCAATGCAATATCACATTCATTTTCCAAATTATCCAGAACTTTCGTATATTTTGCTTCAAAAATAGCTACACGTGCATTGATAAAATCGTAAACGACCACATCACTCCGCCCTTCGCCATGTTCTTTATTAGAGTCCACCATATATCCGGCGCCTGTAAAGATACCTGCAAGAAAAGCATGGTAAAAATCCTCTTTATAATCATGGTAACTGATTGTACGCCGCAAAAGAGAATTCATTTCTTTTGTGATACGCTCACTGTCACCATTCCAAACCGCATCAAACAAAGCATTTCTATTCCATTTTTTTGCACTGTCATCAAACCATTTAATAACGGTCGTTTCAAAAATTTCTTTTATTTCTGCGTTGGGGATGATTAGTGCCATTGTTCCTTCGGGCAATTCACCCTCATAATCATTTTCACGTAATTTAGTTAAATATCCAGTTAAATACAACATGCTCCAAAGATTGTCTTCAGAAGAATGTAAATAGTCGTACGTTAAATTTTCATCTATGCGTTGGATAATATATCCACCTGCCATCAGCACTTCCAATTTCTGTGTAATGGTACTGCCTGCATAGTCGATAAATGACCGAATGATCGCATTGTCACTGGTATTTCTCCAATAGCTGACAGGTTTGGCTTTTGGATTGTGCTGAAGCTCAAAAAGATAATTCATTACATCCCATGGGCAATAAATATCATAATCTCCAAAATGATAACCGTCGTACCATTTTTTTATATTTAGAACATACTCCATTGCGTCTGCATCTTTAAGCATCTGATCAATCTCACTTTGTACAAAGCCAAAGTATTCATTTAACCGCGAATCTGTAATCGTATCAGAAACAAAGTTGTTCGTTCCTGTAAAAATGCTTTCCTTTGCAATTTTTAAACATCCTGTGATCACTGCAAAGCAAAGAGATGTATTGTCCTTTAATGCCAGCATTAAACCTTTCATAACATCAAGCATTTCTTTGTAATAGCCATGACTGCTTGCTTTAGCTACAGGAACATCGTATTCATCTATAAGAAGAACTGCCTTCTTTCCATAATATTGCTGCATTAATCTTGTTAAAAATAATAAGCTGCTTTTTATATCCCTTGCAGAAGCAACACCCTGTATTAATTGCCTGGCAAGCTCTTTATCGTATTCGCTTATTTTATCACTGTCTAGCAGATATAGATGTTCTTTGTACAATTCTGAAATGACCATTGTAAGCATGTCATAGGCTCCATTAAAGTTCAGTCCATCTACCTGTCGAAATGAAACAAAAATTGTTGGATACTGATTCATCCATTCGCTGCAAAGAGTTTGATGATCACAGATCTCCAATCCCTCAAATATTTCTTTACTGTTTTTTCTGATATCAAAGAAGTTCGCCAGCATACTCATGCCTAAGGTTTTACCAAAACGACGTGGACGAGTAATTAATGTTACTTCTGCTGTTCTTTTTAAAAGATCTTCAATCAGACCAGATTTATCAATATAGTAATATCCATTTTTTCGGATCTTTTCAAAATCTGAAATACCAACAGGAATATTCAAATTCTTCATCGATGCAGTTCCCTTCTAATATTGTTATATAAGCCTGCTACCATTTAATAATAACATGAATTTTAAGGACGAACAAGAAATAACCACCTATATATTATAGTCCGAATATGCGAAAACTGCAGGACCAAAATAATTATGATCCTGCAGTAAATATAAAACATCAAATATTTCAAATCAATTATTCAGCAGCTTCTTCGCTTTCACTTTCAGTTACAGCGTCACCATCCCATACACCATTAGCATCTACGTGGTATCCATCTGGTGTATTGGCATCTTTTAACATCCAGCCGTCTTCATTCAGATAGTACCATTTACCGTTGCTATCCTGTCTCCAGGAATTGGTAAGGTAGGTTCCATCTTCCTGCTTGAACTTCCAACCGGTATCTACTGGCTCCCAGCCCTTGTCTACACCAGGTCCAAGATTTTTTTCAGTGTTCTTAGTTGATGCATTGCCATCCCAAACACCGTTTTCATCTACATAATAGCCATCTGGAGTGGTAGCGTTGGTCACCATATAGCTTCCGATATTAAAGTAATAATACTTTCCATCGGTATCCTGTAACCAGGTAGACGCTGCATAGTAACCATTTTTCTGAACATATCTCCAGCCATTATCAGTAGATACCCAGCCTGGTTTATAGGTCACCTTATAACCACTTGGATTAATATAGGTTCCATCTGGAGCATAGGTATCAGCCAGCATATAGCCATTTTCATCCATATAGTAAGTCTTTTCTTCTACAGTCATCCAGCTGTTTGTTACAAATGATCCATCTGCCTTACGGTATTTTTTATGTCCATCTTCTGTAGTTACCCAGCCACTGGTTTCTGTTCCGTCATATGCACCTGCATCTGAACCATCTACATTGATCAGATATTTGCGCACTTCTGACGGAAGACTGGATGGATCCACTCCTCCCGGAAGATGTACTACATGGATATAACGTTTATCGGTATCCAGATTTTTATAGTTGGTTTTAAGTACAATCTGTAATGTAGGCTGTGCTCCTTCAGGCAGAGAAGACCAGTTTTCCGGAATTCCCCATTTTCCATCTACATTTACCAGATCCGGAACGGTTCCCCATGGGCGGGAATAATTCATTGGATCAAAGGTATACGCATAATCATATCCACGGTTTAAAATAACATCACTTTCCTGAATGGTATTGCCACCTACCAGAATTGCAAATGCAATGCCATCTCCGCAATCTACCGGACGCCATTCAAACAGATACGCACCGCAATTTTCAATTGCCACTTTGCTGGTTTCATCAGCAAAAGCAGAAACTGCAGTACCAGCAGATAATGCCATAGCCAGCGCTAAAATAGCCAGTTTTCTCTTAAACATATGTTTCCTCCTTACGTGATCAGGATTTTTTATAAAACAAAAAGGAGCGTCATGACTAACAATCAGATTATCAGTCACAACGCTCCCCCTTAATTTTTAATTATACGCAATGAGTCGTTAATTATGGATTAGTCCTCAACGTAAACGCCAACGATCTGGCCGCCCTTCTTGGTTACGAATACATAATCATCGCCATCTTTGCTCTTGCTCTTCTTATCAACTACAGAACCAGAAGTATTTACCAGGAAGTAGTTGCTAGAAGGAGTAGTTACAGAGTAAGCTTCCTTAAGGTCTTCTGCCTTCTTGGTTACATCACCGATAGTAACCTTGGTGGTTCCTTCCTTACCGGATAATGCATTTGTATGAGCTACTTCATCTAAGAATGCCTTAGCGTCATCCAGCTTCTGGTAAGCAACTTTACCATTGCTCAGAGTTACTTTCTTAACTACCTGATACTTCTCATCAGAACCAGCCTTAACCAGCATACCTGCTAAGTAGTACTTGTCATCCTTCTCACCGGTCAGACCAGCACCCTTGTTAGAGCCGGACTTCTCGAAGTAGAAGTTGAAGTTATCACCATCGATAGTGATGTTGGTCTTGTTGGTCTTCATAGCACCGTCTTCGCCGCCGCCGAAGTAGTAGCAGTTGAAGTCGTTAGCTAAGTAGTAGCCAATAGCGTTATCGATGAAGTCGTCTTCTGTATCGAAGTTGTAAACATCATCATCATCAGCCTTAACAGTTAAACCGTCAGCATCTTTTCTGATGAACTTCAGGCCATTGATCATACGGCCATCGTTACGGAATGCATACTTCTTGCCCTTGATGGTCTTGAACTCACCTGCATACAGGTTGCCAGATCCATCTGCATAGTACCATGCATCTTCATCATCATTGTACTTGCCCTGATTCAGGTATTCAGCAGGAACAACCTTGAACCAGCCCTTGCTTACGCGAGAACCATCTTCAACAGAGTTGAAGTATCTCCAAGACTGGGAGTACTGAGCGTTAGAACCAGTCTTCTCTACGCTGTTTACAGTAGCTTCACCAAGGCTGGAGGAAGCTTTTGCCTTGTCTAAGGACCATTCAGCTACCATAGCGCCGTACTGGTCGAAGGTGTACTTCTTACCATTGATGGTCTTATCCTTGGTTTCGTCTGTGCTGCTAGAGTAAACTTTCTTACCATTGGACTTGAAGTAGAACCAACGGCTCTGATCTTCGTCATCGTTGAATGCTGGAGCAATCTCATAATCAGAAGTTGCTTCATCATATGTAATATCCATCAGCAGCCAGCCTGTGGTCATAGCACCATCATCTTCGCCGCCGAAGTAGTAATCGCCTTCCTTGAAAGCATCACCGTCGGAGTCATCGATACGCTCTGCATTGTCTGCAGCAACCCAACCGTACAGCATCTTGCCTTCGTCATCGAATGCGTACTTCTTACCGTTAATGGTCTTTAAAGCTACATTGGTGTTGTCGCCCTGCTTTAAAGCTTTACCATTAGCCTGGAAGTAGTACCAGTAATGCTCTGGCTCGTCATCCTGTCCAGCGTCTTCGTTATCGATAGCTACCCACTGGTTAGCTGCCATAACGCCGTTTACGTCAACATAGTAGTAGTTGTCGCCATCTTCGATCAGCTGATCTACTGCCATCTCGCCGTCGCTATCTAAATAATACCAGTTATTTCCTGATTTTGCCCACTTGTCGGTAACTTTGTCACCGTTTCTATCATAGTATACCCATGTTCCATCTTCTTCTGCCCAGCCTGTAGCTGCGAAAGATGTCATAGATGCACCGATAGCAAGCAGTGCTGCTGTTGATAATACAGCAACTAATTTTGTCTGCTTCTTCATAATGAATGCACTCTCCTTTGATTTTTGAAATACTTTTTGAAATTCCTTATTGCATTACGAGTAGATTATACTTCCGATAAGGAAAAGTATTGCGAGGTGGAAAGGGATACCATTGATTTATACTATTTGAGATGTTATACTTTATGCAAAATTACGCATTAAATTAAGAAAAAGAGAGGGCTGTCCTTTATGAAAGAAACAAACACAACTGCCTGGTTTCAGTCACTTGAAAAGGCTTTAGGAAAACTGGCAGCAATTGCAGCAGTGGTTGTCTTATTGATCTTTCCATTGTATGTAAGAGATTTTTATTTTGATATATTAAATGCAAAATACCAGTTTTATTATATTACAATGTTAGCAGTATTTGTTATAGTATTCATTATATTTGTTGTTCATATTATTCAGGACTTTAGATATGAGGATGGAAAAAATGTAAAGGCGATGTTTAAAAAATTTTCTATAAAAAAAATGCCTTTATCCCATATCTTTGCCAGTATATTTCTGATCGTATGTATTATATCCACATTGCAGTCACAGTATTTATACGAATCATTCTGGGGAAATGAAGGAAGATATACAGGATTGTTTTTACTGTCTATTTATGTGCTCAGCTTTCTTTTTATCAGCAGATTTTTAAAATTAAAGAAAAGATATTTGAATTTGTTTCTGATTGCCGGAATGCTGGCATGTATATTTGGAATTACAGATTATTTTAAATTAAATTTACTTCATTTTAAGGACGAGTTAGTAGCTGCTGATTGGCCTGTTTATACATCTACATTTGGAAATATTAATACGTATAATGCATATGTAGCCTTAGTGATTGGCTGTTGCGGGGCATTATTTATTGATGCAGAAACGAAGAAAGAAAAAATATGGTATTTTATCTGCTATCTGATCGCGTCTTATTCATTGATCACAGGCGGAAGTGATAATGCATATCTGGCATTGCTTGCACTGTTTGGTTTTCTTCCTTTCTGGGCATTCAGAACCTGGAAAGGTGTAGAAAAGTATTTTATTATGTTATCTTCATTTGCAACTATAACCTACATAGCCGGACTGATCCATAATCATATGGGAAGCAGAGTTGAAATACTGGAAGGTGTTTTCAGTGTTGTGATCCGTTCTCGTCTGCTGGTGTTTGCAGTTATAGGGTTATGGGTGTTGACAGCTATCTTATATGTAACAGAGGCAGCTGCAAAGGAAAGAATATATAATATAGGAAAACTTCCGGTTTATATCTGGACCGTGTTGGCGGCAGTTGTTATATTGGCAGCCGGATATGTGCTTTATGATGCCAATGCAGGCGGACATGCAGATAAGTATGGAAGCGTCCAGAGATATGTTCATTTTGATGATGACTGGGGAACACAAAGAGGTATGGTCTGGAGACTGGCTCTGGATGATTATAAAAATGAATTTACATGGAATGAAAAGGTTTTTGGTTATGGACCGGAAACGTTTGGTATTATGACGCATCAGTGGAATAATGATGAAACCATTGCGAAAACCACTGTAATTTACGATAATGCACATAATGAATATCTTCAGTATTTTGTAACTATTGGACCGATTGGAGTGCTTTCTTATGTGGGAATATTAATTTGCGCCTGCATAGAAATGAACAGAAGAAAAGAAAAATCTCCTTATGTGTTAGGCTGTTTCTTTGCAGTGTTATGCTATGCTGTACAGGCAACTGTTAACTTATGCGTGCCGATTGTTGCGCCGATCATGTGGATGTTGATGAGCGTTGGAACAGCTCAGAGCGAGGACGAGGAATGACACAGGCTGCTTTCTTATTATTTGTATTTTTAAAACAGTTTTATATAAAAAGTTCAGGCAGTGTTGGAATCGCTGATCTGTGTATGGCTTTTTGCGTGATATTTCTTGTTTTAGATATAGTACGCGGAAAGAGAAAAATGCCTTCGGTGACAGACTTGAAAAGAGAAAAATTCTTAATTGCATTTCTGATCTGCGTAGTAATTATAAATCTGTTTTTTACTATTAAGGATCATTGTCGGGATTATGAACGATATACCTTATACTGGATTTTTAATGGGGCGGCCATATGGTGTTTCTTAGAATTGGCAGATAAAGACTTTTTAAAAAAGTTGAATGGGGTATGTAAGATCAATATTCTAACGCAGGCAGTTATATGGGTGCTTGGTTATGGAAGAGTATTTACAGAATATTGGGGACCAACCCGGTATATGGGTACCTTTAATGATCCTAATCAGTATGCATTTTATCTGTTTTGTATGATTTTATTAATCAGCTTGTATGCATGCAATTATGGGGACCGTACGGCCCCCATCTATTATTGTCTGGGTGTGTTTTTTATGAGTATATCCAAATCCACGGGCATTTTTTTAGGTTTGATGTTGTATACAGTAGGAATGGCGATATGGTTTTATGTAAGATATAGGAGTAAATGGAACATTCCCAGAAAAACAGAAATGACGTTGGGCGTGGTACTTATACTGGCAGCTATCGCAATAGTGATAAAAATTTTCCCGGGTCCGGATTTTAATCTTAAGAATACGGATTATACTATGCTTACCAGAATACAGGAAAAGATATGGAAAGTACTATATGGAGGCAATTCTACCATGCTTTCCGACCGGGGAATGGACCGGGTGGCATTGTATCCTAGATATTTATTGTTAGGAGCAGGAGAAGGTAATTTTAATCGTTTCCTGAAAGCCGCTCAACAAAATGAGATCCATTGCAGTTTTCTCAATATATGGTTTAGTTATGGTGTGATTCCAACTGTATTACTTTTAAAGTGGCTTTGGGAAAAAATGAGAAAAATTTCTGCTGTAGAATGGATAATTGCCGGTTCTTTAATAGTAGAAAGCTTTTTGCTGGTAAATTATCGTCAGCCATTCTTCTGGATGATCCTTTTATATGGCTATATACGGCAGAAGAATCAAGAAAAAACTGCTTCAACGTTGTCTTTTCAGCAGTCAGATGATATACTGTAAAGTGGTTTATCAGGCGGAATATAAGATTACAAGCGAAATATAGATAGGAAATAAAGACTTATGAGGATAGATGAAAAATACAAACGACTGATCAAATGCTTCTTTTCAGTGGTTATGATCCTGCTTATTACAGTAACATATCATCAGTTTTGGGTTCGTTATTATAATAAGATCATTTTGTATCCGTTTTACCGCAGAGGTATGTGGATGATGGCGGGAATTTACGCTGCTATGCTGATCTTCTTTATGAATGCGTATGGCGGTTTTAAAATCGGATATCTGAGAAAAGGAAATCTGATTTATTCCCAGGCATTGTCTTTGATATTTACGAATATTTTTACATACTTTCAGCTGTCTGTTCTGGATAAGAAATTATTCGAACCAAAGATGGTTTTAGTTATGACAGTAGCGGACGTGTTGATCGTATGGTGCTGGACGATGTTGTTTCAGCTTTTGTATGCAAATGCCTTTCCGCCAAGGAGAATGCTGCTGATTTCAGGAGAACGGTCTGATTATCATTTAATAGAAAAGATCAATGCCAGAGATGATAAATATATGATCTGTGAAACGATCAATTATCATATGGGTAAAGAGGCACTGATTGAGAAAATCCATCAGTATGATGCGATTATTGTTGGTGATATTCCTTCTCATGAAAGAAATGTAATAATCAAGTATTGTTTTGATCATTCGATTAGGACATACAGTGTTCCCAAAATATCTGATATTCTGCTTCGCAGTTCGGATGAACTGAATTTGTTTGATACACCATTATTATTGTCAAGAAATATGGGATTAAGCATTGAGCAGCAGTTTGTGAAACGTGTGATCGATATCATCGGATCTATGATAGGAATTATTATTACAATTCCGTTTTTTATTGTCATCGGACTGAGTATTAAGCTGACAGACCATGGACCAGTTTTTTATACCCAGACACGTTTAACCAAAGATGGAAGACCGTTTAAGATCTATAAGTTTCGTACAATGATACAGAATGCAGAAAAAGACGGAGTTCCACGGCTGGCAGCAGAAGGTGATCCGCGTATTCTTCCTGTAGGACGTTTACTTCGCGCAACCCGTCTGGATGAACTGCCACAGGTACTTAACATCTTAAAAGGTGATATGTCTATTGTAGGTCCTCGTCCGGAGCGTCCGGAACTGGTAGAAGAATTTACTAATGAAATCCCAGAATTCCCGGACAGAATGAAAGTAAAAGCGGGTCTGACAGGTTATGCCCAGGTGTATGGAAAATATAATACTACACCGTATGATAAGCTGAAATTTGATCTTATGTATATTCGTAAGTATTCAGTTCTTTTAGATCTGAAACTTATTATTATGACACCGAAGATCCTGTTTTTGAAAGAAAGTACAGAAGGAGTGGAGAAATGAGAAAAGCTCTCCTGGTAACTCATGTAAGTGGGTTTGTGCCTCAATTTGAAATGAATAATGTACATATCCTTCAGAATATGGGATATGAGGTGCATTATGCCAGTAATTTCCATAATCCTTCTTATGGTGATGATAATAGTCGCCTGGAAGGAACAGGAATCATCTGTCATCAGATAGACTTTGAGAGAAGTCCTTTTAAACGGAAGAATATAACTGCGTATAGGCAGTTGAAAAAATTAATGGAAGAACATGAATTTGACCTGGTGCACTGCCACACCCCTATGGGTGGGGCTTTAGCCCGTCTGGCAGCACATAATACCCATACAGGTCCGGTGATCTACACTGCTCATGGCTTCCATTTTTTTAAAGGAGCGCCGCTTATAAATTGGATGATCTATTATCCGGTGGAATGGAGACTTTCTTACTGGACAGATTGTTTAGTCTGTATCAATGGGGAAGATTATAAAAGAGCAGTCAATAGGTTTCATGCAAAGAACGTTGTGCAGATTCCGGGAGTTGGTATTAATTCAAAAGAAATTGAAGCGCAGGCGGTTGATGTAAAGAAGAAAAGAGAAGAACTGGGACTTTCGACAGAGGCTATAGTCATTTTATCTGTTGGTGAAATGACAAAGAATAAAAACCAGGAATTGATCATTCGCACAGTTTCAGAATATAAGAAGAAGGGAGAAAGAATCTGCTATGCACTCTGCGGAAAAGGCACAGAAGAAGAACATCTGAGGGGACTAGCTGCGGAACTGGATATTGAGAATGAAGTAAAGTTTTTAGGGTATCATAAAGATATTTATGAAGTTTATAAAATGGCAGATATTTTTGTATTTCCATCTTTGCGTGAAGGAATGCCAGTGGCACTTATGGAAGCCATGGCCAGTGGACTTCCTGTAATCTGTTCTGACATCCGGGGCAATCGAGATCTTCTTGAGAATAAGAAGGGCGGTGTTTTGATAAAAGGACATAAGGTGGAAGATTATGTGAAGGCTTTAGAGTGGATGGTTGAGAATAGAATATCCTGGGAAAAAATGGGGGATTTTAATCGAAGGAAGGCAGAATTATTTGACAGGAAGAATGTAGTTGGAATTATGAAAAAATTATACGAAAGTATTAAGAATAACAAATAATAGAGAGGTTAGAAATGAAGGATAAGATTTTGAAAAATCTATTAAAAGTGCTGGGGATTTATTTTATAGTAGCATTTTTATTTATGTTGATCGGAGGAGATCATCTTCGATATAAATATGTGGTAAGTACCATGCCGCAGCAGACAGGTGCTATTGAAGAACTAAATAGTGATAAAGTAGTTAAACAGAAATTTACTGCAAAAGAAGAAACGGTAGATACGATTGATCTATTGGTAGCTACTTATGGGAGAGAAAACTCAGGCCTTATTCAGCTTACAATTAGTGATTCTCAGGGAAAGGTTGTTGCTGAACATAAAGATGATGTATCCATTTTGGAAGACAATGAGATCTATAAATGGGTGATAGAACCTGGTATTGAGAATGCTAAAGGAAAAGAATATGAACTGACAATTAAGACTACCTGTGCAGCAGGGGAGGCACCGACAGTTTACTATTCTGCTGATGCAAGCGGAGTATTTTCTGTAGATGGTCAGGATAGATCAGGATCAATCTGTTTTGACTATGTAGGACGCAGCTTCTTTATGTTTGGAACGTATTATTGGTATTTTGTTATAGCAGGAGCTGCTTTGATCGTTGGATATACTTTCTGGTGTTTGGCGCGAAAGAAACAGGGAAAAACAACATTAGGATTGGCTTGTCTGGCTGTATGGGAAAGATACGAGTTCCTTATTAAACAGTTGGTTGCAAGAGATTTCAAAACAAAGTATAAACGTTCTGTATTGGGATATTTGTGGAGTTTTTTGAATCCGCTTCTTACAATGACGGTTCAGTATATTGTATTTTCTACCATATTCCGCTCCGGTATCAGCAATTTCCCAGTATATCTGCTTTCCGGTATTATTTTGTTTAACTTCTTTACCGATGCTGTGGGACAGGGATTAACATCTATTGTAGGAAATGCTTCTCTTATTACAAAAGTATATGTACCAAAATACATTTATCCCGTGACAAGGGTGGTATCATGCTCTATTAATATGTTGATATCCGTAATTCCGCTTCTTATTGTAACATTGTTGACAGGAGCTAAAATCACACCGGCAGTTCTTTTATTGCCGTTTGCATTGGCATGCCTGTTGCTATTTTGCATTGGTATGTCATTGCTCTTATCTACAACAGAAGTGTTTTTTAGGGATACACAATATCTTTGGGGAATTGTAAGTCTGGTTTGGATGTATGCAACTCCACTTTTTTATCCGGAAAATATCATACCGGCACAGTTTCGTTTTATACAGACTTTAAACCCAATGTATCATTATGTACGTTTTGTGAGAACTATTTTGATCAATGGCTGCTCTCCAGAGCCGAAGGCATATTTGCTCTGCGCAGCATCTGCGTTACTAATGTGTGTATTTGGAGCAATCGTATTTAAGAAAAACCAGGATAAATTTATTCTGTATGTATAGAGGTTAGACTATGATAAATGTTGAACATGTTACAATGCAGTTCAGAATGACAAATGATAAGATCGAAAGTTTAAAAGAAACATTAATCGCATTCTTATCCGGCAAATTGAAATATGAGAAATTTACAGTTTTAGATGATGTCAGTTTTAATGTAAAAAAAGGAGAAGTTGTAGGGATTATTGGTAAAAACGGTGCTGGAAAAAGTACACTTTTAAAAATCATATCTGGTGTACTGAAACCAACATCAGGAAAAGTAACAGCTAATGGAAATATTGTTCCAATGTTGGAACTTGGATCTGGTTTTGACCCAGAATTAACAGGAAGAGAAAATATTTACTTAAATGGTGCAATTCTTGGATACAGTAAAGAATTTCTTGAATCGAAATATGATGAGATCGTAGCGTTTTCAGAACTAGGTGAATTTATCAATATGCCCATACGAAACTATTCATCAGGCATGATGATGCGTCTGGCATTCTCTGTAGCAACAGTTGTGTGTCCGGAAATTTTAATTGTAGATGAAATACTGGCAGTTGGTGATGAAGGATTTCAGAATAAAAGCAAAGCACGTATGTTGGAACTGATGGGTGGAGGTACTACGGTATTATTCGTATCCCATAGTATTGATCAGATTGAGGAAATGTGTGATCGGGTTGTATGGTTGGATCAGCATAAAGTGAAGATGATTGGGGATGCACATGAGGTGTGTCAGTTGTATAGAGAGTATTGGAACTAATTATTTAACATGAGGTAAAGAGAGTATGAATAGAGCAGCAAATTTGTCAATTAATGATATAAAAAATATAATTTCATCTGATGAAATAAAAATAATTAGCTTTGATATATTTGATACATTACTTGTACGACCAAGTGTAAAACCGAAGGATATATTTTATTTACTAAATGGAGTACAGATTGGTGGTCAAAATATAAATTTTGCAAAATTAAGAATGAATGCAGAAGAAGCATTAAATGATTCTTATGCTACAATAGAGCAGATATGGGATTCCATTGGAGAAAATAATAAAGTTTTCTCTAATGAGGATATAAAACTATTGATGTGTAAGGAATTGGAATTAGAAAAACAAATGCTAACGGTAAGGAATGATGTATATGAAGTATATAAATATGCAGTATCTTTAGGAAAAAGAATAATAGCGACATCAGATATGTATATTCCTTCTAATATTTTAAAAGATATTTTAACAAGTAAAGGATATAACAATATAAAAGAAGTATATGTATCATGTGAGGCAAAAAAACGTAAAGATGAAGGAAAACTGTTTGAGTATGTTATTGAGAAGGAAAAAATAGTAGATCCTTCATCAATGGTGCATATTGGTGATAATTTTTATTCTGATTATAAAATTCCAATTGAAAAAGGAATTACGGCATTATATTATCCGAGTATTTGGACAAAAGTATTAGGTAAGGCTTCATGGTGGAGAAAAGCTTTTCCATATGATAATTTTTCAGAGGATCCGTATATAAGATTATTATATTCGTTTACATTTTTACGAGCTTATAATCATGGGTATGTATTGCAAGAAGATAGATGCTTTAAAAATATAAAAGATTTTACACAGATGTTTTTAGCACCGTTAGTAACATCTGTTGTGCTGGATATTATTAACGACAAAAATATTCAGAATGAATATAAGCAAATTTTATTTTCTGCTAGAGATGGGTATCTTCCGTTACAGGTTTATAATATATTCGCGAAAAATATAAATACATTACCAGCATCATATCTTTATTTATCAAGACGAGCACTTAGCTATATACGATATAAAGACTTTTTTGAATATTTTGATAAGATTTCACCTTTAGGTACGTATACAGTGGAAGAATTTGTACGTGCTAATATTTTAAATCAGAATGTACAGAAGAATATTTTGGAAACATTAGATGTTGAGGATAAGAGTATAGATTTACTCTCTAATCAGCAAGACGCTAAAAAGGCGTTAAAGAAATGTGAGGATATATTAAATACATATTTTATATCCCAAAAAGAATTAGCATTGAAATACTATGACAATGCTGTAAATAGTTTGGATGGTGAAAGACAAATTGTATTTGATTGTGGCTATAGTGGATCTGTTTCTTCAGGCTTGATGCCCGTGTGTAAAAATAAAGTTATTGATAAATATTATTTGTGGCAGACACAAGATAACCGTATAGCAGATAAGAAGAATGGGACAAAAACATTCTGCAAGTTTGATACAGAGGTCCCAGTAGGAGTTAATATTATAATAGAAGAATGTTTATCGCCAGCGGAAGGGTCGCATGTTGGATTTGTACAGAAAGATATAGTAAGACCTATATTAGAAAGATTAGATTTGTCAGAAACATTTAAGAATGATTTGGACATAATATATTCTACAGTTTGTGAGTATTCAGAAGAATTTATTACAACATTTAAGCAGTATTTAGATAAATTTAATTTTTCACAACAGGACATCTTTTCAAGTATTGCAAGATATGCTTTTTTGAAATCACCTACAGGAGAACTTCGTTTATTTAATGATTTTTGTTTCCCAGATTCATACACTAGAGGAAATGCAGCGTCTCTTTCTTATAAAGTAGAAAAAACATTTGAATTATTAAGATTTTATACTTCTCCATTTTCAGGTACAGGATTTTTAATCAAAGATAATTATTTAAAGTCCAAGGAAGAAAAGTGTTATGAGGGTTATAAAATAGGAATTCATTATCATTTATTCAATAGATATCTTCTACAGGAATTTTATGGTTATATAAAGGAATTGCCAGTCAAGTTTGATTTGATAATAACGGTTACTGAAGAAACTATGCCACCAGTTGTCAAAAAGACAATTAATAAAAAAACTGTAAAGAATTTAAATGAAATTACAGTTATTGTAGTTGAAAACAGGGGAAGAGATGTTGCTCCTTGGGTGGTTAATACTGCTAATTGTCAGGAAAAGTATGATCTATTTTGCCATGTACATGCTAAGGTATCAAAACAATATTATGCAGATGATGGAGAAAGATGGAGAAAATATTTATTTGATAATCTGTTAGATAAAAGGGCGTTTACAAATATTATTGAGTTATTTAGAAAAGATGAAAAACTGGGTTTAGTGTTCCCAGAATGTTTTAATGCTATTTCTGATATATTTAACTCTGGTAAAGATCTTACACTTTTAGGTTGCCACGGAGAAGAAAAAATGATGGAGGAACTTTTTGATAAAATGGGATTACAAAATCAAATAGTGAGGTTTAATCTTGCATTTTCTATGGGAACTATGATGTGGTATAGACCTAAAGCCCTGAAACCTCTGTTTGACATAGAGTTAAAATCTGAAGATTTTCCAGAAGAACCAATTGGAATAGATGGAACAATTGCTCATGCAATAGAAAGAATGCCTGGTTTAGTGGCTAAGAGCCAGGGATATGAGTTAGGATTTTATACAGAATACCCTCAGGATGCGTACGGATGGAGACAAAATGAATTAAGTGATAGAAATATAAATAATAGTAAAAACGATAGAAGGGATGAGATAGGAGTTTCGGGGGCATTTAAAGTATTCGTGAATAAACATTTTCCATTTCTTTTTAAGGAAGTGGTTGGTCGATACGAAGGACAAATGGGATTGAAAAAGGCTATTATAGAATATTTAGCTAAAGGTGTTAAAGGTTTGTTTAATGTGTAAAAGTTATCTTTGTTAGAGGTAGTATATATAATAGTTTTTCGTTAGATAAATTAGATATAGTAAATTCAAAAATGCATAGTAGAAGGTGAGTACAGCAAATATTTTGATAAAATGTATGGAAATCGTTTATAAATTATAAAAAATCAGCTACAATAGAGGTAATCTGTAAAATGGATATTCATTATAGAATATCCATTTTACTTATAAGAACAAAGCAAACGTTGTATTTGATAAAAATATAGGCATTAAATAACCGTCTTTCACCACGGAATAATTAAGTATATGAGGTGTAGATAAAATGCAAAAGGTCATTATAAAACATCTGGGTCCTATAAAAGAACTTGAAATGGAAATAAAAGATTTTAATCTGTTGATTGGAGAGCAGGCAACGGGTAAAAGTACAGTAGCAAAGGCAATTTATTTCTTTCGCTCTATTAAGGCGACATTGCAGGATTATCTTTGCCAGTTGTATGATACTTCACTATATAATGGAAATGATATAAACGGTGGGTTTAATAAAGTATTAAGAAAAGAATTAAAATCTGTTTTTGTTTCGTTGTTTGGATATAGTTGGGATTTGGATGAACGCTTGTATTTGAAATATGAATATGCAGATGATATATGGATCAGCACTCAATTATATGGAAGAGCAACTAAACAATATATAAGTGTCCAATATTCAGGCAAATTAACCAGAGAAATTAAAAAACTGGAAAAAGAAGCACTTGATTTATATGTTCAAAAGAAGGATATGACATATTTAAGTCTGGCATATGCAAGTAAAGAGCGTCTTCGCAATTATGATAATTTCAAGAAAAGTCTGAATCAGATATTCGATGATAATAAAGAAACTTATTATATACCAGCAGGACGCAGTATGCTTACATTGTTAGTAAATAATAGATCTTTAATTGAAAGCAATAATTTGGATCTGATAACACGACAGTATATGCAGATCATTGATAATATTCATGGAGTATTTGAAGATGGCATTAGAAATGCACATAAAAGATATCCAGATGAAGAACGAAAATTTGATGTTAACAAAATAACAGATACATTGGTTGCAAATTTAAAGGGAGATTATCAATATATAGCTGGAAAAGAGTATATCATTATTCAAGATGAAGAAAAACATAATGAGAAAATACCTATTAATTTTGCTTCATCCGGTCAGCAAGAAGTCTTATGGTTGCTTAATCAACTGTATGTATTAATGTTAAAGAAGGAAAATGCGTTTGTGATAATTGAAGAACCTGAAGCACATCTTTATCCTAGTCTTCAGAACAAAGTGGTCGAATTTATAGCATATTTTGCTAATATGAATAATAGTTCGGTTTTGATCACGACGCATAGCCCTTATATTTTAACATCTGTAAATGCCTTGTATTGTGCAGGGAAAGTCCTTGATTCTGGTAAGGTATCGTCAAAAAAAGTTTATGATATCATAGGTACTGGTTGCGAAATACGTCCAGAGAAAATAACAGCATTAAAAATCGGCAGACATAAAGATATTATAAATTTGATCAATGACGAATTTAAGGAAGTCAGTACAGAACTGATTGATGAAATATCAGACGATATAAATGATAAATATACAGAATTGTTCTATTTAATTTCAGAGAATGATGAAATGTAGGATGGATGTATTGAATGGGGAAAAGGATTAATAAAAAGGCAAAAGAAGGAAAAGAAACTTTTTTTGGTATATATCAGGAGAAGTTTGAATTATTGGAATTAGGAACCAAGAAACATCTCAGGGATGAAAAATCAGATAGAGGTTCTTTTGTTCCTATAGAAATTTGTGGTGATAGTGTATATTTATCTGAACCGGATGGTAAATTGATTCCGGATGATCATGGACAGCAAAAATGTGATTTTTTATTATACTGTGCGGATTTACCACAAACATGTTTTATGGAATTGAAGGGTGCGAATATTTCCAGTAAAAGCAGATATAATCCCTATGATCAAATTATGGATACAGTACGGTTCCTGCAAAAAGATGAGATATTGAGAAATCTTGTTAATAGTGATGTAGAAAAACATGCTTTTATTGTGTCACCGGGACGTCAAAAAATCCCAAAGGGGATAGAAACAAAGGAAAGACAGCTTTGGCAATTAATGGTGCAGAATGGTAAGGAGAAAAAGAAAATATATGATCTGATACATTATGTTAAGGTGACCAAAACAGATCGGTATAGTAATAATGATCAGATTGTGTGTTCACCTAAATCGCCGATAAAGATACCATTCAAAAATTAGAGGATAACTATTTTGTCTATAAAGACAATAATCTGGTTAACAGGGGAAAATGTATGCAGAAAAAAAATCTTAAAGAATTAAATGAGCAAGAAAATATAATAGATAAACTGGCACCAAAAGGCTCGAAAAGAAGAGTTGTTGTTAATATATGTACACAGGTATATACCCATCCTAAACAGATATTACACTACATGAAACCTCAGAAAATAAAAAGAGTATTTTATTACCTTTTTCATGATGGTATCAGAGGAGTAAGTAAAGTTTTAGATGATCGCATGCTCATGGGAAGTGATCTGAAGTTAGAGTTGGTTGTAAAAAAACAGATTACGGGAAACAGCATCAAAGATTACCCGGAAATTGTCTTTAAAGAAGCCGAAAATCCTTTAGTAAGTATTATAATTCCTGTATACAATCAATTTGATTATACGTATGCATGTCTCCGCTCTATTTTTGAAAATACAGGGGACATAAATTATGAGATAATTATTGCTGATGATTGTTCTAATGATCTGACAAAGAATATTTGTGAAGTAGTAAAAGGAATTCATGTAGAAAAAACGCAAGGACAGTCTTATTTTCTGAGAAACTGCAATCATGCGGCAAAGGCAGCTAAGGGAAAATACATTGTATTTTTAAATAATGATACTCAGGTTCAGGAAAATTGGTTAAAGCCTTTAGTAGATTTAATGGAACGGGATTCTAAAATTGGTATGGCGGGCTCTTGCATGGTATATCCTGATGGAAGACTTCAGGAGGCGGGCGGTATTTTATGGAAAGACGGAAGTGCCTGGAATTTTGGAAATGGTCACAATCCGGCAATGCCTGAGTATCGATATGTAAAGGATGTAGATTATATATCTGGAGCAGCTATTATGATCCGCCATGATTTATGGAATGAATTAGGCGGTTTTGATGAAATTTTTGCTCCAGCTTATTGTGAAGATTCAGATCTGGCATTTTCTGTGCGGAAAAAAGGGTATCGGGTAGTATATCAGCCATTATCCATAGTAGTTCATTTTGAAGGAATTTCAAACGGCACCAGTGTAGAAAGTGGGATTAAGGCATATCAGGTGGAGAATCAGAAAAAGTTTTATGAAAAATGGAAAGATGTTCTTGAAAAGGAACATTTGCCCAATGCTCAGGATTCATTTCTCACCAGAGACAGAAGTCAGTTGAAGAAACGAATTTTAGTAATTGATCATAGAGTTCCTATTTATGATAATGATGCAGGAGCTCGTACTGTACTTATGTATACAAAGTTGTTTTTGGAACTTGGTATGCAGGTGACATTTTTACCCAATGATTTCTTCCCATTTCAGCCTTACACACAGGAGTTAGAGCAGATGGGAGTAGAGGTGCTCTATGGAAATTATTATATGGAGCATGGAAAAGACTGGTTGATTGAAAATGGAAAGTATTTTGATTATGTATATACCAATCGTCCACATATTTCCATTGAATATATGGATTTGTTGAAGAAGTATTCTAAGGCAAAGGTGATTTATTATGGACATGATCTGCATTATTTGAGAGAACAGAGACAGTATGAAATTGAACATAATGCGGAATTGTTAAAGTCCAGTGAAAAATGGAAAAAGATAGAATTTGAATTATGCAGGAAGGCAGATGTGGTATATGCAGTGGGAGAATATGAAGCTGCAGTATTGAAAAAAGAATTTCCTGATAAAATTATTCGTTGTGTACCTGCTTATATTTATGACACAATTGATACGAATAAAATGCCATCTATTGAGAATAGAAGAGATATTTTGTTTGTAGGTGGTTTTGGACATCCACCAAATATTGATGCAGTTATGTGGTTTGGAAAAGAGGTATTTCCAAAGATATTGGAAAAGTGCCCAGATATGGTATGGTATGTAGTTGGTGGAAAAGTTACAGAAGAGATCAAATCACTGGAAAGTAACCACATTAAGATACTTGGCTATGTTACGGATGAGAAGTTGCAGGAGCTATACAGAACCTCTAAGTTAGTTGTTGTTCCACTGCGATATGGTGCTGGTGTAAAGGGCAAGGTAGTAGAATGCATGTATTATCAGGTTCCATTTATTACAACGCCTACAGGTGCAGAAGGGTTAGGTTTGGATGAAAACAAGTTTGCTATTGTAGAGGCAGATGATATGATGGCAGATGCAATTGTTGACCTTTATCAAGATGATAAACGTCTTCAGCAGATTATGGCAGATTGCGGACCTTATATTAATACACATTTTACGCGGAAGCAGGCGATGGATGTAGTGAGGGCAGATATCAAAATTTAAAGGGGTTTTAAGAGTGAGTATTATGAAAGTGATAAAAAGGCATATTCCAGCAATCATTTTTATTTTATATCTTATGTTTATTTATTTTCAGCATCAATTTGTATTCATGTATTTTGATGATTATGGGTATGCAAGTCTTTCGTATGGTGCGATTGTTGGAAATGGAGGAACTAATTATAATTTAAATGATATTATAAAGTACCTATTTTGGCATTATGTTAATTGGGGAGGAAGAATCGTACCATTTTTTTTAGAAATAATATCATTAAAATGCGGGCTTGGATTTACTCGTATAGTTCAATCTTTGATTATATGGGGAATAGGAGTATGCACCTACTTTTTAATTAAAGGCGAAGAGTATCGTAGCAATATATTAAAGGCGTTAATAATTGTTACAGCATATTTTACTATAGGGTTACATGCTATCGTTACAGGATTGTTTTGGTATACAGCCTGTGCCGTATATGTTTGGTTACTATTGCCGTTTTTCATTGTATTGTGTTTGTGTAAGTATAAAAAGAATAATAATCTTTTGATAGATATAGCATTAGGTATTCTATGTTTTATATCAGCGTGTTCTTACGAACAGATTGCGGTATTGATAATAGGATATCAGATAATATCAATGTTAGCATCTAAGTTTTTATTCAATACTCAATGGCGCAGAACAGAATATGTTATGTTAATAGGCTCTTGTGTTGGTGGAATGGCAGAATTATTAGCACCAGGAAATTATGTTAGAGCAGATAGCGCTTTATATACAGATTTTTATGCGCAGAATATAATTTTTAGAACAATAAAAAATATTCCAAGAATTTTAAATGTCTGCATAGGCAGAGAAAATGTAGGAATGATTTTGTTGATTTATGCAACGATTCTTACAATTTTATATAGCCAAAATGGATTAAAAAAGAAAATTCAAAATATATGTATAATAATATCCTCTGTAATTTGCCTTACTTTAATGGCAATGTTTATAGTTTCTTACCATGGAATTCTTTATTACATAGTATTGTTATTATTTGCATTTACATTTTATATGAGTTGTATATGGTGGCTTTGGAAACATAAAAATGTTATGTTGATCAGTTTATTAACAGCAGGAGTGGGATGTGTAGGTATTTTAGCATTAACTCCCGTAGTTCCAGATAGAGGATATTTACCGTTTTATTTTGTTCTGACGATGTGTATTGCTAGTATTTGCGGAGAGGTTATTTGTAGAAAAACGCAGGTATTAGTAAGCCTGGCATTAATTGCAGCGCTGATAGTCGGAATTATAAATGTTGGCAGAATTACTTATGGGTATTATTCTAATGCAGATATTAATAAAAAAAATATTGAGATTTTGTCGTCAACTGGAAAGAGCATTAGTGAAGGAAATAATATAAATTCGGTAGTAGTGTATAAAATGCATGATGATAATTATCCGTGGATGCTTCCATATAGTGACGAAGATTCTTTTATGACTATTTGGATGAAGTTTTATTATAATATTCCTCAGGAAACAGAATTGGTATGGGTTGACTATGAAAAGTAGTATTAGTGGAAGGGAAAAGCATGGATAGATCAAATCCAATTTTATATATAATTATTCCTTGCTATAATGAAGAGGAAGTTTTACCTGCTACAGCACCTCTATTTCTAAAGAAAATAGAATACTTGATAGCTAGTGGGAAGATTAGCAATGATAGTAAAATTTTATTTGTAAATGATGGTTCTAAGGATAGTACTTGGGATATTATTAGCAAATTATCTCAAAGCGATCCTCATTATATGGGGATAAGCCAAAGCCGAAATCGTGGGCATCAGAATGCAGTATTAGCTGGACTTATGGAAGCAAAAGACCGTTGTGATATTACAATTTCTATTGATTGTGATGGACAGGATGATATTAATGCCATGGATCAAATGGTAGATGTCTATTTAGATGGATGTGATATTGTATACGGTGTACGTAGTAATCGTGCAACAGACACGTTTTTTAAACGCTTTACAGCAGAAACATTTTATAAATTATTGCGGGTTATGGGAGTAGAGGTTGTATTTAATCATGCAGATTACCGTTTGATGAGTAGTCGCGTATTGCAGGAATTTAGCAAGTTTAAGGAAGTAAATCTGTTTTTGCGTGGAATGGTTCCATTGGTTGGGTTTAAATCATCTTGTGTAAGCTATGAACGGCATGAGCGCATTGCTGGCATGAGTCATTATCCTTTGGCAAAAATGTTAGGCTTAGCGCTTGATGGTATTACCAGTCTATCGATAAAACCTATCAGATGGATCACGCTGTTAGGAGCAATGGTTGCACTTCTTAGTTTTACTGGTGTTGTATGGGCAATTATTCAGTATATCAGAGGTCATGTAGTATCTGGTTGGGCATCTATGACGGTAATTATTTGTTTTATTTCTGGTGTCCAGCTGATCTGTCTTGGTGTGATTGGTGAATATGTTGGTAAAATATATATGGAAACTAAGCATCGTCCACGCTATATTATAAGTGACAGGACAGAAGATCATAGTTGAGAATGCAGTGAAGTGCAATCCATTATATTAATTGAGGGAGGTGATTACCATGGTTAAACCGCTCAAATTACCCGTCGGAATTGAAAACTTCGAAGAGATCCGTACAGGCGGCTACTACTATGTGGATAAAACAAAGCTGATAGAACAGCTATTTGCCAGCGGTGGTAAAGTAAATCTTTTCACGCGTCCTCGCCGATTTGGTAAAACCCTTAATATGAGTATGCTTAAATGCTTCCTGGAAATAGGAGTGAAGCCTTCTTTATTTGATGGATTGTATATTTCGGAGAATAAGCAGCTGTGTAGTTCATTTATGGGTAAATATCCCGTTATTTTCACCACCTTGAAAAATGTTGATGGATTGAGTTTTGAAGAAGCAAAATATCGTTTTATTGATATAATTGGAAGTGAAGCAAGCCGTTTTAGCTTTCTTTTGGATAGTGATCGTATTTCTTCCAATGAAAAAGAAATGTATAAGGCGATCATTTCCATGAGTGAAGGCGCGTTTAAAATGAGCGATCAAGTCCTTTTAAGATCATTAAAGACTTTATCTGAGTTATTGTATAAACATTATGATCAAAAGACAATTCTTTTGATTGATGAATATGATGTGCCTTTAGATAAAGCTTTTCAGCAGGGATATTATAAAGAGATGGTGACTTTTATACGTGGACTGCTGGGGGATGTTCTGAAAACAAATGATGCTTTGGAATTTTCTGTCTTAACCGGTTGTCTTCGTGTTTCAAAAGAAAGTATTTTTACTGGATTAAATAACTTTAAAATTTTATCTATCACAGATACCAGATTTGATGAACAATTTGGATTTACAGATGGAGAAGTAAAGGATCTTCTTATTTTTTACAATGCAGAAGATAAGTTTAAAGAAACGAAAGAATGGTATGATGGTTATCGTTTCGGAAATGTGGATGTATATTGTCCGTGGGATGTGATCAACTATGTTGACAGGATCAAGGATGACCATGGTGCCCGTCCGGAAGCTTTTTGGATCAATACCAGTGGCAATTTTCAAATACGGAGCAGCTGCGATTTTTCTGGAAAGCGGTTGAAGAGGGAAATACGGAAGGAATGGAAAAATATCTTAACAGGATGTTAAGTAACTCTGTCAGTGTGTTTGATACTAAAGCCAGAAATGAAGAAAAAGAAAGTTCATATCATAATCTGCTGGTTGGAATACTTACCGGAAATGCGGATTGGCTGATAAAATCCAATATTGAAGCGGGGGAAGGATTTGCTGATATTGTTGTAGAAACAGATGATCCGGACTCAGGCATCATTATGGAACTGAAATATACAAAAGAATTTGAGGGGATGGAACAGGCATGTCAGAAAGCGATTGCTCAGATCAAAAATCGAAGATATTATGAGTATTTACTGAATGATGACAGACGAAATATTTTATTTTACGGAATAGCATTTTGTAAAAAGAGATGTAAGGTTATTGTTGGAAGAATGGACATGTAACTGTGAAATCTTCTTGAGATCCATGAAAATAGTCTATGAAATCACAGAAAAGAAGTTGCCGGCAAAGCGATCATTTCTTATAATGAACTATATAAAATGAAAATATTACGAGGTATATAATATGGCAGAACCGCGTTACGGTGAAGAACGTAAACAAATGGGAAGTATAGTAGGGGACCGGCCTAAGATATCTGTTATTATGGGTGTTTATAATGGTGCGGACAGAGTGGACGAGGCAATAGCGTCTATTCGTGTGCAGACTTTTACTGACTGGGAGTTTATTATATGTGATGATGCGTCTACAGATAATACCTGGGAGAAGCTGGTTGAGTGGAGCAAGATCGATTCCAGGATCGTTCCAATCCGTAATGAGAAGAATATGCAACTGGCAGCTACTTTGAATAAATGTCTGGAGCATGCTTCCGGCAGTTATATAGCTCGTATGGATGATGATGATTACAGTTATCCGTGGCGTCTGATGGAACAGAATGATTTTCTGGATGTGAATACTTATTATGCCTTTGTATCAGGTCAGGTAAATGGACTTACGAAAGAGTTTGGGATTATTGAAGATTACTGGCACAGAAAAGAATTTCCTGAAAAGAAAGATTTTTTAAAGGGCTCTCAGTTTATACATCCGGCAACGATGTTTAGGAAAGGTCCGCTTATGAAAGCAGGCGGATACAGGATCGCTCCGGAAACCCGTAGAATGGAAGATTATGATCTTTTTATGCGTCTTTATGCAATGGGATATATTGGCTGTAATCTTCAAAGACCTATGCTGCGTTATACGGTGGATTTTGATAAGACAACCTATGCGCATCGTATTGATGAGGTGAAGGTCCGCTATCAGGGATTTAAAGCATTGGGACTCCTTCCATGGGGATTTATATATGTGATCCGTCCGCTGATCGTTGGTTTGATCCCACATGATACTTTAATGGAAATAAAACTGGAAGATAATGGCGTAGACCTGAGAAAGTATAGACGGAGACATAGACGCAGAAGGAAATGATATGGTTGGAATTGTCATTTTAAATTATAACAGCTGGGCAGATACGGTTGCGTGTGTAGACAGTATACATGAAGCAGAAAAGAAATTGGAGTTTCGTATTTATCTGGTAGATAACTGTTCACCGGTGCGTCCTGAGCCTGGTGTGTTGGAAAGCCTGGATAAAAGGGGAGTTATTTTTATCCAGAATGAACGGAATGCAGGTTATTCGGCTGGAAATAACATTGGGATAAAAAGGGCACTTGAGGATGGCTGTGAAGAAGTACTGATCAGCAATTCTGATGTGCGCTATGAAACAGGAAGTATATCAGAACTGCAAACGTATTTACAGGATCACTCGGATGTGGGAATTGTAGGACCGAAGATTTTTCTGCGTGATGGAAGTATACAGAAAGAATGTATGATGAGAAAAACGGGAATCAGAGAAAAATATTTGCTCAGAACCCGTTTTTATCTGTTTTTCCCCAGGTTAAATAATAGTTATTGGGGAAGAGAGCATGATTATGAGTCGGAAGTTTTTCAGGTATATGCAGTTATGGGGTGCTGCTTTATGTTTAGCAGGAAATGTGCACTGGATGTGACTCCATTAGATGAAACACCATTTTTATATGAGGAAGAACTGATACTTGGAATTTCCATGGAAAAAAAAGGTTGGAAAACGGTGTATGATCCCAACAGTGTGATCCATCACCTTCACGGAAACAGTACAGAGAAGGTAAAAGCATTTGCTTATACCTGCAATATTTGCAGTGAGATCTATTTTTGCAGACAGTATCTAAACATGAAAAAATGGCAGATACTGCCACTGTACTGGTACCGGTCAGTACTTTATGGTCTGAAAATGCTTAGATACCAGGATTTCAGAAAGTATGTTGGGGAATATGTGAAACGTACAGGACTGGAATTGAAAAAGATATTGTGATCCAAGAAAATTAGGAAAAGCAGCCACTAAGGAACATATGTTCCTTGGCGGCTGCTTTTTCAGAACTACGAGATATTGATCGGATCAGATACCGGATCCACCTGGATTTTACAAAATAACAACAGGTCAATAAACCAGATACCTTGCCCGGTTTGGCGTTGCGGTGGTTTCATTTTCATCCCATACACCATCTTCGCTGATCCAGTAGTACAGGTTTTCTCCAAGTGCTTTGACGTAGCAGTTGGTTACCATGTAGCCGTTTCCGTCAAAGTAATACCATTTTTCTTTGATCTCCCGCCAGCTGCAGGCAGGGTAGGACTCATCTTTGTATACAAAACGCCATTTATTTCCAGTTTTTTTCCAGTTTCCATTGTCGCTGTACCATGCGTCCTCTACAGAAAGGATGTAAGGCTCAGAACCGGCAGACCAGCTGCTGTTCTGGCTGCCGTAGGTGCTTACGGCGCGGACCGTAAAGACATAGGAGCCGGCATTGTTGATATAGTCGGAAAAATCATAGGAGGTTCCTTTGGAGGTGACAGTTACAAGGGTTTTTCCGTCTTTTTTCAGGCAGACTTCATAGCCGTCACATCCTTCGATATTGTCCCATACGGCATTTTTTCCGCTCCAGGACAGATCTGTGATCTTAGGGAGCTGGCCGCCGATGCGGGATAAATAAACCTGAAGGATCAGTGTGCTTCCGTCGCTGTCAATCTCTGAGCTTTTATACTGGACATTGCAGCCGGACAGAGAGAAGGTACGTCGGTTTGGAGTGGAGAAACGATAACCTTCAGCAGCGGAAAGTTCAATTTCAGCGCAGGGCCATTCCCCATAATCCCAGGTGTCATCGTCTTTCAGATATTCACTGCCTTCTACAATAAAAGACTGGCTGGTAGTGGTGGCAGTAAGCGTTCCAACAGCCTCCCCACCTTTTGGTGCCCCATCCCAGGAAAATGAGAGAGGTACAGAGGAAATGGTTTCTTCTCCATAGGCGGAAAATGATAGTCCTGCACACAGGCAGGCTGCGGCGACAAGAATACGAAAATGTTTTTTCTGCATAAAAAGATCCCCTTTCCGATACGTGATATAACTGATCTGTGTAATTGTTATACCTATATTGTACCTTATTTGAAAGGGGATGTCTAAAAAAATATTTACAGTTTTATGAAAGCTTTTTTAAGATGCGTATTTTTAGAAAAATACGTGCTATACTATCAGTCGAATAAAGACTGGATCAGCATTTTGATCATGGAATCGCAGGTGCGGATGTGAAGTTCGTTTGCTCCTACACAGCGAAGGGTGGTTGCCATTAAAGTATCTTTTAATTCCGGTTCGCAGATGCTGATCATGTTTGCACAGGATTCCACGATGGAATTTAAGCGGCTGGCTTTTTCGATGACTTTTGTGATCTGGTCCTGAGTCAGGTAGAATACGAAGTCAGTCATAGCATCGTCTGGTTTCTGTGAGCAGGTTACACTTGAAAAAGAATAGGTTTCTTTTAAATCGTTAAGCAATTCGTTGATACTCATTTTTTACTCCTCTTTTGTAAATGTGGCTTTATGTACTATGATATGCCACCAGAGGAGACATTTCAAGTGAAAATTTGTTTCAGGAAGTGATATTTATGATTTTGAAAATAAAAAAAAGAAAAAAAGAGGCAGTCAGGGGAGGCGTTGTATTTCTCATGGCTGCCTGTATTTGCCTGGGACAGGCGGCGCCTGTTTTGGCTTTGGATGCAGCATGGAGCCAAAAAGTAGAGATCACTGCCCACAGAGGTGACTCTATAAAAGCACTGGAAAATACGATCCCTGCTTTTGAAAAGGCCATAGAAAGCGGAGCAGACTGGATCGAACTGGATGTAAAGGAGACCAGGGATAATGTTCCGGTGGTATTTCATGACAGCAGTTTAAAGCGTCTCATGGGACAGGATGGAACAATCCGGGAAATGACTCTGGAAGAGATCAAAAAACTTCATCCTGCCGCCAGTATGGGACCAGGATATAATAATGTAAAGATCCCGACTCTGGAGGAAACGCTGGATACCTGCAAAGGCAGGATAAAACTGAATATTGAAATAAAAGAGGACGGAACGGAAAGCAGTGATTTTACAGAACGTGTCATACAGCTGATCCGGGATAAGGGAATGACAGACCAGTGTATGATCACATCGTTCTGCTATACTGTTTTGGAAAAGGTAAAATCCATAGAACCATCCCTCAAGACTGGATATATCCGGTCAAAAGATATAGAAGATTTCAGCCAATATCCGGCTGCAGATCAGTTTATGCTTAGTATTGAGCTGATCCAGAAAGACCGGGTGGATCAGATCCACAGCCTGGGAAAGAAGGTCACAGCCTGGACGGTCAATGATCTGTACTCCCTGCGCAAGTGTGAAAGCGCTCAGGTAGATGATATGATCACAGATGATCCGGGAGGCTTATTAAAGTTAGATGATCAGTGATCATCGGTATAAAAATCGTTTTCATGTATTTTTCCTAATGGTCTGTATGGGTGGATTTGTCATCCTGCAGACTGTTTATGATCTGGGCGGCACTTTGGTCGGTATAGCCCTTCTGTTCACGGATCATCTCCCAGATGGTGTCGTGCATCCATTTCACAGTGTCGCTTAAGATCTTGTTTTCTGTGTCCAGACGCATGATCTCGATATTCATTTCTGCAATAATCTCACGGCTGTTAAAACGCTTGTGAGGAGCATTGATCCGTTTTAAGAAAGAAGGGTTGTCCTTCATGATCTCCTGAGCCAGGTAGTCATCCCGCTCACGACATCCCATATCCATAAATTCTTTGTAATACATACGCGCCATATGCATTACATCCGGATGGCAGCATCTGGGACACTGTGGATGGCGCGAAGTCTGATAGTAAGCATAGTATCCGCATTTCGGACAGTAAAAAACGGCGAGTTCTCTCATCACAAATCCCCCTTTTATGTAGAATGATTGATGAAAAATACTTTACATTATAAATAACGCGAAAATCTCCAAAATATACCGCCTGTTTTTAAAAAAATCAGAAATTCGGCAAAATGCACAAAAAAGGGCGCTCCTTTTTGTGAACGGATGGGGAAGGAGCGCCGTTTTTGGGGATGATCTTACTGGATGATGCCTTCTGTGTTTACAGTCCAGATCATATCGTTTTCGTCTTTAAAATCTTTGTATCCGCTGCCAAGTTCTGGTCTGGAAGCAGACTTGGAGGTGGAACCTGCCTTCTGTACAGCACCGTTTACATTTACCAGATAGCGTGTATCATCTAAGGAAACAGGGGCAAAACGTAAATCTTTGTCTGCTTCCTGGCGAAGGCCATTTACATACAGGGTGTTATCTTTGATACCATGGTAGCCCTGTCCTTTTTTACTGCCTTCTGCGTGGAAGAGCCAGTTCTGGGTCTCCCCAAGGTCCTCATCATAAATGGTCTGTTTCCCGGTTTTCATAATACCTTCTTCGTCAAAGTAGTAATTGGCAGCTGTACCGTCAGAGAGCCTGATGGACTGCTTGCCGGTCTGCATTTCACCTGCTGTGTTGAAGGCATATTTTTTGGAGTCAATGGTGAAGATCTCCAGGTCCTCTTTTCCGTAGTAAGGAGCACCGTTCTTGAAGTAGAAACGGAAATATTCACCGTCTTCGCTGATATTTTCCACGCCTTCAATGGTACGCCAGCCGGAAGCACGTTTTCCGTCTTCATCATAGTATTTATAGCCGGAGATCGCCGGAAGGGATACAGAGTTATCTTCCTGATCTGCGGCAGTTGCCTGGGAAGCAGTTGCAGTTTCTGCAGAGTCTTCTGCCTGAGTATTGTCGGATGCAGCAGTGTTCTCAGTGGTTACAGGAAGCTTGTACCAGCCAGTCTGCATTTTTCCTTCCTCAAAGGTATAGTAGGAACCGTCGATCTTTTTGTCGATCTCATTTTCGATCCGGCGTCCGTTGGAGTCAAAATAATACCAGGCATTCAAATCTTCCGGATCATCTGTTTCTTCTTCTAAAAGGACCCAGCCGGTCTTTCTGCTTCCGTCTTCGCCAAGATAATAGTTATAGCCGTCTACCTGGATGGAGCCGGTCTCCATGATGCTGTCTTCGTTGAAGTAGTACCAGTTTCCGTCAATGGAAGCCCAGGTGGAAGTTAAGGCTTTGCCATCTTTTCCATAATAGTAATGAAGGAATTCAGGAGCGTCATCTTCGGACCAGTAATCTTCGTTGTCCATAGTGACCCACTGGTAGGTGACACGTTTTCCTTCTTCGTTTACATAGTATTCGTCGATCTGTTCGGAATAAGCGCGAACGCCGTCAGCGTTTAAGTAATACCAGTCATTTCCGGATTTCTTCCATGTATCTGTAAGGGGATCTCCGTAGGAGTCGTAGTAATACCAGTTTCCGTTTTCTTCCGTCCATCCGGCTGCTTTTGCATATGCCGGAAAAGCCATGGATGCAGTAAATACTGCAGTGGATAATACAGCCAGGAATGTTGTCTGTTTTCTCATAATATAAATTCTCTCCTTTTGATGTTTTGAAAATGTGTTTTGTTAGTGGCCGTTGATCCGTTGTTTGCATTACGCAGGTCATTATAACCAGGATAAAGCCGCCTTTCCAGTGAAGGTTACTGGTAAGTCTGGGCATGGTTTCCACACCTGGAAATGGGCGTATCCAGGAGCCCCTTAAGGAAAATGACAGTAGGTTTTTTAAGCATTTTGTGGTATGCTTGTTTTCAGATAGATTGATGCGTAAACGACTTAAAGGAGAAAACGTATTATGAGGATGAAAGTTTCAAACTATATTTCTGAGATGTTAGTAAAAGCTGGGATCCACCAGGCATTTATGGTTACAGGCGGCGGTGCCATGCATTTGGATGATGCATTGGGACACCAGGAAGGCCTTCACTGTATCTATGATCACCATGAGCAGGCCTGCGCCATTGCAGCAGAGGCATATGCCAGGATCCATAATGAGATGGCAGCTCTCTGCGTGACCACAGGTCCTGGAGGAACCAATGCCATTACCGGTGTTTTAGGTGCATGGCTGGACTCCATTCCAATGCTGGTACTTTCCGGACAGGTGCGTTATGATACCACAGCAAGGTGGTCCGGTACAGGGATCCGTGCTATGGGTGATCAGGAATTTGATATTTGTAAGGCCATTGACTGTATGACCAAGTATTCAGAAATGGTCATTGATCCTTTACGTATCCGCTATTGCCTGGAAAAAGCATTATATCTGGCAAAGTCCGGCCGCCGTGGTCCAAGCTGGCTGGATATTCCTTTAAATGTCCAGGGGGCGTATGTGGAGACCGATGAGCTGATCGGATTTGACCCGGTAGATTATGAAAACGGAGGAAATGGCTGGGCAGAGAAGAAAAATGTACCGGCTATCCCGGAAGATGAGGCCGGAGAAGGTGAAAAACGCCAGGTTCTTCCAAAGAAGGTAACAGAAGAGATTGCAAAAGCGATCATTGAGAAGATCCGTCAGGCAAAACGCCCGGTGATCAATGCAGGAAATGGCATCCGTCTGGCAGGTGCCCATGAGACTTTCTTAAAAGTGGCAGAAAAACTGGGTATTCCGGTTGTTACAGGCTGGGACAGTGAGGACTGTATCTGGGATGAACATCCGTTATATGTAGGCCGCGGTGGAAATATGGGTGACCGTCCGGGAAATTTTGCTATCCAGAACAGTGACCTGGTGCTTTCCATTGGAAGCCGTTTAAGTATCCGTCAGGTAGGATATAACTATAAAACCTGGGCCAGAGCCGCTTATGTGATCGTAAATGATATTGATGAAGAGGAATTAAAGAAGCCATCGGTTCATGTAGATATGCCGGTCCATGCAGATGCAGCAGATCTGCTGTCAGTATTGGATCAGTGTCTGGATCAGGTATTAGAGGCAGAAAAAGATACACTTCCGGACAGTTTAAGTGAACCTGGAAAGAAACAGGTATTTACTTACGGCGAAGGTCTTAAAGGGATGACATGGAATGAGACCTGCGCTATGTGGAAGAAAAAATATCCGGTGGTACAGAAAAAACACTGGGAGCAGGGCGAAGACAAGGCAGCTAATGTATATGCAGCTGTTCAGGCCATCAGCAGCCGCTTAAAAGAAGGACAGATCACAGTAGTTGGAAATGGCTCTGCCTGCGTAGTAGGCGGACATGCCCAGATCATTAAAAAGGGACAGAGATTTATCTCCAACTCAGCAGTGGCTTCCATGGGATATGACCTTCCGGCAGCCATCGGTATCTGGGCTGCTTCCAGAAAGGACGGCGCGTACAGCATGGGCGCTGCCCGTGAAGGGGAAGATGTGATCCTGATTACGGGAGATGGAAGTATCCAGATGAATCTTCAGGAGCTGCAGACCATCATCCATCACAAAATGGGTATTAAGATCTTTATTATTAACAATGGCGGTTATCATTCCATCCGTCAGACCCAGAAGAATTTCTTTGGGGAGCCATTAGTAGGTGTTGGTTATGACAGTGGTGACTTAAGCTTCCCGGACATGGAAAAATTGTCTGCTGCTTATGGTTATCCTTACGTAAGAGCAGAACATAACGGACAGCTGGCAGAGGCAGTAGAAAAGACCCTTGCCATGGAAGGACCGGTGATCTGTGAGATCATTGTATCTACAGACCAGAACTTTGAACCGAAGTCTTCCGCAAAACGGTTGCCGGATGGAACTTTGGTTTCTCCGCCATTGGAAGATATGGCACCATTCCTTCCAGATGAGGAAATGGACGAGAACATGATCATTCCAAGGATCAAAGGATAAATATTCCGTCTGTTGGCGGTATCATCATAAAGATAGAAAGGATCAGTAATCCTATGACCGTGATCGTTACAGGAGCTACCAGTTTTATTGGAAGAGCGGTTGTAAAGGCACTTTTAGAAGAAGGATGCAGGGTGGTGGCAGTATCACGCCCTGCATCAGCCGGGGCAGGAAAGCTGCAGGAACTTTTTGAGGACCTGAAAAAGCAGGCCGGGGCAGAAAAAAAGGTTTTCGGCAGCCTGGAACTTTGTTTTTGTGAACTGGGAGAAATTGAAAAACTGGAAAAAATTTACAAAAAAGAAGAGTTGCAGGCAAAGGCATGGCTTCATTTAGGCTGGGACGGCGCTGGAAGTGACAAGCGCAAAGATGTAAAGCTTCAGGAAAAGAACATTGGTTATGCCCTGCAGGCTCTTCACACAGCAGCGGCTCTTGGATGCAAACGCTTTTTGTTTTCCGGTTCCCAGGCAGAATACGGGATCTGTAATGAATGGATGAAAGAAGAACAGGAGTGCCATCCTGTATCCGAGTATGGAAAGGACAAAGTCCTGGTATATCAGCAGGCAACCAAAGCGGCAAAAGAACTTGGGGTAGACTACATCCATACCCGTATTTTCAGCGTGTATGGTCCGGGGGATCATCCATGGTCTTTGATCGAGACCTGTATCCGGACTTTCTTAGCTAACGGGAATATGGAAATGGGTCCCTGTACCCAGCAGTGGAACTTTCTGTATGTGCAGGAAGCGGCACAGATCCTGGTAAAACTTCTTCTTGGCAAAGTTCCTGCAGGCGTGTATAATGTGGCAGGAGAAGATACAAGACCGTTAAAAAGCTATATTGAAGAGGTTTATGAGCTTTGCGGCAGAAAAGGAAGCTATGAATTTGGATACCGGCCGCCGAATGCGGAAGGCTGTGTTTCCTTGATGCCGGATCTTACAAAATTAAAAAAAGCCATTGATTTTCACCAGCAGGTTTCTTTTAAAGAGGGAATCTTAGAGACCATAAAAGAGGCTAAAAAGGAGAACATATAAAATGAAACGATGTATTGCCTGCGGGGCTCCTCTCTGGGAGACACCCCTTCTTACATTAGATAATATGCCGGCGTCTGCGCAGCACATGCCAGATGCAGAACATGTAGGAGCTGATAAGGGACTGACTTTGGATCTTTGCCAGTGCAGCGGCTGCGGTCTGGTGCAGTTTGACTGTGAACCTGTGGATTATTACCGGGATGTGATCCGTGCCGGTGGATATTCTACGACTATGGCAGAACTTCGCAGAAAGCAGTACAAACATCTCATCGAAACCTATCATCTGGAAGGAAAGCGTTTTATTGAAGTTGGCTGTGGCCAGGGCGAGTTTTTACAGGTTTTAAAGGAATTTCCGGTAGAGGTTCATGGAATAGAACATGATCCGGCTCTGGTAGAACTTGCAAAAAGCAAGGGCATTGATGTAGTACAGGGCTTTACAGAGACAGAAGATACGGTGTTCCCAGGTGGACTTTACGATGTATTTTTATCCTTTAATTTCCTGGAACATCAGCCGGATCCGGTGACTATGCTGCGTGCTATCTGGAATAATCTGGAAGATGATGCCATGGGACTTATTACAGTGCCAAGTTTTGAGTACATTATGGAGCACAGCAGTTATTATGAACTGATCCGTGACCATATTGCGTATTATACCTTTGATACACTGACTTCCCTGATGGAGAGAAGCGGATTTGATGTAGTAGAAGCTTCTATGATCAACCGGGATACTCCTTCCCTGATCGTGCGCAAACGTCCACAGGTGGAAACAGAAAACCTGCTGGAGTGCTACGTAAACCTGCGGGAAGAGATGAATACGTATATGAAGTATCTGAGGGCATGGCATAAGACTGTGTGCATATGGGGAGCCAGCCATCAGGGCTTTACACTGGCAGCAACTACCTGTCTGGGAGAAAATGCAGAATATATCATCGATTCGGCGCCGTTTAAACATGGAAAATATGCACCTGCTTCCCACCTTCCCATCGTACCGCCGGAGTATTTTGAAGCCCATCCTGTAGATGCCATTGTGATCACAGCTCCCGGCTATACAGATGAGATCGCAGGGATCATAAGAAAGCGTTTTGGGGATCAGGTAGAGATCCGTGCCATGCGCTCCAATCACCTGGAAATGGTCTAGGAGGAAATCAGATGAGGATCGTTATAACAGGAGCTACCGGATTTATTGGAAGTAATCTGGCAAAACTGTTTTTAAAGAAAGGTGCGGAGGTTTTTGTGCTGGTGCGCCCGGAGTCCACGCACCTGGATGTACTTCCGAAAGATGAAAAACTTCATGTGGTTTCCTGCGGTTTAAGCAATGTAATGGACTGCGTTTCTTATATTAAAGAAGCGGACGCCTTTTTCCACCTGGCATGGGGCGGTGTGAACCGTCAGGAGATCGACTCACCTGAGGTTCAGGCGAAAAATGTAGCTGGCTCCCTGGATTGTATCCGGGCGGCGAAAGCATTAAACTGCCGTATGTTTATGGATGCAGGTTCCAGAGTGGAGTATGGTCTTACAGATGGCTTTATGCAGGAAGATATAGAATGTCATCCGGTGAACCAGTATGGAAAGGCAAAATGGGAATTTTACCAGAAGGCAGTGCCTTTATGTGAAGAACTGGGACTCCATTATGTGCATCTGCGCTTTTTCAGTGTATATGGAACAGGAGACCATCCCTGGTCTATCATTTCCACTCTTGTGCGGGAACTTCCAGCAGGAAACAAGGTTTCTTTAAGCGCATGCAGACATCAGTGGAACTTTATGTATATTGATGATGCTGTGGAGGCAGTGTATGAGTTGTATGAACAACTGCCCCAGTCTGCTGATGCAGGGGTTAAGAAAAATGGTCTTGTAAGCACCATTGTAAACATTGCCAGCAAAGATACGAGAGTGTTAAAGGACTTTGTAGAGGAGATCCATTCCATTGCAGGTGGTGCCGGTGAATTGGAGTACGGGACTTTTGTCCAGGCAAAAGAAGGTGCCCTTTCTATTAAGCCGGATATTTCACGTCTTACACTGCTTACCAGTGGCTGGCAGGAAAGATTTACCTTCCGTCAGGGCATTGAAATTATGATGAAAAAAGAGAAAGAGAACAAAAACCTATGAAAAAGATCAGTGTATTGATTCCCTGTTATAACGAGGTGGAAAATGCAGGCCCCATCAGCAAGGCAGTAACCGATATTTTAGAGAAGGAACTGCCTCAGTATGATTATGAACTTGTATTTATTGATAATGACTCCACAGACGGAACACGGGATGTGATCCGTGGACTGTGTAAGGAAAATCCAAGGATCAAGGCTATTTTTAATGCAAGAAATTTCGGTCAGTTTAACTCTCCGTATTATGGCATGCTCCAGGTAACAGGAGACTGCGTTATTGAGATGGTAGCAGATTTCCAGGATCCGGTTGAGATGATCCCCAAGTATGTCCATGAATGGGAAAAGGGCTATAAGATCGTTATCGGCATTAAGACCAGTAGCAAGGAAAATAAGTTTATGTACTGGCTGCGCACCTGCTACTACAAGACCATTAAGAAAATGTCTGATGTAGAACAGATCGAACATTTTACAGGTTCCGGTCTGTATGACAGGGAATTTATTGAGATCCTGCGCAAGTTAGATGATCCCACACCGTTTTTGCGGGGTATCGTAGCGGAACTTGGCTATAAGCGCAAAGAGATCCCTTATGAGCAGCCAAAGCGCCGTGCAGGAAAGACACACAACAATTTCTACCGTCTGTATGACGCTGCTATGTTAAGCGTTACTTCTTATACAAAAGAGGGACTGCGCCTGGCAACGATCTTCGGCGGTGTCTGTGCAGCAGGAAGTATGATCATTGCCCTGATCTATCTGGTGATGAAGCTGATCTGGTGGGATCGTTTTCCTGCAGGTATGGCGCCTATGCTCATTGGAATGTTGTTTTTAGGCTCTGTACAGTTATTCTTTATCGGCTTTCTGGGAGAGTACATTATGAGTATCAATCAGCGCGTGATGAAGCGTCCTCTTGTGATCGAAGAAGAACGGCTGAACTTTGACCAGAAAGATGAAAATGCAAAGGACGGTAAGGCAAATGAAGTATAAAGTGGATGTGGTCCGTATCCGTGAAAATTCCATTACACTGAACGGATGGGCTCTGGGAAAGACCCCGGAGAGCAAGGTCACTTTCCGGGTAGAAGATGAACATCACCAGCCGGTGAAGTGCAAAATGGTTTCTACCAGAAGAGATGATGTAAGCCAGATCTATTTTAAGAAAGTGATCGATAAGGAATTTGGCTTTGATATCCAGTTTCCATATGAGAGAGGAAAAAGTTACTGGCTGCTGATCCGCTGTGATGGCAGACAGGCAAAGATCAAATATAATGAAGAACTGATCACCAAGAGAGCCAGTGTTGCCCACAAGCGCATGGAAAAGATCAAAGATCTGATGAACATGGAAACGGTCCATGTAGCTCTTGATTTCTGGAAGGAAAATGGTCTCTGTGCCCTTATTAAAAAATCCTGCCATAAGATCCAGGGACTGGATAATGATTACGATTATGGTGAGTGGTATGAGCTGACCAAGCCGACAGAGGAAGAACTGAAGGCCCAGAGGGAAACACATTTTGAAAAAGAACCTTTATTTTCCGTAGTCATACCGGTATACAAAACACCGGAGCGTTATCTGAAAGAGATGTTAGACTCCATCCTGGACCAGACTTATGGAAACTGGGAAGTATGTATTGCAGATGGAAGCCCCAGAGGCCAGGATGTGGAAAAGGTATTAAAGAAATATGCACAGAAAGACTCCCGGATCCGTTATGAGATCTTGGGGGGAAACAGGGGCATTTCCGGAAATACCAATGCAGCTCTTGCTATGGCAAAGGGGGAATATGTGATCCTGGCAGACCATGATGATACCATTCCGCCTCAGGCATTTTATGAGGTGGCAAAGGCTATCAATAAGCATCCGGACTGTGATGTGCTGTATTCAGATGAAGACAAGCTGGATATGGATGGGAAGGCTTTATTTGATCCTCATTTTAAGCCGGATTTTAACCCGGACCTGCTTACCAGTGTGAATTATATCTGCCATTTGTTCGTGGTGAAAAAAGAGTTATTAGACCAGGTAGGCGGCTTCCGCCAGGAATTTGACGGAGCCCAGGATTATGACTTTATCTTCCGCTGCACTGAGCAGGCAAAAGAGATCGTCCATATCCCACAGGTACTTTATCACTGGCGCTGCCATCAGGACTCTACTGCCAGCAATCCGGAAAGCAAGATGTATGCTTTTGAGGCTGGTTCCAGAGCGATCATGGCCCATTATGAGCGTATGGGCATTCCGGCAGAACGTGTGGAAAAGGGCGTAGATTACGGTATTTACCATACTACCTATAAGATCAAAGGAGAGCCCCTGATCTCCATTATTATTCCAAATAAGGATCACAGCAAGGATCTGGATGTGTGTGTCCGGTCTATTTTAGAGAAGTCTACTTACCGGAACCTGGAATTTATCATTGTGGAAAATAACAGTACAGAGCCGGAGACTTTTGCGTATTATAAAAAGATGAAAGAAAAACATCCGTCCTTCCATGTAGTTACCTGGAAAGAAGGCTTTAATTATTCTGCCATCAACAATTTTGGCGCATCCTTTGCAAAGGGAGAGTACCTGCTGCTTCTTAATAATGATACGGAACTGTTAGAGCCTGACAGCATTCGTGAAATGCTTGGGTTCTGCCAGAGAGAAGAGGTTGGTATTGCGGGAGCAAGGCTTCTGTATGCAGATGATACCATTCAGCATGCAGGTGTTGTTATTGGTTTCGGCGGTATTGCTGGACATACCTTTATCGGTCTTCACAAAGCGGAAAACAGCTATTTCCACCGTGCAATGTGTGCCCAGGATTACAGTGCTGTTACAGCTGCCTGCCTTATGACAAAGAAGTCTGTGTTTGAGGCTGTGGGAGGTTTAAGTACGGAACTGGCAGTTGCTTTCAATGATATTGATTACTGCATGAAAGTTCGTGCTCTGGGAAAACTGGTAGTATATGCCCCTTATGCAACTCTTTACCATTATGAGTCCAAATCCAGGGGACTGGAAGATACGCCTGAGAAGGTGGCGCGGTTTAACAGGGAAGTAGCTATTTTCATTAAGAAATGGCCGGACATCATTAAAAATGGTGATCCTTACTACAACCCGAACCTGACGTTAAGAAAGTCCAATTTTGCCCTGCGTGATCTGTTAAAAGAAAAGATCGGTGAACCTTACGACCTGTCAGTTTATGATAAGTTTGCACCTGAGGAGAAAAAGAGTGATGAGTAATAAGGCGAAAGTAACGGTGGTCATTCCCAATTATAATGGTCTTAAGTTTATGGATCCCTGTTTTAAGGCTCTGAATCTGCAGCTTTGCCGTGATTTTGACATCCTGGTAGTGGATAATGGTTCTACAGACGGAAGCGTAGAATGGCTGAAGGAACATGAGATACCAAGCATCTTCCTTGAGAAGAATACCGGTTTTTCAGGGGCTGTAAATGTGGGGATCAAAGCCTCAAAGACCCCTTATGTGATCCTTTTAAACAATGATACAGAACCGGACTGCCACTATATTGGAGAGATGATCAAGGCCATTGAACGTTCACCGGAGATCTTTTCTGTAAGCAGCAAGATGATCCAGCTGTATGACCACAGCAAAATGGATGATGCAGGAGATATGTATACACTGTTAGGCTGGGCATTCCAACGGGGCGTTGGACGTCCGGCTACAGGATACAACCGCAGCTGTTCTGTTTTTTCTGCCTGTGCAGGTGCTGCCATCTATCGCAGGGAAGTGTTTGAGACCATCGGTTATTTTGACGAGATGCATTTTGCTTATCTGGAAGATATTGATGTGGGTTACAGGGCGAAGATTTATGGTTATAAAAATGTTTACTGCCCAAGCGCCATGGTATACCACGTGGGAAGCGGTACCAGTGGATCCCGTTACAATTCATTTAAGGTCCGTCTGGCAGCAAGAAACAATATTTATCTGAACTATAAAAATATGCCATGGCCCCAGTTGCTTCTAAATGCTCTTCCGCTGGGACTGGGGATCCTGGTAAAATATGGATTTTTTAAGAAGATCGGGTTTGGAAAAGATTATCTGGACGGTCTGAAAGAGGGAGTGAAGACAGCAAAGCTGTGTAAAAAAGTAAAATATAACAGAGACCACCTGAAACATTATGCTGCCATTGAGTGGGAATTATGCACCGGAACTCTCCTCTATATCCGGGAATTTCTGGCCCGTCAGGCGGCAAAACGGTGAAGTTTATTATATTTTAAGAGAAAAGTTATGGAATAATGGGATTGTATCATGTATAATGTTTTGAATGAAGAAGCCGTTTTCTCCGGCGGGGGGAAATGAGTGAACAGCTTAACAAAAGGTGATATACAATGATAAAAGATAACCAGAAAAGCCTGAACCATGTTCAGGTTCTTCTGGATGCAGTGGTAACAGCAGTAGCCTATATACTGGCGTGGTTTATTATCGTCAGCGGAAAGGTAGTGCCTTTAAGAGGAGCAACTCTGGAGCCGGGACCTTATTTTCTGGCACTTATATTTATTGTTCCTGTTTATCTGATCTTAAATGGCTGTTTTCATCTGTATGTACCAAAGCGCATCCAGGGAAGAAGGGTTGAATTTGCCAATATCTGTAAGGCAAATGTGATCGGCCTGATGCTTTTTACGCTGATCCTTTTCGGCGGAAGAAGCTTTATTGTACATCTGGGGTATTTCTCCACCAGAATGCTCCTGGTGTTTTTTGTTTTAAATATACTTCTTCTGGCAGGAGAACGACTGGCGATCCGCCTGTTCTTACGTTCTCTTCGTACCAATGGTTACAACCAGAAGCATGTGCTCTTAATCGGTTACAGCCGTGCGGCAGAAGGTTTTATTGACCGTGTGACTTTAAATCCGGAATGGGGCTATCATATCCAGGGTATCCTGGATGACCATAAAAAAGCAGGTTATGTTTACAAGAAAGTCCAGGTTTTAGGACCGATCTCCCATTTGGAGACCTTTCTTGCAGCGAATACCTTAGACGAGATCGTTATTACTTTAAGTATCGGTGAATATGCAAATCTGGAACAGATCGTTGCGGCCTGTGAAAAGTCAGGTGTGCATACCAAATTTATTCCGGATTACAATAACATTATCCCTACGATCCCTTATATGGAAGATCTTCAGGGACTTCCGGTGATCCATATCCGCCATGTACCTCTTACCAGCGTATTTAATGCAACTATAAAGCGTATGGTAGATATCTGTGGCGCACTGTTTGGGATCATCCTGTTTTCACCTCTTATGCTGCTGACAGCAGCATTGATCAAACTTACTTCTCCAGGTCCGATCATTTACAGCCAGGAGAGGATCGGACTGCACAACCGTCCTTTTAAAATGTTTAAATTCCGTTCCATGGAAGTACAGGATCCAAATAAAGAAAAGAACCAGTGGACAACCCCTCATGACCCCCGTGTTACTCCGGTAGGCCGTTTTATACGAAAGACCAGTATTGATGAGATGCCTCAGTTTTTTAACATTCTCATTGGAGATATGAGCCTGGTTGGTCCAAGGCCGGAGCGGCCTCTTTTTGTAGAAAAGTTTAAAGAAGAGATCCCACGTTATATGATCAAGCACCAGGTAAGACCAGGTCTTACAGGCTGGGCGCAGGTCAATGGTTACAGAGGAGATACTTCTATTACAAAGAGGATCGAGCATGACCTGTATTACATTGAAAACTGGAGCCTTGGATTTGATTTTAAGATCATGTTCCTGACGATATTCAAAGGCTTTATTAATAAAAACGCATACTAGAATGACAGCGGTCTGACTGCTGTTATCACTACAATGAGGAAACGTACATGAATCACGACTTTGATAATGAATTTGAAACGGATGACGAGTTAAAAAGAGGGCGCAGCCGCAGAAAAGACGGAAGGAAATACGCTTCTTCCGGACTTACCGGCAGAACAGGCAGTACAGGAAGAGGCAGCCGGACCGCAAGGACGGCAGCCAGGTCCGGGAAAAGCCGCTTAAGGACCATTATCATTTTTATTGTGGCAGAGATCATTGCACTGGCACTGATCGGCGCAGGCTGGTATGGAAAGCGTATGATGTCCCTGATGCAGACGGATACAGAGTTTAATAAGTCTGATATGACAAATCCTTATATCTCTGTGGAAAAAGAGCAGGCTATGAAGGGATACTGGACCGTAGCTCTTTTTGGTGTGGACAGCCGTGACAGTTCTGTGGGCAAAGGAAATATGTCCGATGTTATCATCATCTGCAATATCAATCAGGAAACAGGGGAGATCAAACTGGTCAGCCTTTTCCGTGATACGTATCTGAATGTAGATGATAAAAATGGTTACAACAAGATCAACCAGGCTTACTTCAGAGGCGGCCCGAAACAGGCAGTAGAAGCCTTAAACAGAAACCTGGATCTGGAGATCAATGATTATGCTACATTTAACTGGAAAGCAGTAGCAGATGCCATTAATATCCTGGGCGGTGTAGATGTGGAACTGAGCAAGGCGGAGTTTTATTATATCAATGCCTATATTACAGAAACAGTAGAGTCTACAGGTGTTGGCTCTTATCAGTTAAAGAGCGCAGGCCCGAACCATTTAGACGGTATCCAGGCAGTTGCCTATGCACGCTTAAGAAAGATGGATACAGACTTTGCAAGAACAGAACGTCAGAGAAAGATCATCCAGTTAAGCTTTGATAAATTAAGACAGGCAAACTTTTCTGTTGTTAATAATGTAATGGAAGTGGTATTCCCACAGATCTTAAGCAGTATCACATTAGATGATGTGATCCCGGCTGCAAAGAACCTGACCCGTTATCATATCGGTGATACCGCCGGCTTCCCTGAGGCAAGAAGTGATGCCAATATGGGTAAAAAGGGTGACTGTGTCATTCCGCAGACCTTAGAGAGCAATGTGGTTTCTCTTCACAAGTTCCTGTTTGGTGACGAAAATTACACCCCAAGTGATATGGTAAAGAAGATCAGCGCAAAGATTGCTTCTGATACAGGTCTGTATAAAGAAGGAAAGCCGGTAGGTGATGTTGGTACAGATGGCGGTTATATTCCTAAGACTACAGAGGCAAAGAAAGAAGACAAGACAACAGCGGACGGCTCAGAAAGCAGTTCTTCTTCTGAAAAGAACAATGAAAGTACTTCTTCCACAAAAGAGAGTATTATTGACGGTGAAACTGATTTTGAGTATGAAACAGATGAAGATGGAAATGTGATCGATCCTCCGGAAGATTATATACCACCAACCAGTAAACATTCTTCTGAAACGACCCAGAGTTCTCATACAGGTGAAAGCAGTCAGGCCCATCCGGGAGAGACTACAAAGGCAGCCCATCCGGGAGACTCCACAGAAAGCTTAAAGCCTACGGTTCCAAGCGGTACGCTGTCACCTTCCCGTACCACAGAAGCGGCAACTACAGAGGCTGCTACAAAACCATATGGACCGGGAAGCAGTGAAACAACAGCAGCTTCATCCTTCAATCCTGGAAACAGCATCAAAGAAGAGAATGTAGGCGGTCCGGGAGAGATGATCTCACCGGCAGCTTAATAAGCATTAAAAGATAACACCAAAGTTTAAGAAAGAGATTTCGTGAAAGCAGGGAGAATTCCTCTTTTGCGGGATCTCTTTTTGGAAGGAGAACAGATCATATATGAGGAAAAACAATTTGTTGAAAAAGACAGCCTGGATCGTTCTTTCCGCAGTCCTTTTTGGAACCGTGGCAGGAACGGTTATGACCGGGATCCAGATTGCGTCTTCCGGAATGGTTTCCCAGTTTTTTGCGATCGTTGCGTCAGATGAGGATACAGTAAAGGCGGAGGGAGAAGCACTGCCGCCTCCAGAACCATTTCCGGGAGAAAAGATACCGGAAACATTTCCACAGGCAGCAGACATTCCGGCACCGTCAACGGATGTTTCAGAGATCGTAGAAGAGGCAATGCCAACGGTTGTGGCAGTTGCCAGCACAGCCGTTTACCAGACTCCGGATTACGGATACAGCTGGTTTTTCGGAGGCGGAAGCCAGTCTTATGAGGTGCCAAGCAGTGGTTCCGGGATCATCATTGGTAAAAATGATACGGAACTGCTGATCGTGACCAATAATCATGTAGTGAAGGACACAGTATCATTAAAGATCACATTTGTAGATGATACAGCTGTGGATGCTGCGGTAAAGGGGACAGATGCAGATACAGATCTGGCAGTTATTTCCATCCCGATAGATCAGATCCCACAGGAAACCCAGGATAAGATAGCCGTTGCAAGGCTTGGGGACTCAGACAGCTTAAAAGTAGGACAGGGCGTGATCGCCATTGGAAATGCTCTTGGGTATGGCCAGTCCGTTACAGTGGGATATGTAAGCGCCTTAAACCGGGAAGTACAGACTTCCGACGGAAATACAAGAGTCCTGCTTCAGACAGATGCAGCCATCAATCCGGGAAACAGTGGTGGCGCCCTTTTGAACATGAAAGGGGAAGTGATCGGCATCAATGCGGCTAAATATTCCTCCACAGAAGTAGAAGGGATTGGCTATGCCATTCCTGTTTCAGGAGTCCAGGAGATTTTAGATGAACTGATGAACCGTAAGACCCGTTCTGAAGTAGAGGAAAGCAGACGGGGATATCTGGGGATTCAGGGAACTACAGTAGATGAAGAAACAGCGGCAACCTTTGATATGCCGAAGGGCGTTTATGTATACAAGATACTGGAAGACGGGGCTGCGGCTGGCTCTGAACTTCGTGAGAAAGATATTATCACCAAGCTGGATGGCATGACTGTAAAGAGTATGCAGGAACTGCAGAAATTCCTGAAAGGCTATGAAATGGGAGAGACCATTGAACTGCTGGTGCAGCGCCAGGAAGAAGGCCGGTATAAGGAACAGCAGATCCAGATTACGCTGGCAGGACTGCCGGAAGGTGAAGGACAACAGGAGAAACAGGATAACAGGGAGCAGCCCGGGGAAACAGCACCTTCCAGAAGAGAAGACAGTAATCCCTGGAGTTTTCCGGGAAATGGCTTCCCATGGGGAAGAATGTGGTAAGGAGAAAAGACAGTGGACGATAAGAATATGGAAAACGGGATGACAAATGGATCCCAGGATGATAATAAAAATAACGATAATTATGAGAAGATCTGCTATATGTGCCGCAGACCGGAGAGCAAGGCAGGACCAATGATCTCAATGCCGGGAGGCATGTGTCTGTGCCATGACTGTATGCAGAAGGCTTTTGATACAGTGACTAAGGGAGGCATGGATTTTTCAAAAATGCCCAATATGCCTTATATGAACATGAATTTCAGTGACTTAAGCCAGATGCCGCCAGTGAATGAGATCCCTCAGAGCCAGAAACTGAAAAAGAAAAAAGAACCGGAAAAGCAGCTGACTATGAAAGATATTCCGGCGCCTCACGTTATAAAAGGCAAGCTGGATGAATATGTGATCGGCCAGGACAAGGCAAAGAAGGTCATGGCAGTAGCTGTTTATAATCATTATAAGCGCGCCTTTTTAGGTGGTTCCGACCCAGACGGTGTTGTGATCGAAAAATCCAACATTTTAATGATCGGCCCTACAGGAAGCGGCAAGACCTATCTGGTAAAGACGCTGGCAAAGCTTCTTGATGTGCCGTTAGCTATTGCAGATGCCACATCCCTGACTGAAGCCGGTTATATTGGCGATGATATTGAAAGCGTTGTTTCCAAGCTGTTAGCAGCTGCAGGAAATGATGTAAAACGGGCAGAAAAAGGCATTATCTTTATTGATGAGATCGATAAGATCGCAAAGAAAAAACAGACCAATACAAGGGATGTAAGCGGCGAGTCCGTTCAGCAGGAACTTTTAAAGCTGTTAGAAGGCAGTACCGTAGAAGTTCCGGTGGGATCCAATCAGAAAAATGCAATGACTCCTATGGCTACTGTAAATACAGATAATATCCTGTTTATCTGTGGAGGTGCTTTCCCGGATCTGGAAAATATCATCAAGGAGCGCCTTACAAAGAAATCCTCCATGGGATTTGGAGCTGCCTTAAAAGACAGCTATGACAATGATCCGGATCTTTTAAGCCATGTGACCAATGAAGATCTGAGGGCATTTGGAATGATCCCGGAATTTTTAGGACGTCTGCCTGTAAATGTTACCTTAAAGGGACTGGATAAGGATATGATGATCCGGATCTTAAAGGAACCGAAAAATGCCATCCTGCGTCAGTATGAAAAACTTCTGGCACTGGATGAGGTAAAACTTGTATTTGAAGAAGACGCACTTTCCTGGATCGCAGAGGAAGCCTTAAAGCGTGGAACAGGCGCAAGAGCCCTCAGAGCCATTCTGGAAGAGTTTATGCTTGATATCATGTATGAGATACCAAAAGACCCGAATATCGGGTCTGTGGTGGTCACAAGGCCTTATCTGGAGAAAAAGGGAGGTCCCCTGATCCAGGTAAGAGAAGGATAAAATGAATTGGGTATGGAATTCGATCACTCACGCAGCCGTAAAAATGTCTGCAGCAGATCCAGGGTTCCATACCCAAATTCTTTATTAGGATAGGTAAGGGACGGATTTCTGGCTGCGCCCCGGATCAGATAACTTTTAATAGAAGCCTCGCTCATAGTAGGGTAGTTTCCCATAACGATCCCCCAGCTTAAAAGATTGGCAACTGCTCCTGCAGTGATGGCGGCTGCAGCGCTGGTACCGGTGCGGCGGGAGAAGGCAGGAGCAGTACCGGCTGCTACACTGGATGAAAGCCCAGGGCGAAAAGCAGCTGAGATCCGCACCGATGGCCCCAGGATCTCCACTCCCGGAGCAGCCAGATCCGGCTTTACATAATCTCTGCTGGTGTAGCCACGGCTGGAATGGATGTAGATACTGTTGTTTCTGTGATTGTAGGCCCCTGTTGTAATAGGCAGGCGGGAATTGCCGGGAACCGTGATCGTGTTTGAAGGATCCGGTTTTAAAAATACAGTTTCATCGGAGATAAAACCCTGAACCGGCAGCCACATGTGGTATTCTCCCGTAAGAAACTGTGTATTGTATACACGAATGGTCCAGATCCCCGGGGAAGGACGCTCAAAGCGCATGGATACAAGCTGGCTTCCGCTTCCTGCCTCGATCAGCTGATAACTTACCGTGATGACCGTAGACTCTAAAAGAAAAGGGATACGGGTCTCATTATTGGATAAAATGGGGATACGGCTGATCCGTTCTCCGCCGGGAGATACAAAGCCTACTGTATACAGATCGGCAGCAGAAGACCACAGTTCCAGGATAAAGCCACGTTTCCCTTCTTCTTCTCCTACCCGAAGTTCCACATCTTCAAAAGAAGTGTCAGCGGAAAACCTTCCTGCGTAATGGTGGGCGAGTCCTGTTTCATTTCCTGCTGCGATTACAGTGGCGATCCCGAAAAAGCCGCCATAATTCTGCGTTACCTGGCTTAAGGGGGAGGTACCGGTATGGCTGCCGTAATTGGTTCCAAGTCCTAAAAGGGTGACTAAGGGGCGTCTGAACCGGTCAGCGATGACCCGCAGGTATTTAATTCCCATCATAATGTCATTTTCCTGGAAAGCAGGGGTATCTTCGGAAATCAGATAATAGTCCCGCAGATATTTCTTTGCAGGCTTTAATTTTACAATGGCAAGATCTGCCATGGGAGCAGCGCCTGTGAAGTTCTGGAGAGGGAAAGCAGTTCCGGCTGCAAGACCTGCCAGGAAAGTGCCGTGGCCATCTGTATCTTTGGAAGGTACCAGGGAAAAAGGATCCTCTAAGGTTAAAGCTTCGTTGATCTCTTCATGAGTGAATTCCGTTCCATAGGAGGCACCGCCCATGGGATAATATTCCGGTACACCGGGCGGTAAAACAGAAGGATCCTCAGGAAGGGTCTGATCCCACAGACCAAGGATCCGGGTCGTTCCGTCACTTTTACGAAAAACAGGACTTGTATAGTCGATCCCTGTATCTACAATACCGATGATCACCCCGCTTCCCATATTGCTCAGTGCAGGTGTCTGAAGGGCGGAAACGATCCCGGCAGCTTCCATGGCGGAGTCGTCCAACAGGGTAAAAAGAGAGGGAATGCTGTAGTAGGGCTGACGTTCCAGAGAAAGGGGAAGGGCGTTTTCAAGCTCTGTATAAAAAACAGCATAATCATTGCTTACATAATCCACACAGGGAAACTGCTCCGGGTCCCGGAGATTATTCTGCAGGGATCCAAAACGGTAAATGAAATCAGCGACATCCTGGGAAGCAGGATTTAAGATACATTCAGCCATAAAAACCACCGGTAAAATGCTTGTTATCAGTATATGGGAAAATCACCGGAAGTTACCTGCATATCTGGACGGAAACGGGATAATATTGTAAAATGGACTCATGAAAAAAGTACGAACCTGTTCCATGTACCAGAAAGGATGGATGTATAATATGATCTTACCGTGGCTTACTGGCGGCATTGCTGCCCTGGATCTGTTTATAAAAGACGAAATAGAGCGGGAAGGGGAAGAAGAATTTCCAAGGGACCTTCCCGGCACAAAGGGGCTGATACGCCTTCATAAAAGTTATAATTCCGGATTTCCTTTTGGCTTTTTAAAAGAACGCCCGGAACTGGTAAAAGGGATCCCCCTGGCAGTTACATCTGCTGCAGCAGGCGCATTAGGCGCGTTTATGACAAAAAAGGGCTGCCTGGCCCAGAAGATCGGCCTTTCCATGGTCCTTGGAGGTGCTATCAGCAATCTTTATGACCGTCTGGTAAAAGGCTATGTAGTGGATTATTTCTCCATTGAATTTAAAAGGCTGAAAAAGGTGATCTTTAATCTGGGAGATATTTTTGTATTTTTAGGCAGCCTGGTATTTCTGATCGGGGAACTGTTGGAGGATATAGACCTTAAAAACTGAGCATTCCCCCAAGGGTTCCGCCAAAGGCACACACGCCTAATACCATGAGAGATCTGGCAGCCTGGATAGAGGCCCGGGGATCCATAGCCCAGGAAGCAGCAAAAAGGATGAGAAAATAAAACATTCCTGACAGCAGTCCCCAGAAAAAACGCCGGTTTCTGACTTTTCTTCCTGTGAAAAATCCACCTGCGAAACAGGCTGCAAAATACACAGCAAAGATCAGCAGGTTTACCAGACTTTCTCCCAGGCGCAGTTTGTAAAGGGCAAAAGCCAGTGCCCCTAAAAAGAGGGCAGAAAGGGCATAGGAGATAAAAAGAGAGCGCAGCAGCGGTTTTATCACTTTAGTTTCCATAGACATCTCCCTAAAATATGTTTACAGTCAAGTATATTCACCATTGCAAGCCAACATAACCTATGTTATAATTTTATGGAGTTTATTCATATGTGCCTTTTGAGGCATATAAAAAAAGGAGGTACTGTACAATGAAGCATGTAAAGACTTTAAATGCCAATACCTTAAAGGATACCATGAAGAAGGGCGGATGTGGCGAGTGCCAGACTTCCTGCCAGTCTGCATGTAAGACTTCCTGTACCGTTGGTAACCAGAGCTGCGAAAACTCTGCCCGCTAATGGTATAGGTCGGTAACGGATTAAGTGTGCAAAGCCCCTATGGTCACAGAGATTATAGGGGCTTTCCCATGTGATTTGGATTGGCCTGAAAGGCCTATTACGTTTAGAAAGAGAGATTTTAATTTTGATTCATCAGTATATTAATAATGGTTATCATATTGTTCTGGATGTGAACAGCGGTTCCGTCCATGTAGTAGATCCGGTGGTTTATGACGCCATCGCAGCAGTTTCAGAACAGGTTCCGGAAATGGACAAGCCTGAGAAGCTTTCTGAAGAAGTAACTGCAAATGTTCATAAAAAATTAGACGAGACCTATGGAAGTGAAATGGTCTGTGAAGCACTGGAAGATATTCAGGAGCTGATCGATACAGAACAGCTTCTTACCCGTGACATTTATCGTGACTTTGTTTTAGATTTTAAGAAGCGCAAGACCGTTGTAAAAGCGCTCTGTCTGCATATTGCACACGACTGCAACCTTGCCTGTCGTTACTGCTTTGCGGAAGAAGGAGAGTATCATGGCCGCCGTGCTTTAATGAGCTATGAAGTTGGTAAGAAAGCACTGGATTTCCTGGTAGCTAATTCCGGAAACAGAGAGCATCTGGAAGTGGATTTCTTCGGCGGAGAGCCTCTTTTAAACTGGAAGGTAGTAAAACAGCTGGTTGAATACGGCCGCTCCTTAGAAGAGGCAAACCACAAGAAGTTTCGTTTTACATTAACCACCAACGGCGTTCTCTTAAACGATGAGATCATGGAATTCTGCAACCGTGAGATGAGCAATGTAGTATTAAGCCTGGATGGCCGCCGTGAGATCAATGACAAGATGCGTCCGTTCAGAAACGGCAGCGGCAGCTATGATATGATCGTTCCGAAGTTCCAGAAGTTTGCTGAGAGCAGAGGACAGAAGAATTACTATGTAAGAGGTACTTTCACAAGAAATAACCTGGATTTTGCAGATGATGTGATCCATTATGCAGATCTTGGCTTCCAGCAGATGTCCATGGAGCCGGTAGTAGCTGATCCTGCAGAGGATTATGCCATCCGTGAAGAGGACATTCCTCAGATCTTAAAAGAATATGACAAACTGGCATTAGAATACATCAAGCGCAAAAAAGAGGGCAGAGGTTTTAACTTCTTCCACTTTATGCTGGATTTAACAGCAGGTCCATGTGTTGCAAAACGTCTGGCTGGCTGCGGTTCCGGTACGGAGTATCTGGCAGTTACCCCATGGGGCGATCTGTATCCATGCCACCAGTTTGTAGGCAATGAGAAATTCCTTCTTGGAAATGTAGACACAGGTATTGTAAATACAGAGACCCGTGATGAGTTTAAGCTTTGCAATGTATATGCAAAAGAAACATGCAAGGACTGCTTTGCAAGATTTTACTGCAGCGGTGGATGTAGTGCAAATGCCTATAATTTCAGTGGTTCTATTAACGGCGCATATGAGATCGGCTGCGAGATGCAGAAAAAGAGGATCGAATGTGCCATCATGATCAAGGCTGCTTTGGCAGACGAAGAGGCATAATATATGAAATATCAGGTAATAACCAAAGATGGACGGGCGAAACGTGCCCAGATGGAAACTGTACATGGAACCATCCAGACACCGGTTTTCATGAATGTAGGAACTGTAGGCGCTATTAAAGGCGCTGTATCTACCGATGACCTGCGCCAGATCGGCACCCAGGTAGAGCTTTCCAATACCTACCACCTTCATGTGCGTACCGGCGACAAGCTGATCAAGGAGTATGGCGGACTGCATCAGTTTATGAACTGGGATAAGCCGATCCTTACAGACTCCGGCGGTTTCCAGGTATTCTCCCTTACAGATCTGCGCAAGATCAAGGAAGAAGGCGTATACTTCCGCTCCCACATTGACGGACATAAGATCTTCATGGGACCGGAAGAAAGTATGCAGATCCAGTCAAATCTTGGTTCCACCATTGCCATGGCTTTTGACGAGTGCCCACCAAGCCATGCAGATTATGATTATATCCGCAATTCCGTAGACCGCACTACACGCTGGTTAAAGCGCTGTAAGACAGAAATGGATCGTTTGAATTCCCTTCCGGACACCATTAACAAAGAACAGCTGTTGTTTGGCATCAACCAGGGCGGTGTTGTAGATGAGATCCGTATCCAGCATGCAGAAACCATTAAAGAGCTGGACCTGGACGGCTATGCTATCGGTGGTCTGGCTGTAGGTGAGACACATGAGGAAATGTATCACATCCTGGATGTAACGGTACCTCATCTGCCGGAAGATAAGCCTGTATATCTTATGGGGGTAGGAACACCTGCCAATATCTTAGAGGCAGTAGAGCGTGGGGTAGATTTCTTTGACTGTGTTTACCCATCCAGAAACGGCCGTCATGGTCATGTATACACCAACCATGGCAAATTAAATCTGTTTAACCAGAAATATGAACTGGACCACAGCCCGATTGAAGAAGGCTGCCAGTGTCCGGCCTGCCGTTCCTACAGCAGAGCCTATATCCGTCATCTGTTAAAGGCAAAAGAAATGCTGGGAATGCGGTTATGTACCTTGCATAATTTGTATTTTTATAATAAAATGATGGAGGAGATCCGCGACGCCATCGAAGAACACCGTTTCGCAGAATACAAGGCAGCTAAACTTGCCGGTATGGAAGGCAAATAGCAGGTAGAAGCGGGTAAACAAAAAACTATAACTGCTGCGGCGAGGCGGCAGCAGATGTGAAGGAGGAAAAACCATGCAGGGAATGGGCTTTATAGTTATCTATATCGTATTTTTTGCAGCTCTGATCTATTTTACTTCAATCCGTCCACAGAAGAAGGAAAGACAGAAACAGCAGGAGATGTTAAGCAGCGTTGCTGTAGGAGATACCATTCTTACTACCAGCGGTTTTTACGGTGTGATCATTGATATGACCGATGATACCGTGATCGTTGAGTTCGGCAGCAACAAAAACTGCCGTATCCCAATGCAGAAAGCTGCGATCGTTCAGGTAGAGAAGCCAGAGACAAAATAAGACTGGTTTTTTACAAAGAAAATGAACATTAAAAATGTCGGAGGTTTGGAGCTTGGCAGCCGGTCTGCACAGGTGAGAACGTCCGGCATTTTTGCATAATAAGAAAGGCGGGGTTATTTTGATCAGGAATATTGTATTTGATATGGGAAAAGTTCTAATGGATTATTCTGGTATGCCGGTATGCCGTCATTTTACAGACAATGAGGTACTGGCAAAGAGAGTCTGCACGGCTGTGTTTGATTCACCGGAATGGGTTCTTTTGGATATGGGAGTGATCACGGAGGAAGATGGTATTAAGAAGATGATCAGCCGTCTGGATACAGAAGAAGAAAAAGAACTGGCTGTGAAGTCTTTCGACCATTGGCATGAGTATAATCTGGTCCAGAAGCCGGAGATGGGAGATCTGGTCCGGGATCTGAAAGCAAAAGGCTACGGCATCTATTTATGCTCCAATGCATCTGTACGTATGCTTACCTGCTACAAAGAGGTGCTGCCGGCAGTAGAATGCTTTGACGGGATCCTGTTTTCCGCAGAAGTTCTGTGCATGAAACCACAGAAAGAAATGTATGGTCATTTCTTTGAACGGTTCGGTCTGAAACCGGAAGAGTGCTATTTTATTGATGACCTGCCAAATAATATTGCAGGAGCGAAAGCCTGCGGTATGGACGGTTATTGCTTTGCAGACGGGGATGTGGAAAAGTTAAAACGCACACTTTACGAATCTGTCCTTTCGTAATTCATAGTAAGAGTGGATTGCTACGCACGTGCTCATTTCGCCTCAGCCTGTCCAATGACTGTGTATCCATGCAAGTAAGCTTGCCTGTATCCCCAGTCGCTGTACGGGACTCTTACCGCAATCTTAAGACTTTCTTAATAATCTATTCAAAGAACATTCAAACATTTCCGGCGATTGCATGATATACTTTAGTTACATAAGAAATGCACGAAAGTTTAAGAACTATCCTTCAACCCTTTTTGAAAATCCGAAATCCTTAGAAGAAAGCTCCGTACTGACAGGTACGGAGCTTTTTTCTGCGCATACAGTATAAGAAAAGGGATTTTTTAATTGTGAATCGGGCAAGAATGGAAATTCACTGTGATGAGGCGGCTTTAAAGGGAATTACCGGAAAGGGCGTCGGTGTTGCAGTTTTAGATACAGGCATCTACCTTCATGAAGACCTGAAAGGAAAGATACAGGGATTTAAGGACTTTGTCCATGGAAAAAAGCTTCCTTATGATGATAATGGTCATGGAACCCATATTGCAGCTATGATCGCAGGCAGCGGTCTTGCCTCAGGCGGCCTTTTAAAGGGGATCGCACCGGGAAGCAGTATTACAGCGATCAAGGTTTTAGATCACAGAGGAAATGGATATGCGGCAGATGTTTTAATGGGACTTAGGTGGATCCGGGAACACAGGAAAGAATATGGCATACGGATCATAAATATTTCTGTAGGATCCCTTACCAGACGGGAAATGACGGAAAATTCCGCCTTGGTAAAAGGGGTAAATGCTGCCTGGGATGACGGCTTGGTAGTGGTGGTGGCTGCAGGAAATCATGGTCCTGCTCCGGGAACTGTGACTACGCCGGGGATCAGCCGGAAAGTGATCACAGTAGGCTGTTCTGATGATGACCGGGAGGTAGAGGTGATGGGAAGCAGAATGGTGGATTATTCCGGCAGAGGTCCTACCAATGCCTGTGTGTGCAAGCCAGATCTGGTAGCACCGGGCTGCGGGATCATCAGCTGCTGTAATGAACCGGGCCGGTATTTTATAAAATCAGGTACAAGCATGTCTACGCCTCTTGTATCTGGTGCTATTGCCCTGCTTTTGGAAAAATATCCGTCTATGAGTAATAAAGACGTTAAACTGCGGATCAGGGAGCGGGCAGTCGATCTGGGACTTCCCCATAACCAGCAGGGCTGGGGAAAACTGGACGTAAAAAGACTGCTGGCAGATGAAATATGATCTTATCATCTGTCAGCAGACTGCAAAGAATATCGTATTTTATTTCTCCCAACGTCCGGAAGCGCCACACGGAAGCACCAGACCGTTCTGGGAAACAGGAAGACCTACTTCCTCCGCTTTTACAGTTCCGCCGAATTTTGGTACGATCTCAACGCCCATCATATAGGAAAGAACAGATGGCGCAAGACCGGTGGTATAAGAGTTGATCAAGAAGAACAGCGGATCATCAGAAAGCAGCTGTACACACAGCTTTACTAATGGGTGAATGGCATCTTCGATCTTCCAGATCTCGCCCTTTGGTCCGCGGCCATAAGATGGAGGATCCATGATAATGGCATCGTAGTGATTTCCACGGCGGATCTCGCGCTCTACGAATTTGACACAGTCATCTACGATCCAGCGGATCGGAGCATCAGACAGGCCGGAAGAATGGGCATTTTCCTTTGCCCAGGTAACCATACCCTTAGAAGCATCTACGTGGGTCACGCTGGCTCCTGCTTCGGCAGCTGCCAGTGTAGCACCTCCGGTATAGGCAAACAGGTTTAATACCTTTACAGGGCGTCCTGCTTTGCGAATCTTATCACCAAACCAGTCCCAGTTTGCAGCCTGTTCCGGGAAAAGACCGGTATGCTTAAAACTGAAAGGCTTTAAATTAAAGGTAAGTTCTTTATAATTGATCGTCCACTGCTCCGGCAGATCAAAAAATTCCCACTCACCGCCGCCTTTGCTGCTGCGATGATAATGTCCGTTCATCTTCTTCCAGCCTTTGTGTTTCTTTGGGGTATCCCAGATCACCTGAGGATCCGGACGCACCAGAAGATAATCTCCCCAGCGCTCTAATTTTTCACCTTTGGAACAGTCAATTACTTCATAATCTTTCCAACCGTCGGCAAGCCACATAAATTTGATAACCTCGTTTCTTCTATTATAATATATATGATATCCTGTATTCCGCCCAGGGCGGATGTTATAGTACGGTTTTGTATCATAGGACTCCAATTGAGTATAGTCTATTTTAATAGGGTCCGTCAAGAGATTTGAGTACCAGTGACATATTCTTGTAATAGAATTGAAAGATTAATCTGGTTGAACTATAAGAAAACTCTTGGTACAATAGTTATAAAGCGCAAACTGTATATTTACAGCAGTTTCGGGGTGAAAGCAGAAGAAGAGAGGAACAGGGCATATGAGGAAAAAAATGAAAGCAGCCTGGTTTCTGGCAGCGTTACTATCAGCAGGGCTGGCAGCGTTCCCGGCTATGGCAGCACAGGGATGGGCACAGGAAAACAGCAGCTGGGTCTACTATGACAGCAATGGAAATAAAGTATATAATGAATGGAAAAAGGGAGCTGACGGCCAGTGGAGATATCTGAACGGAGAAGGATATATGGCTGTAAATGCATGGGCAGATTCTGATTATTATGTAGACAGCAATGGCATTATGGTTACGGACAAATGGTTAAAGACTACTTCTGACGGCGGAGAAGAAGAGTGGTACTATTTTGGAAGTAGCGGAAAGACCATAGATGACACCTGGAAGAAGATCAATGATAAGTGGTATCATTTTGACGGAAACGGCCGTATGGAAACAGGCTGGATCTTAGACGATATGTATTATACCGGAGATGACGGTGTGATGCGTACCGGCTGGCAAAAACTGTATCCGCCGGATAATTACGAGGAAGACTCCAACAAAGTGATCCCGGGAGCTGAGGGCGGTACATTAGATTACGGCGAAGATGGCCAGTATTGGTACTATTTTGGAACAAACGGCAAGAAATATGTTCCAAGTGACGGCAACGACAACGGAGATTATGGCACCAGAAAGATCGATGGCATTTACTATTGCTTTGATGATGACGGCATTTTACAGATGGGCTGGAAGAATGTAAGAGGAAGTTCTGACTCGATCAAAGACTATATGTACTTTGGCTCTGACGGAAAGGCAAAGATCGGTTGGTATTCCATAGAACCGCCGGAAGACTTAGAAGGTTATGATGGAGATGTAGAATGGTTCTACTTTGCAAATAATGGAAAGCCAAAAGCTGCAGACTCAGATCACCTTACCACACAGGATCTGACCAAGATCAGTGGAAAGACCTACTTATTTAATAAGCGTGGCAATCCGGTCTATGGACTTAAGAAGGTCTATATCGGATCCGGTGACAGCAACTGGACCGCGTTCTATTTTGGAACCAAGACACAGAGCTGTGTACAGCGTGGAAAGATGAAAGTGGAAGAAGATGACGGAAACAAGACAGATTTCTACTTCAGTGAAAACGGCCGCGGCTATACCGGTGTAAAAGATAATTACCTCTATTATAAAGGAAAGCTTCAGAAAGCTACAGATGGTCAGAAGTATGTATGCTATAAGATCGACAGCAGCAACTATGTAGTAAATTCTTCCGGAAAGGTTATGAAAAACTCTACTGTAAAGACCAGTGACGGAGTGAAGTTTAAAACAAGCTCCAGCGGCTCTTTAAGTACAGCAGATGATGATAACGATGTAAGCTCTTATTTCACAGAGCCGGAAGAACCAAACTGTACAGAGGACTGATAAAATGATATCTGTTTCTTCTATATTAAATAGGATCAGATCAGGATGTGCTGATGCAGGGATTAACAGTACCGGTATTAATGTATTACTGATGTATTAATTGTAGAAAGAACAGGGCAGAATAAAGGGAAACAGGTGGTAAAAAGCCTGTTTCCTTTTTTAATAAAACCCCTTATAAAAATTATTTAGAAAAATACAAAAAAATGCTTGCATTTCCCTGGAATATATGTTATCTTAGAACAGCTGTGACATGATAGCAAAGAAACGTGAGGTTGCTGCCTTACAAAAGGCAGGTTTTCCGTGGAGCGAATGTCAAGTTAGGAAACTGGCGACAAGTCACTGTACCAATTAAAGAAACTGCAATTTAGGGCAGAATCAGTGTGTAGTTCTGTGAGGACACACACGGAAACGTGTACAGTCACCGCTTGTCGTACTTGGTTTATAAAGTGCGAAAAGGAGGCGACTTTTTTTATGGCAAGTCAAGTAATGAGAATCACATTAAAAGCTTATGATCATCAGTTAGTAGATCAGTCCGCTGGAAAGATCATCGAGACAGTAAAAAAGACAGGATCTCAGGTGAGCGGACCAGTGCCGTTACCAACTAAGAAAGAGGTTGTAACAATTCTGCGTGCGGTTCATAAGTACAAAGATTCCAGAGAGCAGTTCGAGCAGAGAACTCACAAGAGACTGATCGATATCACTGCACCAAGCCAGAAGACAGTAGATGCACTGTCCAGACTGGAAATGCCAGCTGGTGTGTCCATCGACATCAAGATGAAGACCAAATAATCCCAGTAAGCATTAATGATTATGTTTATATCCTGAAGGGTTTAGATATAGAAGCAACACTACATTCCTGTAGGAATCAACATACCGGCAACGGTTCATAGTGTTCCACGTATATTAGGCTGTTCTAGGATGAATGCGAAAGCATTCCGCTGTAGATCATGAAACAGGAGGTAAGACAATGAAGAAAGCGATTTTAGCAACAAAAGTCGGAATGACCCAGATCTTCAATGAGAATGGTGCGTTAGTTCCGGTAACCGTACTTCAGGCAGGACCTTGTGTAGTAACTCAGGTTAAGACCGAAGAGAACGACGGTTACAAAGCAGTACAGGTTGGTTTCGTTGATAAGAGAGAAAAACTTGTTAACAAACCACAGAAAGGCCACTTTGATAAGGCTGGCGTATCTTACAAGAGATATGTGAGAGAATTCAGATTTGAGAATGCGGAAGAGTATTCTGTAAAGGATGAGATCAAGGCTGAGATCTTCGCAGCAGGCGATAAGATCGATGCAACCGCTATTTCCAAAGGTAAAGGCTTCCAGGGCGCAATCAAGAGACACGGACAGCACAGAGGACCTATGGCTCATGGTTCCAAGTTCCATCGCCATCAGGGTTCCAACGGTTCCGCAACTACCCCAGGCCGCGTATTCAAGGGCAAGGGAATGCCTGGACAGATGGGTCACAAGCAGATCACTGTTCAGAATCTTGAAGTAGTTAAGGTTGATGCCGAGAACAACCTGATTCTGGTTAAGGGTGCAGTTCCAGGACCTAAGAAATGCCTGGTTACTGTAAAGGAAACCGTTAAGGTTGAGAAGTAAGCTTTTATAGGAAAGGAGGAATACACAGATGGCAAACGTATCTGTTTACAATATGGAAGGTAATGAAGTTGGCACATTAGAACTGAACGATGCCGTGTTCGGTGTAGAAGTAAACGAGCACCTGGTACATCTTGCAGTTGTTGCACAGCTTGCTAATAAGCGTCAGGGAACACAGAAAGCTAAAACACGTTCTGAGGTTTCTGGCGGTGGCAGAAAGCCATGGAGACAGAAGGGAACCGGTCATGCAAGACAGGGTTCAACAAGAGCTCCACAGTGGAAAGGCGGCGGTGTTGTATTTGCACCAACTCCTAGAGACTACACAATCAGACTGAACAAGAAGGAAAAGAGAGCAGCTCTTAAGTCCGCTCTGACAAGCCGTGTTCAGGAGAACAAGTTCATCGTTGTTGAAGAACTTAAGTTTAACGAGATCAAGACAAAGAACTTTAAGAATGTTCTGAACAATCTGAAGGTTAACAAAGCTCTGGTTGTTTTAAGCGAGAGCGATGAGAACGCAGTATTATCCGCAAGAAACATTGCTGATGTTAAGACTGCTCAGGTTGGAACCATCAATGTATACGACATTCTGAAGTACAACACAGTTGTTGCTAGTAAGGCAGCTGTTGCATCCATCGAGGAGGTATACGCATAATGGCAGATATCAAATACTATGACGTCATCTTAAAACCAGTTATCACTGAGAAGAGCATGAACGCTATGGGTGATAAGAAGTATACTTTCATGGTACATGTAGACGCTAACAAGTCTATGATCAAAGAAGCAGTTGAGAAGATGTTCCCAGGAACCAAGGTTGCTTCCGTAAACACCATGAACTGCGATGGCAAGACAAAGAGAAGAGGAATGACTTTCGGAAAGACCGCTGCTTCCAAGAAGGCTATTGTTAAGCTGACCGAGGATAGCAAGGAGATCGAAATCTTCCAGGGCTTATAATTTAAGACCCATCACCCCGCCGGGTATGTGCCCGGCCGGAGAACTTATACGGCTCTTATGACAGCCGTGAAAAGAAAAGAAAAGGAGTAAATGTCATGGGAATTAAGAAGTATAATGCTTATACACCTTCCAGAAGACATATGACCGGTTCTGATTTCAAGGAAATCACCAAGACAACTCCAGAGAAGTCTCTGGTAGTATCTCTGGCTAAGAACGCTGGTCGTAACAATCAGGGTAAGATCACTGTTCGTCACAGAGGCGGCGGCAGCAGAAGAAAATATAGAATTATCGATTTCAAGAGAAACAGCAAGGATGGTATCCCGGCAACCGTTATCGGTATCGAGTACGATCCAAACAGAAGTGCAAATATCGCACTGATCTGCTATGCAGATGGAACCAAGTCTTATATCTTAGCTCCTCAGGGA